>Ga0181538_10000588_pt1 | contig 43043 bp, 31 predicted proteins | sample PEATcosm2014_Bin_40_FD_119773 | JGI IMG/M metagenome (GOLD analysis project Ga0181538, IMG submission 119773) | Peatland microbial communities from MTU Mesocosm Facility, Houghton, MI, USA - PEATcosm2014_Bin23_30_metaG | ecosystem: Environmental > Terrestrial > Soil > Wetlands > Peat | place...
AGTCCCCGTACGTCCCCGGGTAGGGCGAGGTCCCGTTGCCGCCGGGGTAGGGCGAGGTCTCGTTGCCCCCGAGGTAGGGCGAGGTCCCGTTGCCGCCGGGGTAGGCGGAGCCGCCGTTGTTACCGGAGTTGGGCAAGTTCCCGTTGGTCCCCGGGTACGCCGAGCCGCCGTTGGTTCCGGGGGGAGAAGGATCCGGGTAACCGGAAGGCGTGTAGGGCGGGCCGCCGGAGGCCGGACCGGGAAGCGCGGGACGCGGAGGCCGCGGGCCGCTGGCCGCTGGCGGACGGCCTTTGGAAGCAGGCGGTCGGCCATTGTTGGAGGCAGGGGGCCGGCCATTGGCTGCGGGCGGGCGACCGTTACCGGCGGACGGGCGGCCACCCCCTGGGGGGGACGCGTGCCGGGAGGCGCGGGCAGAGGGGTCATAGCCGCCGGTGCCTTCGGGGTACGAACCGGCCGGGCGGGCACCGGTGCGGTATCCGACCTCGCCGCGAGGGTCGCCCGATGAGGCTGGGCCGCCGACCGCGTTGGGGCCGCTAGGCGCGTTAGGGCCGCCGAGCCCACCGGGCCCGCTGGGCGGGAGGCCCGGGAATCCCCGCTGACCCGGCCCCGTTGTGCCGCCGGGCCCGGGCCGGCCACCCCGTCCGGGCGCGCCGCGGCGCGGGGAGCCAGGTCCCGGTGCGCCGGCCGGGCCCGGAACCCCGGCCGGGCCCGGAGCCCCGTAGCCGCGCGGGTCGGGGCGCATGGTCTGCGTCTCGTCCGCCGATGGGTCGGGTCGGCCGTGTGAGGGCCGGTGGGGCTGGCGAGAGCCCCGGTAAGACCGGCTGTCATTCGCCTCACGGGCGTGCTGCGAGAACGACGTGCTCGTCAAGGGATCGTCCTCGGTGCCGCGCGGGGAGCGCATCGGCTCACCCCGGCGCCGCGAGCCGCCGGACGCGCCGGGCCCTGGTGTCCCGCTAGGCCCGCCCAGCCCGTGGGGTCCTACTGCCCCGCCGGCCTGCTGCCGCGGACGCGGCTCCGTGCCGTCCTCCGGCTCCGCGGCACGCCCTCGGGCCCATCGGCCGCGGCCGATGGCGGGGGTGTGCGCCGGAACCGGCGCGGAGACCATGTCCGTGGAGTCCGGTCCCGCTGAGGGGCGCGGCCGGCCAGGACCGTCGCCCGGCGCCCGGGGCTGCCCAGAATCGCTGGGGGCCTGCGCGGCCCGCGCGGTCGTGGCCAGTGGCTTGTCGGAGGAGAGGTCGCTCCAGAACTGATCGTCGGAAACGCCATCGATCTCGTCGGGACTGGGCCACGGATCGTCGTCATAGTCTCGCCGGGAGCGGCCTATCCGCAGCTGCGGCTTCTGGATCTTCGCCATCCGCCGTCGCCCGCCGGGAGAGCTGTCACCGGCTTTGCCGGTGTCGTCGGACAGGAAGTCCGCGCTCGAGGCGGATGGGAACGGGCTGTCGGTCAGTGCGGTCGGCGGGTCGTCGTAGTCGGCCGGTGGCGCGGAATCGGGGGCGCCAGCGCGGCGGCCTCCCGGCCCGGCGTGCCCGCGCGGGGTCCTGGCCGCCGGCGCGCCGAAGTCGGTCCCTGCCGGGTCCTCCGGCGAGTAGGGGTTCGGCGGCGGGTACATCCTGCCGCCAGTGCCCTCCGGCGCGAGCCCCGGATACCTGCCGCGGGGAGAACCGGCGTCCCGGCCGCGGGCAGAACCGGCGGCCCGGCCGCGCTCACCTGCGGGGTCGCGGACGCGATAACGGTCTGGGGTCTCGCCGCCATACCCGGGGGACGGTCCCGAGCCCGCATCGTAGGCGCCCGTATCGTAACCGCCAGTGGCGTAGGGCCCGGTGCCGGGCTCGGCGGCGCCCATCGGGCCGGACACGCGCGCGTCGGCCGCGGCGTCGTACCCGTTATAGCCCGCGGCGCCGTGGCCGTAAGCAGCGTGCAGGGCGGGGTCGGTCTGGTCGAATCCGGCCGCGGTCCGTTCGCTCGCTCGGTGGCCCGTCCCGGCCGTCACCAGACTGCTGCGGTCGCCGCCGGCGCTCCGAGAGGACCGGCGTGCCGTGACGTAATCGGGCACGTCGTACTCGTCCTCGTCATCGCCGCCGGGACGGCGCCGGGAAGACCCGGCGGTCTTGCCCCGGTCGGCCATGGACCGGACGCGCCCCGCCAGCGACGCTGAGCTGCCCGGCCTGCTCCCGGCTCTGGCCTGGCGGTCGCTGGCTGATGCCGCACTGGGCGCGGGCTCATCGCCTCGTCCCGACTTCAGGCTCAGGTAGAGGGCCGCGAGAATCGTGGCGATCACCACGACCCCGAGGACCACAAGCAGAGTCATTCCACCACCCAACAAACCATGGCCTCATGGGCGGCACTAGCGAGGCACACGCGGCCATCGATGCGGACCTGCCCCCCGGTTTCGCTAGCGCCCTGGATCCGTCTACGCCTGGTCGCCCCCGACGAACGATTCTCTCGGACCTGCCAGGCTGGTGTCTGAGTATTACCAAAGTTCCACCCGAAGGGGTGATGGTGAGACCCTGCCCGCGCCTAGCGCGGGGTCCCGTCACACGATCATGGAGAGGAGCCTGGGCTGGCGGTGCGCGGTTACCAGGCGATGTCGGGCGTGACCGGCACCGGTTTCCGGCCCGTGTCGATCAAGGATTGGCGGTGACGGTGATCCGGCCCCGCGCGATCGCCGCGTTGGCGATCGCCATCCACGCCGACACGGTCGACGTGCCGTTCGGCAGGTTCAGCGCGGTGCTGAGGGCGTACACCGTGAAGCGGTAACTATGCCCGGGGGAGTCTGGGCAGGGCGGGTCGTAACTTGCCCGGCCCAGGCTGTTGTCCGCCTGCTTGGCCCCGGGGGGCAATTGGGGACCGTTCTGGATATCGGTGGTCGCCGCCGGAATGTCGAACACGATCCAGTAAATGTACGGCGTGATCGGCGCGGCGGCGTCGTCCACGACGATGGCGTAGCTTTTCGTCGTGGACGGCGCCCCGGTCCAATCCAGTGGCGGGCTGATATTCGCCCCGTGGCAGGTGAAATGCGGCGGGAGCACGTTCTGGCTGAAGGCGGCACTGCTCACGGTCATAGTGGACGTCGCGTCCGGAGTCAGGCTCCCGGTCCCGGAGATGGTGCCGCACCCGGTGAGCAGGATGGTCACGGCCGCAACGATGGCACCTACGCGGGGGCGGCGGCCCACACGCGGAAACCGGCTCACGCGCCCGTCACCCTTGCCCTTCGGTTGCCACCGGTAGCTTGACGCCCCGGGAAGCCGGACAGCTTCCGGTGCCCGATCCTATGTGGGCGAAGGGCGCGCGGGGGCGATCACCGGTGCGTGTGTTGGTTCTAGTCGGGCTGGCGCGAGTTGCCGAGCATAATCTCGTCCCACGACGGGACCGACGACCGCCGTCCGCGTGGTCCGGCGGCCTTCTTGCCGCGCCCACGGGCCGGGGTCCCGTCCGCGTTCGGGTCCGCGTGGTTCTCCGCGTTCGGGTCCGCGTGGTTCTCCGCGTTCGGGTCGGCCGTCGGCTGCGCCGGGGACTGGCCCGTTCGCTGCGGCCGGCTGTTAGCCGGGCCACGGGTGGCGGAAGCCTGATCGGCCGGGGGTTCGACGGCCTCCTGGGCCCGCGGCACGTCGGCCCGGGCGCTGGCTTCCTCGGCCCTGGCGGTCCGGGCGCTGGCGGTCCGGGCGCTGGCGGTCCGGGCACCGCCGGACCGGGCGCGGGCGGACCGTTCCGGGTTCGTGTCCGCCGCCGCGGCCCGTTCCGCGCTGGCGTGTCCCGCAGCCGCCCGTTCCGTATTGGGCTGTCCCGCGGTCGCGGAAGCGGTTGACGCGGCGGGCCGGGCCTGGGCCGCGGGCTGACCGGCCGGGCTTTCGCCCGCCGGGCTCTCGCCCGCCGGGCTCTGGGCCGGCGTACCCGTCGGTTCCTCCGCCGCCCTGCGGTCGGTTCCCCGACCAGCCGCCCCCCGGCCGCCGGAGCCCGGCCGGTCGGTGAACGCCGGGGCGGGACCGTTCCGCTGATCATCCGGCGCCATGGGCCGCGAACCGCCGTTCGGGTGCGGCACAGCCGGAGACGGCGGCCGGCCGACGGGCGGGCGCGGGGGAACGAAAGACGACGGTGACGCCGCCTGCGCGGCAGCCCGGGCGGGCTCCTCGACCTGTTCCGCGACGGCCTGATGCTGCGGTGCGGCCTCCCGCCGGTCCGGCCGGGGCCTGATTGGGGTCACCGTGGCCGCCCCGAGCGATCCGCCGGTCGGCAGGCGAAGGTCGGCTTCCGGTAGCGACAGCCGTTCCGCGTTGTCATCCGCGGGCGAAACGTGGCGGCGGCGCGGGTCAAACAGCCACTCGGCGATGTGCAGGCGGCCGCCGGCCCGGAACGCCAGCTGCACCTGCCAGCTCCCGTCCCCGTGCTTCCGGGAGTCCCACTGCGCATCCTCGGGATCGGCACCCAGCTCGGTGAGGCGCTCCGCCACCACCTCGCCGAGGCGGGGCCCGGGCGCGGAGTCTCCCTGACGGCGCACGGACGCTCTCTGCGCCTGTTGAGCTACGTAACCGCGCTCGGCGAGGACGGGGCCCTCGAACCACCGGACTCTCTCGACCGGGATTCCTGCCGCGTCCGCGATCTCCTCGACTGTCTCCCCGGCGCGGATTCGTGCCTGGATCTCCTTGGGTCGCAAGGGATTCTCCACTTCGATCTCGTACTGGGCGAGCCGCGAGAACTGACCCCGTGCGACTGCCCGCAGTCGGTCGTCGATGGGCAACATGAAGCGCCCGCTCCGCCCCGGAACGGCGAGGACGGCGTAGCTGCCGTCTTCGCTTACCGCGACGAAGCGCAGTTCCTGCATCGGCGTCCCTTCCGCTCTCGCACGCTGTCGGGGGGCCGCTGGGCCCGGCTGCCAGCGTCGTCGTGTCGGAGCGTTAACGCTGTGTACGGTCGTACCCTATGCCGTTACTTCGGTCTCCCGGCACGAGTCTGGCCGGTCAAAGGTCATCTGGCCAGCACCACGGGCGGCATGTCCCGAGTTCGCCGCTATATTCTTGCGGCCGGATTCTTGCGGCCGGGCCGACGGCGGACCGCTAGCGCGGGGGTGTGCCCACCGGTTTGCCGGGGGCCGCCTCCGGCTCGGCCGGGGCGGCTTCAGACTGCACCAGGGCCGTGTCCGGCTGGTCCTGGCTGTCCACTGGGCGACCAGGCACCCCGACCGGTTCGCCCCGGGTACCCGCCGGGCCAGCAGGCACGCTCACCGGCTGGCCCTCGGCGAGCGCCGCGCCGCCCGGTCCGGACGGCTGGTCGCCGGGACCGCCGTCACCCGGGCCGCCGCCCCCGCCGTGACCGTCGTCCCCGGGCCGGTCGGCCGGCACGCGGCTGAGCCGGGACGGCCACCAGTTCCACCGGCCGAGGAGCACGACCGTGGACGGTACGAGCACGGTACGGACCACGAACGTGTCCATCAGCACGCCAAGCGCGAGGCCGGCGCCGACGTCGCGGATCTGGGCGCCGCCCGAGCCGCGGCCGCCGACGATCGCGAAGACCGCGAACGTGCCGGCCAGCACCATCCCGGCCGACGTGACCGTCGTTCCGGTCACCGCGATGGCCCGGGTCACCGCCTCACGGAGCGGGTAGTGATGAGCTTCCTCCCGGATCCGGCTCATCACGAGGATGTTGTAGTCCTCCCCGAGCGCCAGCAGGAAGATGAACATCAGGAACGGGAGGATGAAGGTCAGGCCGCCGTCGCCCGCGAACTTGATGAAGATCAGGCACGACAGGCCGAGCGCCGCCAGGTAGGACAGTGCGACCGAGGCGATCAGGTACACGGGCGCCACGAGGCTGCGCATCACCAGGGCCAGCAGGATGCCGATGACCACGATCGCGATCGGGATCACGTGGATCAGGTCACTGTCGGAGATCTGGCTGATGTCGTAGAACGCGGGTGCCTCGCCGCCGACTCCGTAGTCCGAGGCGCCGATGGTTGCGGCCGCCGCCGCGGCCGCGTGGCGGATGGCCGGCACCGCGTTCATCGCCGCGGTCGAGGATGGATCCCCCGCCTTCAGACCGGCCTCGAACTGGATCGTCCGGCCGTCCGCGCTCACGTACTGCGCCATCGCGCGGTACACGTCGTAGGCGGTCACCGGGACCGGAAGGTGGCTCGGCGGTGTGGTGGGCAGTTGCGAGGGCGGCCCGAGCGACGCCAGCTCCGCGTGCAGTCCGGAAAACTGCGCGGGGGTCAGCGTGACGGCCCCGACCGGGTTGAGCGGCCCGGTGACGCCCGTGAACAGCCCGCTCTGGACGATGGTCTTCTGACCCGCGGCGATCGCCTGTGCGTCGTCCCAGGCCGGCTGCTTGAGCTTGTAAACGAGGTTGGTGGGGTTGGCGCTGCTGGCAGGGAAGTGCTTGGCCAGCAGGGCCTGTCCGGCCGCCGAATCAGTGCCCGCCGGGGCGCTCAGGGTGCCGCCAAAACCGGCCGGCTTGTAGAGAGTGACCGCGCTCGCCAGCGCGCCGAAGATGACGATGCCGGTGATCAGCGCGGCGGCGGGGCGCTGGACAATGCGGGCGGCGATCCGGCCCCAGATCCCGACCTTGCCCGTCCCGGCGCGCGTCCTGGTCGGCCAGAACGCGGCCCGGCCGAAGATGGCCAGCAACGCGGGCAGCAAGGTCAGCCCGGCGAGCAGCATCACGCCGATGCCGATGGCCAGCGGGATCCCCAGCTGCGAGTAGATCTGGAACGTGGCGGCCAGCAGGGTGAGCAGAGCCGCGACGACGGTGGCGGCGGAGAAGGTGATCGATTCCCCGACCTTGATGAGCGCGGACCGCACCGCCTCCTTGGGCTCGATTCCGGCCCGGAGCTGTTCCCGGACGCGGAATACGAGGAAGAGGCCGTAGTCGGTGCCGGCCCCCAGCACCAGCACGATGAGCATGAGCTGGGCGATCTGCGAAACCTTCAGGCCCGCGTGCGCCGCCTCGGCGACCAGCGGCCCGGAGATAGCCACCGCCATGAACGCCGGGATCAGAGTGATGAACGGCGCCAGCAGCGAACGGAAGATCAGCAGCAGCAGCACCAGGATGAAGACGACCGTGAGGGCCTCCTCCTGGTTACCGGTCGACCCCGATTTCTTCTGCTGGTCGACCTGGATGGGGATCGCCCCCGCCAGGTGCGCCTGCAGCCCGGCCGGCGGGCCCGCCCGCGCGATGGTGCTCCGGAGATCGTTGACCAGGTTGGTCACACCGGTCTGGTCGCCCTGCCCGACGTCGGACAGCACCTGCAGTTCTTCGGCCTGGCCGTCACCGGACCGGCCCAGGTCGGTGACCCGCACCACCGTGGGCACGGTGCGGAGGTCCTGCCGCAGCGTGTTCAGCCACGCCACATCGGACGCGGTCAGCTGCCCCTGGCTGACGGCGGCCACCACCGGGATGGGTACCCGGTTGGTCTCGCCGAACGGCGCAGCCAGGTCGGCGGCGTGCTGGCTGGGCGCGCTGGCCGGCAGGAAGTTGGCGTTGTTGCCCTGCGTCACACTGGCCAGCGACGGCAGGAAGCGGGGCACCGCGATCGTGGCCAGCACCCACACCACCACGACGACCCACCGGAATTTGACGGTGAACGTTCCGATTGCCCCGAAGATCCCATCGATTCGCACGGGCAGAAGCATACTTGCGGCCCGCTGTGAGCCGGCTGAGCCGGCGTCAGACGCTGGCTACAAGGGCGTTGCGAAAGGCCCCTCCCGCTGGCCCTGCGTCCCGGTGGCCCTGCGCAGCGTGCCGCATGCCGTGCCGGAACTTCGCGACGGCAAAGTTTGCGGCAGGCGGCTGCCCGCTGCCGCGGCCGCCCCGGTGGTTAGATGCCAGAGAGGAAAAATCGCAGGATAGGCGCCGCAAGCGAGCCACGCCGCGGAGGTCTGATGCGCCATGCTCCCGTCCGCCATGTTCCCGCCCGCCATCAGGCGGGATGGCGTCATGACGCGAGATCGCGTCATGCCCCTGGGGCACTACGGCGGTTCTGGCCGGCCGGCCTTGCCCCGGCGGCGATCGCCGTCTGCACGCTGGCCGCGATCGCCCTCGCAGGCTTCATCGTGATCGCCACGTCCCTGGTGGTGGTGGCGACGGGTCGCGGGGGAGCGACCGTCAGCGCGTCAGTCGCCCAGGCGCTGGAGGCCTGCTCAGGTGAGCTGGCGCTGTTCGCCCTGACCGTCGCCGTCGTGCTCGGGGTGGCCGCGACCGAGCGTCACTTTCTGCCCCCGGGGACGCGGGTGACCGCGCAGATCGCGCACCGTGCGGTCGCGCTGACCGCGGTCGGCTTCCTGCTCGTGCACATCCTGCTGGAGACCGTTTCGGCCCGCGCCGCGCTGCTCGCCGCCGTCCTGCCGTTCACCGACGCGCGCGGCCGGCTGTACCTGGGGCTGGGCACGATCGCCTCCGACCTGGTGATCGCCATCACGGCGACCAGCCTGGCCCGGATGCGCTACGCCCGATCGCGGCACCCACAGCTGTGGCGGGCCGTGCACCGCTCCATCTATGTGGCCTGGCCGCTGGCCATTCTGCACGGCATGCTCATGCGGGGCGGCCCCGTGTGGGCCGCGTGGACCTATGGGATCTGCGCGGCCCTGGTGGCCGTGGCCCTGACGGCCCGGATCCGGCTGCAGGACCCGCGGTCTCCCACCGAGAGCAGCCCGCCCGCGTTCTCGTCCCCGCCCTGGGCGCCGGCGCGCGGCCTACAGACGCGAATGAGCCCTAACAAGAGAGCCGCGCGCTAGCCTCGTACCAGTCAGCCGGCCGCGGGGGCGGCCGGCCACGAGGCACCCGCCGCGCTTCACGGTACGGGTGGCGGAAGGGAATGCGGACATGCGCCATCTTGCCGGGATCGTTCTCGCCGGCGTCGCCGCGGTGGTCATCTTCTTCGCCGGCGGCTGGGGGTACCTGAAGCTGCTCCGGGCGCCGGCGCCCGCGGGGGCGGTGGCCGCCGGCCTGCCCGCGGGCGGCGGCTCACTGCTGCACAACCACAACGCGCTGGTCGCGCTGGGGGCCCTGCTGGCCGTCGGGCTGGTGGTTGGCTTGCTGATCGCCATCCCGTGGGTCTCACCGCTGGCCGCCGGGCTGCCCGGGCTGGCGCTGCTCGCCCTGACCGGGTTCTACCTGACCGGCGTCCGGCACGCGGTGCGGCTGATCCCGCTGAAGACCCACGTCTACGGGCAGGGATTCGAGGCCATGCTGTTCAACGGCGTGCTCGCCCTGGTCGGCCTGGCCATGGTGATCCCGTTGTTCGTGCCGTCGCGCTGGCGGCGGCGCACGGTGTCCAGCGTCGTCCCGGTGGGCCGCTCGACCGGGCTGCTGACCGAGGATTCCGAGGCGCCCACCCAGCCGGGCGCGTTGCCTGGGTCCTTCTTCGGGCCGCAGGACCAGAACACCTCCCCGACGATCATCCACGACCTGTTCCCCCCGGGCGGGACCGGCAGCGCGGGGAGCACCGGCGGTGAGCCCCTCCCCCCGACGCAGCAGAACCCGTTCCCGAAGCGCTAGCGACGGAAACGGGTTCTGCTGGCCCCGGGCAACGTGCGCCAGGCAGCGCGATCAGGTCACACCGTGTCCAATTTGCTCGCGTTGGTTAAGACCCGCGCCGGCGCGGTCGCCGTTCACCGCACCGACCGCTCGCCCGGGCCGGAGGCCCGGGACTCGCTAGCCGGTTTAACCAACGCTCGCGGGTGTGAACTGCTCGCTTTCGGTGGAGCCCGCCAGGGCAACCGTTGAGGAGGCCGGGTTGATGGCCGAGGCCACCAGGTCGAAGTAGCCGGTGCCGACCTCGCGCTGATGCCGGGTCGCGGTGTAGCCCTCCGCTTCGGCCGCGAACTCCTTCTCCTGCAGTTCGACGTAGGCGGGCATGCCCTCGGCGGCGTAGGCGGTGGCCAGCTCGAACATCGAGTAGTTCAGCGCGTGGAAGCCGGCCAGCGTGATGAACTGGAACTTGTAGCCCATCGACCCGAGCTCGCGCTGGAACTTCGCGATCGTGGCGTCGTCCAGGCGGCGGCGCCAGTTGAAAGACGGCGAGCAGTTGTAGGACAGCATCTGGTCGGGGTAGACGGCCTTGATCGCCTCGGCGAACTGCCGCGCTTCCTCCAGGTCCGGGGTGGACGTCTCCATCCACAGCAGGTCGGAGTACGGGGCGTAGGCCAGCCCGCGGGCGATGCACGGCTCCATGCCCTTGTGGGTGCGGTAGAAGCCCTCGGCGGTGCGCTCGCCGGTGGTGAACTCCTTGTCGCGATCGTCAATGTCGCTCGTGATGAGCGTGGCGGCGTGCGCGTCGGTGCGCGCGATCACCAGGGACGGGACGCCGCACACATCGGCGGCGAGCCGCGCCGCGTTCAGCGTCTTAATGTGCTGGCCGGTCGGGATGAGGACCTTGCCGCCCAGGTGGCCGCACTTCTTCTCGGAGGCGAGCTGGTCTTCCCAGTGCACGCCGGCCGCACCAGCCGCGATCATGGCCTTCATCAGCTCGTAGGCGTTGAGCACGCCGCCGAACCCGGCTTCCGCGTCGGCCACGACCGGGGCCATCCAGTACGGGGCCTTGCCGGTGTCGCCGTCGGCGGACTCGGAGAAGGTGATCTGGTCGGCGCGGATCAGCGCGTTGTTGATCCGCCGGACGACCTGGGGTACGGAGTTCGCGGGGTACAGGCTCTGGTCGGGGTAGGTCTGCGCGGCGAGGTTCGCATCGGCGGCGACCTGCCATCCGGACAGGTAGATGGCCTTCAGGCCGGCCCGGACCTGCTGGACCGCCTGGTTGCCGGTCAGCGCGCCGAGCGCATTGACGTAGTCCTCCTCCTGCAGCAGCGACCACAGCCGCTCCGCCCCGAGCCGCGCGAGCGTGTGCTCCTCCCGAACGGAGCCGCGCAGCCGGATTACGTCCTCGGCGGTGTACGTCCGCTGCGTACCTGCCCAGCGCGGGTTTTCCTGCCATTCGGTCCGGAGTTGCCTGGCCTGCTCGCTGATCCTGTCCATGTCCCCTTTGCCTCCTGCTTGGCCGCCGCTTTCGTGGCGTTACACCCAGGATGCCTCGTTATCAAGCTACTGAAAGGTAATTTATGAAATAAAAAACGTAGAAATTCTTGCCACGAGAAGATAGGCTTCTATTCATGACTGAAGGATCCGTAAAGTTGACGTCTGACCATGGTCTAGACCTTATGACCATGGGTCAGCGCCTTCGCCACCTCCGCCGCTCGCGAGGCCTGACCCTGGCCGAGCTGGGCGACCGGGTAGGCCGCGCCCCGTCCGCGCTCTCGCTGCTGGAAAACGGCCGTCGCGAGCCGAAGTTCTCGGTGCTGGAGGACCTGGCCAGCGCCCTGTCGGTGCCGGTGGAGGAGCTGCTGCGGCGGCAGGCACCCAGCCGCCGGGCGCAGCTGGAGATCACCCTGGAGGAATTGCAGCGCGACCCCGCCTACGCCGGGCTCGGCCTGCCGCACCTCAGGGTCGGCACGCGGGTGCCCACCGACGTGCTGGAGCACCTGGTGAAGCTGGCCGCCGCGCTGCGCGAGCAGCGCGGCAAGCCGGCGGCCACGCCGGAGGAAGCGCGCGCTGCCAACGCCGAGCTGCGCGCGGCCATGCGCGAGCGCGCGAACTACTTCGAGGAGATCGAGCAGGCCGCGCATGGTGCGCTGCAGGCGACGGGCTACGCGGGCGGTGCCCTGTCACAGGGCATGCTGATGTCCGTGGTCAGCCGCCACGGGTTCTCCGTCCGGTACGCGCAAGACCTGCCCAATTCCGTTCGGTCGCTGACCGACCTCCGCAACCACCGGATCTACGTCAAGAAGGAGCCGGTCGGGACGCACTCGCCGCGGGCGGTCCTGCTGCAGGCGCTCGGGCACTTCCTGCTGGGGCACGAGGAGCCGCGTGACTTCGCGGACTTCCTCCGCCAGCGGGTCGAGAGCAACTACTTCGCCGCGGCCGTGCTGATGCCGGAGCGGGCCGCGGTCCGCTTCCTGGCCGACGCCAAGCAGGCGCGCGACCTGGCCGTGGAGGACCTGGTGGACGTGTTCTCGGTGTCGTACGAAATGGCCGCGCACCGCTTCACCAACCTGGCCACCCGGCACCTCGGCATGCCGTGCCACTTCACCAAGAATGACTCCAGCGGCATCATGTTCAAGGCCTACGAGTCCGACGGACTGGTGTTCCCGGCCGACCCGGTCGGCGCGATCGAGGGCCAGCGGATGTGCCGCAAGTGGGCCGGTCGCCAGGTGTTCAGCGCGGCCGACCCCTTTTCCCCGCACTACCAGTACTCGGCCACACCGTCGGGCACGTTCTTCTGCGTCTCGCAGGTGGACGCCCGGTCCGACCGGGGGTTCGCCATCACGCTGGGCGTTCCGTATGAGCACTCGCGCTGGTTCCGCGGCCGCGACACGTCCATCCGGATGCGCTCGTCCTGCCCGGACGGCGAGTGCTGCAAGCGGCCGCCGGCCGAGCTGGCGACGCGCTGGGAGGGCATGGCGTGGCCCTCGGCGCGGGCGCACTCACACATGCTGTCCGCGCTACCGGCGGGCAGCTTCCCCGGGGTCGACGAGGCGGACGTCTACGAATTTCTCGACCGGCACTCCAGTTCCTAGACCATGAATCTTCATGCTGCCGAACGGGCCAGGGCGGGACTGGTCCGCGCGTGCGGGCGGTGTTACTTTTGAGTAACTTGAGTAACTTATCGGGGCCATAGCGCGCGCGAGGAGCAATAGCATCCAGGTACCTCCCGTCCCGGGGAGGTCCGCAAAAGCCTCAAAATGACTTGGCACTTTACCATCAACGAGTTTCCAAACTCACCTGACAATTAAGCGTCAAAGTGGTGCTTACCGGGTGCCGTGAATCCCGACGGACATGGTAAAGCCGACGATCAGGACGATGGTCAGGATCACCGCCGCCCAGCCGAGTATCAAGCCCGCGAGCGCCAGGTCAGCCCCCTGTTCTCCGGTGCGCTTGATCTGTTGCCGGGCCACATGGCCGAACACGATCGCCGGGATGGCCAGCACCGGCCCGAACATGAACTGCACGAGCCCGCAGGTGAGGCTCGCTATCGCGAGCTCGTTGGTCTTGGCCGCCGGCGTCACCGCGGTCGCCCGCACGGCAGGCAGGTCGGTCACGAGCCGGTCCAGGTCGGCGTAGGTGCGCGCGGACAAGGCGTTTTCCAGACGGCCGTCGTACTCGTCCTTGGACAGCCGGCCTTCGCTGTAGGCCATGTTGAGGCACTCGACCACCCCATCGCGGTCGGCGTCGGCGGCCCGCGTCTTCCCCCGTTCGCGACCGGCGGTGAACGCCTGGGCGCGCCCGACGGATTGGATCACGCAAGGCGCCGTCGTTCCTCGTCCGCGCTCATGGTCCGCGATCCGCTGCCACCCGTCGGCGAGCGACGCAGTGTCGTTGCCCGGGATGAGCGTGGTGTCGTTGTCGTTCATTTGCACCACCCCTTATCTTGACGCTGCAACCGGGGCGCTAGCGTGGCAAGTGCCGTTAGTCCCGGCGATAGTCCCAACGGGAGATGACCGCTCACATTGCCGAAAGTTTGAGCTCTGCTCCGATAGCACACACGACCGGGAAACGCCGCGCAGGGCAGCGCCAAAAAACTGGACAAGGCCGCATAACGCCGTCACACGGGCGGCAGGTTGAAAGGCCGATCATCGATGGTAGCGGTCACCGGTGGGCAATGTGGTTGCTGCCGTTTGGTGCTGACACCGATGCGGCCCGTTGCGGTATCAGGAGTTCTTAGCCGAGCTTGAGCGGCACGTCCGCGTAAGGGTCGAGCGCGTAGGCGAGGGAGACACGGTGATAGCCGTCCGCGATATCCCCCTCCGCTACGAGAACCGGGGACAGCTTCTCTCCCGCCAGCACCTTCTGCAGGTCCCTCAGCACGCCCGGGTCGGACAGCGGCAGCGGGTCGCGCCGGGTGGCCCGCAGGATGTCGTTGGCGCGGCGTTGGATGACTGGGAGTTTCTGCAGTTTCTCCGACACCTCCTGGGCCCGGTTCTCCCCGAAGCGGATACTGAGGTAGCTGGAGGCAGCGGCATAGTCGTGGTTGGCCACGTCCTTCCTCCACCGCAAATACTGGACGGCTTCTCCTGCAGTGGTCATTCGTCCGAGCCTCCTCCCGTCCCAGGCCGCGGGACTCCCGGTTGGCGTGCCTGCCGTGCTTGTTGTGCAGGCGTGACCCTGCCAACGGCCAGCACATTACGGGCCCGCGAATGACGTTATGTACCAAGGTGGTCCAGTTCATCCACGGATAATGACCCGTTCCGTGCCAAGATTAGCTCACCACCACGACCGGGCGTATCGTCCATTGCCGCGCCCCTTCGAGGCTCGTTAAGGGCGGTCCAGTTCGCTGCGGATGATCTCGGCCACGGCAAGCGGCGCATCGCTCTGCACGGAGTGGCTGGCACCGGGCACTACATGCACCTGCGCGGAAGGGCTGCGGCGGATGAACTCCTCGACGTCTTCGTCGGTGACGAAAACGGATGCGCCGCCATGAACAAGGGTCAGCGGTTTGGTCGCGGCGGACACGTCGTCCCACAGCGGCGAAAAATCGCTTAGGTCCCTGACCCGGTCGTAACGCCACTCCCAGCGGCCGTCCTCACGCTGGCGGGTGTTATGCCGGACGCCCCGGCGGATGTTCGACAGCGGGCGGTACGGTGCGGCCGCGGCGGTCAGTTTCACGATCTCCTCGAAGGTCGCGAAGCTGGCCGGTCCCTGGACCAGTGCGGTGGTGCCGCGCTCGGCCCGGATCATCGCTTGCCGGCGCAGCTGCGCCGACGGTGTGACGTCCACGATCACCGCCCGGGGCACCAGTTCGGGGGCTACGGCGGTCAGCCGGAGCGTGGTCAGGCCGCCCAGCGACATGCCTACCACCACATCGAGCTCGGGTGCCCACTTGCGGATGACGGGGATCATGGCCGGGGCTATGGTCTGAGGGCTGTGGTCGTGGTCCGGCCGCCAGCTGGAGTGCCCGTGACCGGGCAAATCGACCGCCAGCGCGGGCAGGCCCAGCGCGAGGACCACGGTGTCCCAGGTGTGCGCGTTCTGGCCTCCGCCGTGCAGGAGTACCACCCTGGGTGACTCCTGACCCCACAGCAGCGCGCTGACCTGCTGGCCGCCTGTGCCGGTGTACACCCGGCGGACGCTGGGCGGCCCGTTCCAAGGCAGGCCCGCCTCGTCGGCGTTCTCGTGCAGGAATGCGAACTCGTCCTCGCGCACCCTCATCGCTTCTCCCAACAACGCCCGTCGCCGCGGCGGCCCTTACCGGCCGAACCGGCCCCCAGCACTACGACGTCGAATTGCTCCACCCGGCGAGACTACCTTTCCGCCGGTCAGGGCCCTGTGCTGGTCAACGTTCCGGGCTGGACAGGCGGGCTAGGATCCAAGTTGGGGACGGGTCCGCCTGGGGCAGGCGGAGGAGGCAGGCCCGCGGGGGCGACCAAGAGTGGCCTTGCGCCGAATGGGGGGTGCAGCACGCGGGCTTCCCGTCGATCGGCCTGGGGGGCCCGTCGTGAATTCACCAAGTGAAAGCAGTGGACCGGACGGTGGAGGCGAGGCGGCTCGCGCGGCGTCGGTGCCCGACCCGCTGCACGCCCCCGACCCGCTGGAGAGCGAGCTTTCCCCGGCCGCGGACCGCGTCGTCGTCGCGCAGTGGTCGCGGCGCATCCCCCCAGTGATGGCGTGGGTGCCGCACGTGCGCATCGGCAAACGCTGGTTCAGCACCTTGTGGCTCCTGCCGATCAGCGTCGCGGGGCTGCTCATCGGGATTGCGGTGTGCCAGCAATTGCGCACCTATCCGGCGGTTCAGGACTTCATCAAGACCCATCCCGGGACGGGCACCTTCCAGCCGCCGGTCCCCACCGGGTTCCCGCTGTGGCTGCGCATCTTGCACTTCCTGAACGTGCTGTTCATGCTCTTCATCATCCGGGCTGGGCTACAGATCCTGGCCGACCACCCGCGCCTCGCAGTGGACGCCGGGTGCGAACCCGGCCGGGAGTGGCTGCGGCTGCGCGGCCCGGTGCCCCCTGACCGGATGAAGCAGGAACCACCAGAGCGTGCCTGGTCGGCCAAGGACGATGCGGTCACCCTGCCCGGCTGGGTCGGCCTACCGGGGATACGGCACTCGATCGGCCTGGCCCGCTGGTGGCACTTCAGTTGTGACTTGCTCTGGGTCATCACCGGCGCGGCGTTCTACGTGCTGCTGTTCACCACCGGGCAGTGGCGGCGGCTGGTGCCGGTGAACTGGAACGTCATCCCCAACACGGTTTCGACCGCGATACAGTACGGGTCGCTGCACTTCCCCGCGAATCTCGGCTGGACGCAGTTCAACGGCTTGCAGATCCTGTCCTATTTCCTCGTCGTCTTCGTCGCCGCGCCGCTGGCGCTGATCACCGGCCTGCTGCAGGCGCCGGCCATCGCCGCCAAGTTCGGGCTGGGCTGGGGCCGGCTCAACCGCCAGGTGGCCCGCACTGTCCACTTCAGCGTGCTTGTCTTCTTCCTCGGCTTCATCTTCATCCACACCACCATGGTCTGGATCACCGGGCTGCTGCTGAACCTCAACCACATCACCACCGGCATGAATGTCGCATCCTGGAGAGGCTGGTGGATCTACGTCATCGCGATGGCGATCGTGGTGGCCGTCTGGGCGGCGGCCACACCGCTGACGCTGCGCTACCCGCGGGCCGTGCAGAAGACCGGGAGGTTCATCATCGGCTGGTTCAAGGGGCTGCTGGAATGGTCCGATCCACGCGCGACCTACCCCGAACGGGCGATCTCGCCGTTCTTCTGGCCCAACGGCACGCTGCCCGCCAGCCAGGAGTATGCGAACCTCCGCAATCACGGCTTCCGCGACTACACCCTGCGCATCGACGGACTGGCCGAAAACCCGGTCACCCTGACCTACGACCAGCTGAAGGCGATGCCCAAACAAGAGCAGATCACCCAGCACTACTGCATCCAGGGCTGGTCGGGCGTGGCCAAGTGGGGCGGGGTGCCGATGCGCGACATCGTCGCGCTAGTGCGGCCATTGCCGCAGGCACGCTGGGTCATCTTCTACTCCCTCGCGTCCGGTCCCGGGGGTTATGACCCACAGGTCGAAGACGGGGGCCGCTACTACGACGCTCACAAAATCGAGCACATGCAGCACCACCTGACCATCCTCGCCTACGAGATGAACGGTGAACCGCTCAACGTGCTGCACGGCGCGCCGGTACGGCTACGTAACGAGCTCGAGCTGGGCTTCAAGCAGGTGAAGTGGGTCGGGGCCATCGAGTTCGTCGAGAGCTACAAGCACCTGGGCAGCGGGCAGGGGGGCTTCAACGAGGACCACGAGTTCTATGGCTACCGCATGCCGATCTGATGGCACGCCGCCCGGGCACATCAACGCCGCGAGGCCTTCTGCTCCTGGTCACCACCGTCGAGGGTTCAGGTCAGACCCCGCCCAATGTGCCGGGCGCCGGCAGATTCGGGTCCACGTGGGCGTCGACGTTGAGGGACAGGCCCCGGTGCAGAAGGAACGGCGTGCCGATGATGACGATCATCCCGAACGCCATAACCGCGATATAAGCGATGGTTCCCGACTCCGACAGGTGGGTCGCCGGGATGAACCCGAGGAAGAAGGTGAAGAGCCCGCCCACCACCCCGGCACCGACAACCAGCGTGAGTCCCAGGGTCCCGCCCGGGATCTTGAATGGGCGCGGGGCGTCTGGCTTCGTGATGCGCAGCCGTATCACCGAGATGTACATGAGGAAGTACATGATGAGGAAGGTCTGGGCGACCAACGCGGTCAGCATCCAGTAGTAGGTGTTGATGTTGTGGACGAATACCAGTGCCAGAGCCAGCACCGAACCGAGCGTGGCCTGCACGATAAGGACCATGGTGGGGGCGCCGCGGCGGTTGGTCCGGCCCCACCAGGGGCTCAGGTGACCGTCTGCGGCCACCCGGCGCATCCCCTCCGCTGGGCCCATGCTCCATGACGCCAGGCCGCACAGCACGCCGATGATCACGAGCACCCCAAAGGGCCGTATCAGCGATCCGATGCCGAGCTTGGCGAAGAAGATGGACACCGCCTGCATGATTCCGCCTGCAAGCTGGATCTGCTTGGCCGGCACGACCATCGCAATCGCCACGCTTCCCAGGATGGACAGCGACGCGACCGTGGCCGCGGCCACCAGGACTGATCCGGGGTAGGTGTGTTTGACGTTCCTGGTCACGTGCGAGTAGAACCCCCCTATCTCCATCCCGGCGAATGCGACGACGATGCCGGCCGCGTACACCAGGCTCTGCAAGCCGTGCCAGGCCGGCACGATCGCGCTCGCGTGGTAGGGAATCTCCGAGGGGTTGCCGCTGCCGACCCACCACAGGCCCAAGCCGATGATCGCCAAGGTGGGGATGGCGGTCCCGATCACCACTCCCACGCCGGTCCAGCGGGCCGACTTCAGGGATCCGAACAGCGACGAGAGCGTCACTGCCCAGAAGGTCACCAGCATGATGGGCACGAGGAATGCCTTGTTCTGTGACAGATTCGGATTGATCACGTACGCAGCCGTGGTAGCCAGGAACACCAGCACGGTGGGGAACCAGAAGATGTTCTCCGACCAGTCGCACCACACGGCCAGGAAGCCCCACCGTGAACCGAACGCCGCCCGCACCCAGCGGTACACGCCGCCGCCCACGGTCGTGGCCAGCTCGGCCGAGCACAGGGCCACCGGCACCAGGTAGGCGACGACGGCGACGGTGTAGAAGAAGATCGCCGACCAACCGAACGTAGCTGTGGTGGGCAGGTTACGGATGCTGTCCATGGCCGAGATCAGCACGAGAGCGAGGCCGATCATACCGAGGCGCCGCGCGCTGAACCCGCCGGCCGCGGCCTCCACGACCGGCTCGGTCAGCGTCGTGACCGGCCCGTCCCTGGTGGGTGTTCCCATGCCGCCGTCAAGGTGCTGGCCGCGGGTCAGATGCCAGTGCCGGATCGTCATGACACGGGCTCCTTCGGCCGGGGGTGTGCGGCAGGCGCCTTCGGCTTCATGAACCTGCCGACGAAAGGCAGCTCGGAGACGGACTCGGCCCGGGCGATGGCCAGGCCGGCTCTCGGCAAGTGGACGCGGTCATCAGCGACCGAATACCGGGGCCGCCACTCTGGCTGGTACTTCTTATTGAAGTTCCATAGGGACTCGATTTGCATGCTGTCGCTGAACCGGTGCAGCAGGGACCTTTCCGCCGACCGCCACGGCCCGGAGCCGGTCTCCCCGGCGACCACGGCGCGCATGGTGGCGAAGTTCAGGCCGAGGCCGGTCAGTCCCCGCTCGACCATCCAGTGGATCGTCTCGATGATCACGAAGTCGGTCAGGCCGTTCGGTGCGTCGGGGTTGCTCGCCCGTCGCATGAGGTCAAGGGAGTACCCGTTGATGTGGCTCGCCGGAACGTACTGGTTGAACGCCGCTGGTTTGCCATCGGGGTCCATGCAGACAGCCAGCAGGAGACCGGTGTCGCGCTCGTCGAACATCCGGCTCAGGGTCATCGAGAAGCCCCGCTCCGTCTCGCCCTGGCGCGTTTCGGTGGCGAGGTCCTCCAGCTGCTTCCGCAGCTTCGCGTCGACATCGAGGGCGGACATGACGGCGACGTGGTAACCCGACTTGGATATCCGGTTATAGGCTCCCCGCAGCGATTTCATCGCCTTGCCCGTGAGCGAGAATGCCTGGCAGTCGACAATTGCCTCGTCACCGATGTAGACCTCGGTCAGCCCGGCTGCCCGGTAGATCGGCAGCCACGGCGCGGACGCGGCGAGAATGCATATGTACCACCCGTTGGTGTCGGCCAGATCCATCGCGTCGGACCAGGCATCGAGGCGCTCGCTGACCGGGCCGATCGGGTCGGGCGACACGAGCATGATCCGGTCTATGACCGAGTAGGCGACAAGGGTGTTCCCGGAAAAAAGCCAGGACTTGTCGTCCCGAAGGGCGAAGTAGTCGAGTGTGTCGCCGCCATAACGATCGAATATCGCTCGCGCCCGGTCGAACGCCCTCGCTCGCGCTTCTCCCGTTCGCCGGTGCTCGCGGCCCGGTAGCGCCGTCGCCAGGACGAGTATCGCGGTGCCGAGAACAGCTATTACGACGACGTTGCGGGTCTCGCGGCCGCCGACGTATGCGGCGTCCAGCCCGGCGGCCAGAGCGACCACTACCAGGCCGGCCATGATCACCCAGCCGAGGATCCGGCGGAAGCCTGATGGGCTGACCCGGAAGTGGCGGTGCTCGAACAGCAGCCAGACGCCGATCAGGCAGGCGATGGCCGACCCTTCGAGCCCCACGTCTTGGACCAGGCGGTAGACGGTGCTCGCCAGCAGGATCACGAGAGCCGCCGCCCATGCCCTCCGGTAGCCGTGCCGGACGCCGCGCGCCACTCCGGCCAGAGCCAGGCCGCCTATTACGGCGGCGACGCCACTGACGGGATGAATGCCGAACGGCAGCCAGTGGTCGACCGGGCGGGTCCAGCTGACCGGCCACAGGAGAGCGAAGACGACGTTCAGCAGCCCCGCGATGAGCAGCACGAACGCGGCCACCCGCCGGACCCGGCGCCGTCTTACCCACGGCATCAATGCCCGCTCGCTGATCGGCCAGGTCGCTCCGTCGGGGAGCCGGCCGACGACCTGGATCGCCCGGGGGCGGCCCCGTTGTGGCGCAAGGACCACTCGCTCGAGGAGGGCGGGCTGACCGATGGGGCGTTCTTCCAGCGACAGTGAGACTGACAGCACCGGGCCTGCCCTCAGCTCGACCATCGACAGCCGCCGTACGGCCAGGAAGGGCTCTGGCAGACCGAACCTGGCCTTCCGGGCCCGTACGACCTCGGTGGCACAGCCTGTGTTGGCGTAGAACCCGTGACCTAGCTGCGAGATCTCGGGCTCGTGGGTGTGCCCACTGATCAGGCCCGCGTGGCCCGCGGAGATCAGGCGCGCTGCCTCGGCCCGGGCGGCGGCGTTGTGGCTCGCCGCGCTGCCCCGCTCACTGACTGAGGCCTCGGCCAAGGCCCGGTTGACCCGGAGCATGGTGCTGACCGCGGTTACCGCGGCGACGACCGCGATCGCCACGACGAGGACGCCGAACCAGATCAGCCACCGCTCGGCGTGATGGCTCAGCAGCGGCTTGACTCCCGGCGCGAAGGACAGGAAGCGCAGCACCAGCGCCGCCGCGAACGGTACCGCCAGCCACCACAGCCATCCCGCCACCATGCGATACAGCAGCCGCGACCCCAGGAAAGCGGACGGATCTCCGTCGTACCACCGGACCCCCTCCAGCAGCGAACCTGGCTGGTCACGAGACGCGAGCTTGGGGAGCACCTGCCGTACGACGTGGTGGCCCAGCGGCGTGTCGACGGGGGACCGTGGATCCTCGAACGCGTTGTATGGATCGAACTGGTTACCGTGCACCACCCTGACCAGTTGGTTGCCGTCCCCGGTTACCATCGCCAGGTCGCAGGCGAGGCCCACGTCCGTTACGCCGAGGCGTTCCCGGAGCACGGCGACCGAATCCCCGTCCCAGCCGAGCTGGCCGTCGTGGTTTCCCGGGATCAGCACGACGCGATGATCGTGATCCTCAGCGAAGCGCTTGACCGCGGCGGTGAACTGGGGATGGGAGTCCAGGATCGCAGCAATGTCGGGAGCCGCGGCGAGCATCTCGAACCCGTCGCCGGCGATCGCGAACATCCCTGGCTCGTGGAAGCTGCCCAGCAGTTCAGCCAGCTCGTCGGCAGCACGTGTGGACACCTCAGATGCGGTCGGCCCGAGGTGCAGGTCGCTTACCACGACCACCCGGCCGCCCCGCCGCACCTCGAGCTGGATGAGGTCGGGAACGAAGAAGGCGCTCTGGGCCGGCCCTGTATCTGCTGCGTGGTCTGCGACGCCATCCCGGTTCCGGTCGATGACCGGCAAGCTGCCGTCGGATCGGAACCCGGGGACGATGGCAGGGGCGGTTTCCGCCGGCGAGCCCGGTGCCGTCAGCTCCTGGCTCTTCGGCATCTCTGTCATGTCACGTCTCCGGCCGCATGATCGGGAACAGGATGACGTCGCGAATCGCCGGCATCTCGGCGAAGAGCATGATCAGCCGGTCGATGCCGATGCCGATGCCGGATGTCGGCGGCAGGCCGTACTCGAGCGCCCGCACGAAGGCGGTGTCAGCGGGGTGAGCCTCGGCGTCGCCTCCGGCGGCCGCCTCCGCCTCCGCCTCGAATCGCCTTGCCTGCTCGTCAGGGTCGTTGAGCTCGCTGTATCCGTTGGCGAGCTCCCTGCCCGCGACCACGAGCTCGAAGCGGTCGGTCAGGGTGGGGTCCCCGAAGGACTGGCGGGCGAGCGGCGAGACCTCCGTGGGATAGTGATAAATAAAGACCGGACCGGTGGTCTGGCTCATCAAGACCTTGTCGTAAAGCTCGAAGATCAGTTTCCCCGGTCCCCACGACGGTAGGTAGGGGACCTCGTTGGCCTGGCTGATCTTGCGCAGATCGTCCACCGGCATGGAGGGGTGCACGCGCTGGCCGAGCCGCTCCTCGAGCATGTCGAGGAGGTCACGGCGCGGCCAGGGGGGCGTCAGGTCGATGTGCTGGCCCCCGAAGTCGAAGGTGAGCCGGGCAGCAGCACCTTGAGCGGACGCGACGATCAGGTGCTCAGTGAGGTCCATCCCGTCGTGGAAGTCGCCGAAGGCGCGATACGCCTCGAGCGAAGTGAACTCCGGGCTGTGCCGGGTGTCGATCCCCTCGTTACGGAAGTTACGGGCTATTTCGAACACCCGCTCGTATCCTCCGACGACCAGCCGTTTGAGGTAGAGCTCCGGCGCGATGCGCAGGCTGAAGTCGGCGTCCAGCGCATTAACGTGAGTGAAAAACGGCCGGGCCAGGGCTCCGCCTGCCTGCGGTTGCAGGATGGGAGTCTCGACCTCCACGAAGTCCTTCGCCTCAAGTCGCTCGCGCAGGATGGAAAGAGTCTTGAAACGGATGTCGAAGACCCGCCGGCTCGCCTTGTTGGCCAGCAGGTCCACCTCGCGCTGGCGGTACCTGGTCTCTGCCGCGCTGAGGCCGTGCCACTTGTCTGGCAAGGGCCGGAGCGCCTTGGCCAGGATCTCCAGGCTTCGCACGTCTATCGAGAGCTCGCCTCTCCGGCTGGTTATCACCTCGCCCGTGACTCCTACCCAGTCGCCCAGGTCGACGAGCGCCTCGATGGCAGCCGCGTCAGCCGGAATATGGTCGGCCTGGAACATCAGCTGAACGGCGCCGGTTGCGTCCTCGATGGTGACGAATCGAAGCTTGCCGTGTCCCCGCCTGGACACCACACGCCCGGCGAGCCTTGCCACTTCACCCGTTCGCGTGTCCGGTTCCAGCCCGGAGTGGGCCGATTGCAAGCCGGCCAGTGTCGCGCTGCGCTCGAATCGGGTGGGATAGGGGTTGATCCCCCGAGCCTGCAGCGCATCGCGTTTGGCCCGGCGTTCGCCCTGCTGGGCGGCCAGCCCTCCCAGGCGGTTGAGCGCGGCCGGTTCCGCCTTTCCTGGTTTCAGGCGTGGATCGTGTCCATCACCGGCCCTCGCACCGGTTCCGGCCGTGGTATCCCGAGCGCAGCGAGGGTCCGTTTTCTTGTCGTTCGGGGGCATGGCCTTCTTTGCCTTCTGATCGCTTGGCGTGATTGCTGGCCGGCTTATGGGACTGCCCCGCCAAGACCGCGCGGGTGAGCCGGTCCAGGTCGATGGTGAGCGGGGCGGCGGCGTCGGGCTGGTGGACCTGGATCCGTGTCCCGTCGGGCTGAGCAGTGCAGGTCACGCGTATCCCGTGGACGCGTGATCCGATGAACAGCCGGTAGCCGACCAGCCGGGGCGGTTCGAAGGCGGTCACCTCGCCGCTGGCCGCGACCTCGATCCCGTCGGCGAGCGCGGTGAGGGACACGGTGAGGGAAAAGTCATCTTCAGTGTCGCCGGGCGGTCCCGGGCCGGCGGCCGATACATCGGGCAGCCAGTCGCTTAGCCGGAAAGGGTCGGCCAGGTGGCCGAACACTTCCTGGACCGGGCGGGGAAACGTCGCGCAAAGATCCATTGGGCTGCTTTCCGCAGTGGTGCCGGCGGTCACTTTCCCGCCGGGTCGCGACCATCTAATCTGGGCGCGCGGAAGGGGGACCAGGCTCTTTTTGCGGCAAAGTTGCGGCAGAGTTGCGGCGGCGGTGCGGCAGGCCGCCGGCTGGGGCGCGACCGCCCGCGGTAATTGTTAGCGCGCCGCCTGAAGCGGTCTGGGCCTCCTGGCCCCCGCATGTTAAATAGGTCTCCTCCAGCCGGTCAAAGAACTCAGCTCGCCTGGGGCCGTGCAGATTACGGCCCGCCGATTGTGCCACGGTCAGGAAGTGTGCCAGGTGCCGGCACCGGACGATGTCCTCTTCTCCGCTCTCGGCCAGCCGGGCCAGCGCGTACTCTCGCATGGTTTGCAGCATCCGGAATCCCGGCGTTTCACCTGCGGTGACCTCCAGGAGGCTCTGGTCAGCCAGGTCGGCCAGCTGCTCCAGCGTGCGGTCCGGATCGAGTTCTGCGCTGACTGCGGCTGCGGCCGCGGCGTCGAACGACCCGGTCAGTACGCCGAGGCGGGCGAACAGGCGCTGCGTTGGGGGAGTCATCAGCGTGTAACTCCAGTCGAGCGCCGCCCGCAGTGTCTGATGCCGGTGCGGCAGGTCGCGTGGGCCGCCGGTGAGAAACGCCAGGCGCGATCGCAGCAGGGGCAGCAGCGCCCGCGGCGGGTACAGGTCGACCCGGGCCGCGGCCAGCTCGATGGCCAGCGGCAGGCCGTCCAGCGCAGAGCAGATCTCGCCGACGACGGCAAGCTCGTCCGCGTCGGCGCCGAAGTCCGAGCGCGCGGCGCGGGCCCGCGCGATGAACAGCTGGACCGCTTCGCTGCAGGCCGCGGCGGTCCCGGTGTTGCCCGGCCCGGGCAGGTGCAGTGGCGGCACGCGGACGGTGTGCTCCCCGTACAGCCGAAGCGGGATCCGGCTGGTGGTCAGCAGCCGGAGAGCGGGTGCAGCGGCCAACATCCGGGCCAGCAATTGCGTCTCGTCGAGCAAGTGCTCGAGGTTGTCCACGACGAGCAGCAGCTCACGGTCTTGCAGCGCGTTGGCCACATGAGCCTCGGCGGCTGCCGCCGATACCGACGTCAGGCCCAATGGCCGCGCCATCGCCGTGGCCAGCAGCGCGGGTTCACGGACCGGGGCCAGGTCGACGAAGGCCACGCCGTCGGCGAAATCACCGGCCAGATCGTGGGCCACTTGCAGGGCGAGCCGGGTCTTCCCGGTTCCCGCCATACCGGTGAGGGTAACCAGCCGGGAGGCCGCCAGAGCCGCTGCCACTTCGGTACGCTCACGCTTCCGGCCGATCAGCGGCGTCGCCGGGGCAGGCAGCGGCGCAGGTATCAGCCGAGGCCACTCGGCCAGCTCGCCCCGTGCCGCGGCCCGCGCATGCCCGGCGGCCTCATCGGGCGCCGTGGCGGCCGGTGCCCGCGGCGGGCCGGGTGGCGCCCAGCCGCCCGAGGCACCGTCCTGGTCAGCGCCCAGGGCGGCCAGCGGCGGTGCGGACCAGGACGCAGTGGGGATGGCGGGCCGGGGCACTTCCATCAAGTCGAGTAGTTCATACACGTCTGCCCGGCTGACCAGTGCGCCCCAGCCGGCCAGCGTGCTGGCGATGCCGATCACGTCGGGCGCGGTCAGTACCGCTTTGTCCCCGCCGTGGAGCTTGTGGCTGAGCACATCGGGGTGCAGCCCGACCGACCTGGCGAGCTGCTGCTGAGTACGCCCGACCGCCCGGCGGTGCTTCCGTACCGCCTCCCGGAAACCGCACAGATCTGGCATCCGCGCCTCTGCCCCCCCGGGCCGCCAGGCTGGCGGCCTGCCGCACCTACCCCCCGGGCCGCCAGGCTGGCGGCCTGCCGCACTGCCGCCGCACCGCCGCCGCAACTTTGCCGCACCGGAGCCGCAAAAAGAGCCTGGTTCCCTCCCCAAGGCCCAGATTAGATGGTCGCGACCCGGCGGGAAAGTGTCCACCGGCACCACCAAAGGAGATCCCGGTGGATATTGGTGACATTTCCATCGTCTCTGGATGGTTCCCAATCTTCTTTTTCTGGGTCACGGTCGCGGTCTGCCTGATAGCGGTGGTCATCCGCCGGGACGTACTGAAGGAGTTCGCGATTGGTATTCCGATCGGGATCATCGTCGTCGTCCTCCTCTTCGTGGGGCTTAATCTCACCCAGGCGATCCCGGCAGGGGCGCCCCAATCCCTGTATGTGTGGCTATGCGTGGGGTGCCTCATGACCGGCCTGGTCCTGGCCGGATGGCACCGGGCCAATTGGCCCATCCGCATTTCTGGCGTGGCTGCAGTTATCCTCGCGGTGGTGTCGGCGGGCAGCGCAGCAAATCAGGCGTTCCAGTACTACCCGACCTTCGACCGCCTGCTCGGTAAGGACGCGAACCACTTCCTCGACAATGCGCAGCTCGCCTCCATGCGCGACCAGGTGGCCAAAACTGGCCAGCTCCCCGACCACGGTGCCACCCTGAGCGTTTCGATCCCCGGAAAAAACCTGACGTTCACGCCTCGCCCGGCGTTCGTGTGGGTGCCCCCGGCGTGGTTCGGGCGCGACCATCCCCACTTGCCGGTCATAGAGCTGCTGCACGGGAGTCCAGGGCAGCCTGCTGACTGGACTCGTGCGATTTACGCCGACGCGACGTCGCTGGCCTTCGCCGAGCAGCACAACGGGATGGCGGCGATACTCGTCATGCCCGACGTCAACGGGTCTTGGGGCGCGGACTCCGAGTGCGTCAACAGCACGATGTTCGGTGATGTCGAGACGTACCTGACCAAGACCGTGCCGGAGTTCATGCAGAAGAACTTCAACGCCAGCACGGCTCGGGGATCCATGGGGATAGCCGGGCTTTCGGCGGGCGGAACCTGTGCCACGACCCTGGCCCTTAACAACCCCAAGGAGTATCCGGTCTTCGCCAACTACTCTGGCTTGGCGTCGCCCTCCTATCAAGAAGAGAACCAGGCGCAGACCATTCAGGCCTTGTTCGGCGGCTCGGAAGCCAACTACAACGCCCACAATCCGGCATACCTACTGGCGCAGCAGCATTTCACCGGTATGGCGGGCTGGTTCGAGTCCGGAGCCCAGGACGGCGACGGCGTACAGGCCGCCCACACGCTGCAACAACTGGCCGCGAAGGCCGGGATCGACACCTGCATAGCGACGCCACCGGGGGACCACAATGCTGCCTTCTGGATTAAGTCAACCGCGGATTCGCTGCCCTGGATGTCCTGGAAGCTGAAGCTCACGCCAGAGCCGCACTCCGTTCCTGCTCACTGCGTTCCCGGGAAGAGCTAGCGGACCAATGACGATGCCCGCAGCGATCGTCTTCGCCGTCCTGTCTGCACTGTCGAATGCGGCCAGCGCCGTGCTGCAGCGGCTCGCCGCCGTAAACCGCGGATCCAAGCCAAGGTCCGTCTGGCGGACCGCGATTGACCTTGTACGCCAGCCGGTATGGCTCCTCGGCGCCCTCTTCCTGACGGGCACCTTCGCCTTTCAGGCGCTCGCCCTGTACTTCGGTCCTCTGTCGGTGGTGCAGCCAGTCCTCGTGCTGGAGCTGATCTTCACACTGGGCTTGCGCTCTTTCCTCCTGCACGACGACATCGCCCGGCGGACCTGGTCCGCCGCCGTGATGATCTGCGTGGGGCTGGCCGCCTTCCTCATTGTGGCGTCGCCTAGCGAGGGCACTGATGTCCCGAACGCTGCGCAGTGGATACTCGCGGTCAGCACCCGGGGCCTGATCGTGTTGGTGCTGCTCCTGCTCAGCCGTTACGGCTCGCCGGCCCGCCGCGCCGCCCTCTTCGGGGCGGCCACGGCCGTCGTATGGTCCGTGGACGCTGCGTTTGTGAAGCAGGCGGTGGACCAGCTGGCGCACAGCGGCCCCCTGGGGCTGCTTACGGGCTGGCCCCTCTACGCCATGATCGGGACGGGAGTGCTGGGAACGGGGCTGTTGCAGGGCGCGTACGTGGTCGGGCCACTGGCCGCTTCGCAGGCCACTCTGCTTATCGTCGACCCTCTCGTAAGCATCACGCTGGGAATCGAGCTCTTTGGCGAGCAGCTGCGCACCGGCCCCTTTTACGTGTCCGGTGCTGTCGTGTCGCTTGCTGTGCTCGGGGCGGGTGTCGTCATGCTGTCGATCTGGGCTCCGCCGGTGATGGCAGCGAAGGAACTCGCCCGGCCTCCGGGCCACCTGCGCCCCGGCGAGAAGGTGGTCCCTGCCTCGGCCCCACCTGACCACCCACCGGGGGAGGAGTCCAGCTGAAACGCGACTCTTCCCGTCACCGCTAACGCCCGGTTCAAGGTTCTGCCCAGCGGCAAGCTGCGCCAGCCCAAGATCGGGGGACGTGCCCGTGCGGTGGTCCCGGCCGCTGCCATCCGAGCCGTCCAGCGTGGAGCTGGAGGTACTGGTGCACGTGTCAGCCGGTGTCTCCGGCTGTGCCGGTGTCTCCGCCGTGCAGGGCCGCGATCCGGCCGGCGACCCGGGCCATCTGCGCCCGCAGCTCGGGCGGGTGCACCACCTCGACCTCCGTGCCCAGGGCAAGCAGGTCCAGGACCGCGGTTTCCGGCGAGTCGATCCGGACCCAGCCTTCGGCCCAGTCACTCCGGCCGGGAACGGGTGCCGCGTGACGGCGGATACGCAGGCTCGCGGGCCGTCCGAGCAGCGCCGCGAGGCGCCGGCCGCGCGGTGACAGCCGGACCCGCGCCCGCTGAACGCCGCCCGCGGCTACTGGCGCCTCTGGGAACCTGGCCAGGTCGCTGGTGAAGCCGTCCATCAGCTCGAACCCGCCGCGCCGGCCACGGATGGCGTAGACCGGGATGCCGGCACTGCTCAGCGCCTCGACGTCGCGCAGTACGGTGCGCTCGCAGACCTCAAGCTCGGCGGCGAGCTGACGGGTGCTCATCCGCCCCCGGGCCTGGAGCAGGCCCAGCAGGCTGACGAGACGGCTGGCGCGCACGGGACAACAATAATCCGAATACATGACACAAGATGTCGTGTATTGGCTGAGATACTGGCTAGCGACCACGACCAAGGGGGGACGCCCAATGACCAGCAACATCGCCGGATCCGGAACCGCCACCGATCCGTGGATCCTGAGCACGCCGCCCGGCAGGTCCGACTTCGAGGCCTGGCGGGACGAGGACGGCGATCCGCCCGCGCTGGTCGTCCAGGTGGGCAGCACGCAGCTGCGGTACCAGCTGCGCTGCATCGAGGACCTGCATGCGATGCTGAAGGAGCACGGCGACTGGATGCCGCTGGGCAACGCCGACGAGCAGAAGCCCGCCGCCGAGGGCACGGTCGAGGCGTGGGGGCGTTCCCCGGCCAACCCGGTCGGCGGCTGGTACGGGCTGAAGAAGGGCCTGCGCGGCCGGTTCGGCAACTACCTGCCCCCGGTCATGGAGGCCCTCGGCCTCGCCGAGGTCGAGCACAACGCCCGCAACAACCGGATCCGGGCCCGTTAGTCCTCCTCGGGCCGAATGGAACGACTGGTTCTTCTCCGCGGCGGAGACGGGGCCCCGGTAATCCCCGCGCAGCGTTCCCGGGGGCGATCGGTCTCCTTCTGGTAGGACTGATCCATGACGATCCTGGATCAGCGGAAGCCCGCTCACGCCGCGGCCGCGGGCCGCCTGCAATCCGAGCCGGTCATCTGGCTGACCACCGTGACCCCGTCCGGGCAGCCGCAGTCCACCCCGGTCTGGTTCCTGTGGCAGGACGGGAAGTTCCTGATCTACGGCGCCAAGAACGGCCCGAAGAACCAGAGCCTCCAGGCCAATCCGCACGTTTCGCTGCACCTGGAGGGCAACGGGAGGGGCGGCGCCAACGTCATCTTCGAGGGCGACGCCCGGATCGACCCGGACGGCCCCCGCGCTGACGCCGTGCCGGAGTACATCGACAAGTACCGCGGGTTCATTGACGGCTACGGCTGGACGCCGCAGAGCTTCGCCAACGACTACCCGCACCTGATCCGCGTGACCCCCACCCGCGCCCGCGTCTGGTAACCCCGCGGGCTCCGGGCCGCCGGTCACGGCCGTTGCGCCGCCGCGTACTCGCACCACCTTCGCGGTCTCGGGGTCGGCCAGGCCGAAGGCGCCGAGCAGTTCCCCGGTGCCGGAGTGGTGGCGTTGAACGCATCCTGGTTGGCGATGGCGCGCGCCCGGTCCTCCGGGCCGAACCCCGCCCAGGTCTGCTGGTTGGCGCAAATGAGATCGCCACCGCCCTGTTCGTCGGCGATGCGACCGTCAAGACCCACATCGGCGACCTGCTGGCCAAGCTCGGCCTGCGCGACCGGGTGCAGGCCGTCCTCCTCGCCCAGGAGACCGGGATGGTCGTCCCCGGGAGGGAGTGACCTCATGCCATCCTGGGCAGCCGGTGCAGCCCGCTTAACGGCCAGTCACGCTGCGAGGTAGATGATGGTGGAAAAGACGTAAGCCCGGTCATTACCGGGAATGCTGAACGTAAGGCCGGGTAACCGGCCGGAACAGGAAGGCCGCAGGGGAGGGGGCGGAACTGCCGGGCCGAAATGCCGTCAGGCGAGAACAAGCGCGCGACGTGAGCTCCCCGCCGCGAGTTTCAGCGGGGGACGAACGCGTCCGCCGTCCGACGGATCTGCTGTTCGGGTTGCTGTCGCTGGCGGTCGTCCTCCTCGTCATCGGCTCAATCCGGGCCCTCCCGCTCGGCAGTACTGAGCTCTCCAACGACGTCTCGCGCGCGCTGGAGCACATCCCCCGCTGGCTGTCCTCGCTGGCGGCGGTGGGCGTCGGTATCGGCTGCTTCCTGTTCGCGGGCCTGGTCCTCTTCGTCCTGGTGCGGAGGGTGTGGCGGGACGCGCTGAACGCGGGCGCCGCGGCGCTCACCGCCGCGGCGGCTGCGATCGCGGTGTGGATCGTCTGGCGGGTGCAGAACGGTTCCGTCGCGCACGCGGTGATCCACGGCAAGAACCCCTTGTATTTCGTGATCGAGTCCGCGTTCGTGGCGTTCCTGGTCGGCAGCGACCTGGCCCGGCGCTCCCGCTGGTTCCGCCGCTGCATGGGCTCGGCGGCCGCCCTGCTGCTCACCGGTCTCGCCATCGACGCGCTCACGCCTTACGCCGTCGTGATCGTGCTGTTCGGCGGGCTGATGACCGGCTGGCTGGTGCGCTGGCTGCTGCGCGCGGCGTCGGTCCGCCCCGCCACCGGCGAGCTGATGGCCTGGCTGAACGACCATGGTGTGGACATGAGCAGCCTCACCCGGCCTGATCCCCAGAACCAGGGCCGGATGGAAGGCACCCTCACCGACGGCACCCCGGTCGACGTGCACCTCGCGGACCGCGACACCCGGGGTTCGGGGGTCGCGCGACGGCTGTGGTCCCTGATCCGGCTGCGGCCGGTCGTCGCTGGGCACGTCCCGCTCAGCTCGCGCGCCCAGCTTCAGCAACTGGCGCTGGCCAGCTCGCTGGCTCAGAAGGCCGGCGTGCTGAGCCCTTCCGTGCTGCTCCTCGAAGAGATGCCGAACGAGACGCTCATGCTCGCGGTGGCCAGGCCGCGGGGTATCGAGCTCGGCGAAACGGTCAGCGTTGAGGACGCAACGGCCCTGTTCGCCTCGCTGCGCGCACTGCATGACGCGGGCATCGCGGACCGTGATCTGCGTCTCGGCAACCTGCTGGTGAACGGGACCGCCGGCTTCAAGTCGCTGGAAGCGGCCGTGCCCGGGGCGAGCGTGCTGGTCCGGCGGCTCGACCTGGCGCAGCTTCTGGCCACCCTCGGACGGGCCGCGGGACCGGCCAACGCCGTCCGGGCCCTGCGAGCGGGATACGGCCCGGTGGACGAAAATGCCGTCGCTGCGGTCATGCAGCCGATCGCCCTGGCGCCGTGGGGATGGTCGGCGATGCGCAGCGCCGAAAGCTGCCTGACCCTGGTCCGTCACGAGCTGCTGGGCCCGGACACGCCGGTGCCGGTCGCCCGCCTGGAACGGTTCCGCTGGCGGACCGTCCTCAGCGCGATTGCCCTCACCATCGCGGCCTACCTGCTCATCGGCGAGATCTCGAAGGTCAACCTGCTGGGGACGCTGCGCCATACGAACCTCGGCTGGTTCGCGGTCGCCGTCGCCGCGTCGGCCCTCACCTACTTCGCGGCCGCCGCCAACCTGGCCGCTTTCGTACCGAAACGGCTGTCCCCGATCCGCGGGTTCCTCGTCCAGCTCTCGACGGCCTTCGTGGGGGTGGCGATGCCCCCGTCCGTCGGCCACGTCGCGGTTAACGCCCGCTACCTGCACCGGCAGGATGTGGACGAGGGCTCGATCACCGCGGCGGTCACCCTGTCACAGCTGGTGAACATGGTCACGACCATCCTGTTGCTGGTGGCCCTCGGCCTGCTCACCGGGTCCGGGCTGAGCCGCTTCAAGATCGTGCCGGGGGCCGACGTGCTCATCGCGCTGGCGGTGATCGCCGCCGCGGCCGTCATCCTGATCTCGATACCTCAGACCCGCGCACAGCTGAACCGCATCGTCTGGCCATTCCTGCGGGGCATCTGGCCCCGCTTCCTCGACGCCCTTGCCCACCCGCTGCGGCTCGCGGCCAGCGCGGGCGCGAACCTGCTGCTCACCGCCGCCTACCTGGTGGCCTTCTTTGCGTCGCTCTATGCGGTGGGTGCCCACCCGGCGATCCTTCCCGCCGCAGTCGTCTACCTCGCCGGTAACGCGGTCGGCTCGGCCGCCCCCACGCCCGGCGGAGTCGGCGGAGTGGAAGCCGTCCTGGCCGCCGGGCTCACCGGCATGGGCATCCCCGCCCACGAGGCCATCCCCGCGGTGCTGGTGTTCCGCGTGGCCACCTTCTGGCTCCCGATCCCGGCCGGCTGGCTCACCTACCTCGGCCTCCAGCGCAGCGGCACGCTGTAGCGGCCGTTCGGCGGACGCTGAGGTTATGCCGCTAGCTCGAGGGTGTGCTCCGGAAAGTCGACGATAACGACGGAGTTGGTGCTGCCGAAGGCGTTCGGTTCGTACCAGTCGGCGTGCCACGCGTTTTCCCAGCGCTCGCCGTCCAGCAGGTACCGGTAGCGGTAGCTGCGGCCTGGCTCGAGCGGGAGAGTAACCTGCCAGGCGCCGTCATGGCCGCGGTGGAGCGCGATATTCCCCGCCGACCAGTCGTTGAAGTCGCCGCACAGCAGCACGTTGCCTGCGCCGACCTCGCCCGGGAGGGTGAAGGTGACATCGACGGTGCGCGCCGCAGCGGGCTCGGCTGACGTACCGGGCTGCGCGGCCGGTTCCCTGGCCGCCAGCCCGTGCCGGGCCGGCTCGGCCGCGACCGGCTGACCGGTTTCGGCGGGCGCATCGGCCGCGCCGGGAACGTGCTGGCTGTCTTCGTCCGGCGGGGCAGCGGCCTGCTCCTGGGCGGCCTGCTCCCTGGCGTCGCTGGTGGGCCCGGTCCGCCCCAGCAGATCGCGGCCGCGCTGGGAGATGGTGTCGTCGGCCAGCAGCCAGCCGGCGAACCGGTCCATCGCCGCGAGAAGCCGCCCGAAGCCGGAACGAAGGATCGCGTCCTGGTTCCAGTAGCGGGCCAGGAGGCGATCGTCGAAGAAGGCAAACGGCCGCCGGACAGCTGCGTACTGCGGCTTGGCAATCCGGCGGAAGATCGTGACGGGGTTCATCGTGCTCTGCTTCCTGACAATTGGTGTGGTGGGCTTCCTGACAATTGGTGTGGTGGCGCAGCGTTGGCGCTGTCGCGGCGGGTCCTGAGGTCACCTTGCCGGGTCCGAGGCAGCCGCACAACGACCGACAGGCGGGTTTCGCGCTGTTTTCGGCAGGCTTGGGCCGGCTGCAGCTGGGCAGGTCACCCTCTGCAGCACGGCCTCCACTTCGCCGTCCTGGCCAAGAGCCTGTCCCCAGCTGAGCAGGGCAGCGCCGTCGACTGGCTGCCATGCAGCTGTCCCGGCGCCAGCTACGGCGGGCACACGACCGTCAGCTGCCGCGAGCCCGGGTGCCGGTCAACCTGGTATGACCCGCCCCAAGGCGGCTTCAAGGCTGGTCGCGAGCGACCGCCGTTCTGAACAGCCCGGCCCGGCTGGCGAAAGTACCCAAGACGGCCCTATATCCGGGAATTGCACGGCAGACTGGTCAGGTGGACGGGACCGAACCACCGCATGGTGCGGTCCCGCCCGTGCGAACGGGGTCCCGGACCGGGCCAGGCGCAGGGCCCCCGTTCGCCCATGGTCCGAGGATGCCTCGCAGTCATTGCTGGTCATCTTCCTTTCCGGGCGATTGCTGTGCCGAGGACGACCAATCGTGAAGCCGGACAAACTTACAGTGAGGACTGAATGGGGAGGCAGGCCGCGAAGAGCCACGGACCGGGGGCCCAGGTGGACAGCGACAACCGGCCGGCGCTGAGACGGCCGGCCATTTCCCGCCGGGTGCTCCTCGCGGCCGGCGGGATGATGCTGGCCGAATGCGTCGCCTGCCAGGCCCAGGATGCACCGTCGGGGACGCCCCGCCGGCCGAACGCACCGCCCGGAGCGGATCCGGCAGGCGGGCCCGGGGCGTCGGCCATGCGCAGCAGTTCAACCGGATCGGACAGCCCCGCCCGCGCGGCCGGGCAGCCGAGCGCGGGGAGCACCGCCACGCCCCAGCATGGCGGGAACGGAGTGACCGGCGAACCGCGCTCCGCACTGGGCCGGAGCGCGTATGACCGGCCCATTGAGCACATCGACGACGGCCCGAGGGCGATAGCGCTCACCATCGACGACGGCCCCAGCGCCTTCTACACACCGCAGGTCCTCAGCGTGCTGCAAAAATACGGGGTGACGGCCACCTTCTGCATGGTCGGTGCCCGCGTCGCCGCCCACCCAGGCATCGCCCGCGAGGTGGCTGACGCTGGCCACGCTATTGCCAATCACACCTGGACGCACGCGAGGCTCTCCGCGCTGGCCCCGGCCGCGGTACAGGACCAGATGAGCCGAGCCAGCGACGCCATCCAGAATGTGACCGGATGGCGTCCCGGCATGTTCCGCGCGCCTTACGGCGCGTGGTCGCCGACCGTACTGAAGCTGTGCGGGCAGATGCAGCTGGCGCCGCTGGACTGGTCGGTGGACCCGCAAGACTGGTCCAATCCGGGCGTCAACGCCATTGTCGCGAACATCATGCGTAACACCGGGTCCGGTTCGATCATCCTGGAGCACGATGGCGGCGGCCGTCGCGCCGAGACCGTCGCGGCTCTCAAGATTGTGCTGCCGAGGCTCCTCGCGGCCGGCTTCCAGTTCCGCACCGCGTGATCGCCCGCGATTCGCCCGGCCACCGCCTTTACGCATGGTGAACGACCATCGATCTTTACCCATGGTGAACGACCATCGATCTTTACCCATGGTGAACGACCATCGATCTGACCGCATCAGATGGTGCCCCCGCTTTCAGCCAGCACGGCCGTGACCAGCTTGAGCAGAGGCCCCACCAGATCCTCCTCCCCGACCTGGCACACTTGATCGCCCACGCGGATGTCATACACGGCTTGCCCCGGCTCAGCACGGTACGCCGGCGGGTAGGTAACAGCGGCCCGTTCCGCGAGGTCTTCCCACCGGGCCGCGTCACGCCCGGCGGTGACCACCACGGCGTGGCGGACGCACCCGTCACCCAGGATCTGGGTGACCTCAATGATCATCTCTCCACCATATGGCCGGCTTTTCACGAATCCGTCGGGCATGATGACGTTTCTCCGGCGAGAGGTCAAGCACCGGCGCCTTGCCCAGCCCGAGCAGGGGTTCACTCACCCCCTGGCACAGGATCTCCAGCACGTTCGTCACTCCGCGCTCGCCGTCGGCCGCGGGGCTTCCGCATTGAGCCGAACGGAGGTAGGAAGAGCCGTCCGGCCGCGGATGGCGTGTCCTGGCTGGACGGGCCCCCCGGCGGCCGGCGAAGAGCTGTCCGGCGGGCGACGGCGTGTCCCGGCCGGACGGGCCCCCGCCGGCCGCACGGTAGGCTGACCTGTCGTCCGTTTCTGATGGAGCCGCCTGCCCATGCTCAGCCCCGACCTGATCGATTCGCTGTTCCCGCAGGGCCTGCCCGGCCCGGACGAATGGGAACGGCGGTACCCGCCGCGCGAGCTGCCCGCCGGCGCCGAAGTCACCCGGTTCTCGCCCAGCCCCACGGGTTACCTGCACATCGGCGGGGTGTACGTGGCGATCATCGACGCGGACATCGCGCAACATTCGGGTGGCACCTACCTGCTGCGGATCGAGGACACCGACCAGGCCCGGGTCACCGAGGGCGCCGTCGACCAGTTCGCGGACGCGCTGGCGTACTTTTCGATCAGCCCGCAGGAAGACGACCTGAGCGGCGAGTACGGCCCGTACGTCCAGTCGAGCCGCCAGGAGATCTACCTGACCTACGTGCGCGAGATGCTCCGCCGGGGCCAGGCGTACCCGTGCTTCGCGACCAAGGCGGAACTGGAGGACATCAGCGCCCGCCAGCGGGCGGCCGGCGCGCTGCCCGGCTACTACGGGCCGTGGGCGATCTGGCGGGACGCCGCCGAGGAGCAGGTCCGCGAGCGGCTCGCGGCCGGTGACCCGTACGTGGTCCGGTTCCGTGCGGCGGGCACCGCGTCGCGGGTCAGCTACACCGACGCGATCCGCGGCGAGATCACCGCCGACGACAACCGCAACGACGCCGTCATCCTGAAGAGCAGCGAACAGCCGCTGCGGCTGCCGACGTACCATTTCGCGCACGCGGTCGACGACCACCTCATGCGGGTCAGCCTGGTCATCCGGGGCGACGAGTGGATCTCCTCGGTGCCGCTGCACCACCAGCTGTCCGACGCGCTGGGCTTCCCGCGGGTGCGCTACGCGCACGTCGCCCCGCTGATGAAGCAGGACGGCGGCAGCCGCCGCAAGCTGTCCAAGCGCAGGGACCCGGAAGCCAGCGTCGGTTTCTACATAGAGCTGGGCTACCCGGCCGAAGCGGTGGAGTATTACCTGCGTGGCCTGGCCAACGGGCGGCTGGCCGAGGTGCCCCTGCCCGAGGCGCTGGCCACACCGATCGGCCTGGATGATTTCGGCGCGGCCGGGCCGCTGGTGGATCTGGTCAAGCTCGACGACATCAGCGCCGACTACATCGCCACCCTACCCGCCGCCGACATCCTGGCCCGGGTCATCACCTGGGCGGAGGCCTATGACCCGCCGCTGGCGGAGGTGCTGGCCGCGGAATCGGACCTGGCGCGGGGGGCGCTGGCCATCGAGCGCGAGGGTGTCCCCAACCCGCGCAAGGATCTGCGCCGGTGGGCCGACTTCCGCGCCGTGTACGGGTACTTCTTCCCGGAGATCTTCGAGCCGGTGACCGATGCGGCCGATCCCCGGTTCGGCGGGCTGGTCCCTGGGATAGTTCGTTCGGTGGCGGAGGCCTTCGCTGACGGGTACCAGCCGCCGGCGCCGGACATCGAGTGGTTCGGCCAGATCCGCGACCTTGCCGCACGGCTGGGGTTCGCACCGAACCAGAAGGCCTACAAGCAGGATCCGGAGAGTTACCGGGGCTCGATCCGGGACGCGTCGCAGGTCATCCGGGTGCTGCTGACCGGGACCACCCGCAGCCCCGACCTCGCCGCCGTCGCCGGGGTGCTGGGCGCCGATGAGGTCGTGCGCCGGGTCCGGGCGGTAGCCGGGCCGCCTGCGTAAGCGTCGCGGGGCGCCCCGCTAGGGTGACGCTATGCCGGTCGAACGCTTGCTGCCCAGCGCCGGGGCCGAGGAACTGGTGGGCCTGGCGCACGACCTCGCCGTGTCCGAACTGAAGCCCATCGCCAGCCAGTACGAGGCGGAGGACCGGTTCCCGCGGGAGAAATTCCGCCTGCTGGGCAAGAGCGGACTGCTGGGGCTGCCGTACCCGGAGCGCTGGGGCGGCGGCGACGTCAGCTACGAGGTCTACCTCCAGGTGCTGGAGGAACTGGCCGCGGCGTGGATGACGGTCGGAGTCGGCCTGTCCGTGCACACCATGTCCTGTTATCCGCTTTTCCGGCTCGGCACCGATGAACAGCGGGAGGAATGGCTGCCCGCGATGCTGGCCGGCGACCTGCTCGGCGCGTACGCGCTGTCGGAGCCGCACGCGGGCTCGGACGCGGCGGCGCTGTCCGCCCGCGCCGTCCGGGACGGCGACGACTACGTGGTCAGCGGGACGAAGGCGTGGATTACGCACGCCGGCCAGGCGGACTTCTATACGGTGATGGTCCGCACCAGCGACGAGGGCGGCCGCGGGGTCAGCTGCCTGCTGGTCGACGCGGGCACGCCGGGCATGGCCGTGGGCGCGCTGGAGCACAAGATGGGGCTGACCGGCTCGCCGACCGCGCAGCTTCTCTTCGATGGGGCTCGCGTTCCGGCCCGGCGGCGGCTCGGTGCCGAGGGCCAGGGCCTGAAGATGGCCCTGGAGGCGCTCGATTCCGGGCGGCTCGGCATCGCCGCGTGCGCGGTCGGCCTGGCCCAGGCGGCGCTGGACGAGGCGGTCGCGTATGCGGCCCAGCGCACGCAGTTCGGTCGGCCGATCATCGAGTTCCAGGGCCTGCAATTCCTGCTGGCCGACATGGCGGCCGGGGTGGAGTCGGCGCGCGCGACGTATCTGGAGGCGGCGCGCCGCCGTGACCGGGGCCTGCTGTTCCACCGCCAGGCGTCCATTGCCAAACTGGTGGCGACCGACATGGCCATGCGCGTGACCACGGATGCGGTGCAGGTGCTCGGCGGCGCGGGCTACACCCGCGACTTCCCCGTCGAGCGGTATATGCGGGAGGCGAAGGTGCCGCAGATTTTCGAGGGCACGAACCAGATCCAGCGCATGGTCATCGCCCGGGCTCTCCGGGGAACTCTCCGAAACAGAGGATGATTCATGGACGCGACGGCGATTATCACCGGCGGCTCCGGTGGCCTGGGGACCGCGGTGGTCGAGGAGTTCATCGCGGCGGGCTGGCGAGTCGTGGTGCCGTGGATCGAGGAAAGCGAACTGAAGCGGCTGCCGGACCTACCGCACCTGGTCACGGTGCAGGCCGACCTGTTTGATCCGGCCTCGGCGCAGGAGGTGGCGTCGCTGGCCGCCGGGTCGCCCCGAGCCCCGCTGCGCGCCGTGGTCAACCTCGTCGGCGGGTTCGCGGTGGGCGGCCGGGTGCACGAGACGACGATCGAGGATTTCGAGCAGCAGATCCGGCTGAATCTGCGCCCGCTGTACCTCACCACCCAGGCGGCGCTGCCGGAACTGATATCCGGCGGCGGGGGAGCGGTGGTGTGCGTGTCCAGCCGCGCCGCCACCCACCCGTTCCCCGGTGCGGCGGGTTACGTGACCGGCAAGGCGGCCGTCCTCGCCCTGGCCGACACGCTGGCCGTAGAGTACGCGAAGAACAACATCCGGGTTAACACGGTCGTGCCGAGCGTGATCGACACACCCGGCAACCGGGCCGCGCAGCCGAATGCCGACTACTCGACGTGGGTCGCGCCGTCGCGCATCGCGCGTGTCGTCCGTTTCCTGTGCGAGGACTCCTCCGACGCGATCGACGGTGCGCACATCCCCGTGTACGGCACGCCCTAGGCTTCCCGCCCGATCCCATCGCAAGCCCCGGACCCTGGGCGCGCTCCGGAGCCGCACGCGAACCGATGCGGGACCGGTGCAGCGCGCCGCGAGCGCACGGATAGAGTCGAGGCAGAAGGGAGCCGACGCTGGGTATGGACGATCGCGCGACCGGTGGTCCGGGTTCGCTAGGTCCGCTGGATTCGCCGGGTCCGCCTGGCGCGAGCCGCGAGCCTGGGCTTCTCCGGCTCGGCCGTCAGGAGTTTCCCCCGGACCGGTTGCTGGTCATGGCCATCGTCAACCGGACGCCCGACTCGTTTTACCGGCCCGGCATCACCTGGGATGAGGCGGCCGCGCTGGAACGTGTGCACACGGTGGTCGCCGAAGGCGCGGACATCGTCGATATCGGCGGAGTGCCCGCCAAGCCAGGCACTGAGGTGACGGTGGATGAGGAAATCCGCCGAACAACTCCGTTCGTCGAGGCGGTGCGCGAGGCCTACCCCGACCTGGTGATCAGCGTCGACACGTGGCGCAACGAGGTCGGCCGGGCGGCCTGTGGGGCAGGCGCGGATCTGCTCAACGACACCTGGAGCGGCTGGGATCCGAAGCTGGCGGAGGTGGCGGGGGAGTTTGGCGTCGGCTTGGTGTGCTCGCACGCGGGCGGGCTGCAGCCGCGGACTCGCGTGTTCCGCGCGGCGTACGCCGACGTCATGGCCGATGTCCTGGACCGGACCCTGAGCTTGGCGCAGCGCGCGATGCAGGCCGGGGTCGACCCGTCCCGGATTCTTATTGATCCGGCACATGACTTCGGAAAGAACACCTGGCACTCGCTGGAGATCTCACGTCGTCTGGCTGCCATGACCGCCACCGGCTGGCCGGTGCTGGTGTCCGTGTCGAACAAGGACTTCGTCGGCGAGACGCTGGGCGCGGGCGTCGAGGACCGCCTGGCGGGCACGCTGGCCGTCACCTCGGTCGCGGCCTGGCTGGGAGCGAGAGTGTTCCGCGCACACCACGTGGAGCAGACCCGGCAGGCGCTGGACATGGTCGCGGCCATCAAGGGTGACTTCCAGCCCGCCCGGGTCCTGAAGGGGCTGGTCTAGCAATGCGGCGGCCGGGGGGCCACCAGTGCGCGCGGCGGCCGGGGGGCCACCAGTGCGCGCGGCGGCCGGGGGCTCAGCGGTGATCATCGGCGCTGCCCTATGCCCCTCTCCGCCGCTGCTGGCGCGGGAGCTGACCGGACGTGACCCGCTCGTTTCGGGCCTGCGCGAAGCCTGCGCCGAAGTCACCGCCCGCCTGGTCGACGCCGACCCCGACGTCATCGTTGTCGTCGGGTCCGCCTCCGAGACCTCAGCCTGGGACTCCGCCAGTCGCGTGGACCTGTCCGCTTTCGCCCCGGCGCTGGAGGCCGATGGCACACCGGGCCTGCCGTTGTCGCTCGGGCTGGGCGCGCTCCTCCTGGACCAGGCCGGTTACGCCGGGCCGCGGGTCCTGCAGGCGGTCGGCGAGCGCGAGCCGACGGCGCGCTGCGCCGAGCTCGGTGACAAGCTCTCGGCATCCGTGGGCCGCGCCGCCCTGCTCGTGCTGGGGGACGGCAGTGCGCGCCGAAGCCTCACCGCCCCCGGCCACTTGGACGAACGCGCCGCCCCGTTCGACGCCCAGGTCGAGCGGGCCATCAGGGATGGCGACCTGGCCGCGCTTGCCGCGGTGAACGAAGCCCTGGCAAGTGACCTGATGGCGACCGGCCGCCCCGCCTGGCAGGTCTTGGCCGTCGCGATGGGTACTGGGCAACCCGCCACGCAGGTCCTGTACGCGGACGCCCCCTTCGGGGTGACCTACCTCGTGGCGCATTTCGAAGCCGTAACGAATGGCGCTGGCTGGCCGGGTGCGACCTGAATTAAGGCCCGGGTTTGCGCAAGGCGGTAGGAGGCAAGGCGGTAGGAGTCGGTGTCGCCCGCCGAGCCAACCTCGGGTCAGATGGGGTAGGTGGCGGGTCCGGTGGTGTACCGGCGACCGGATGGGGTGGTCCACGTGTGGTAGCCGGGCAGGTTCTGGTCCAGGCGCCAGCCTTGAGCCTGTTTGGCGTGGTGGTGGTGACGACAGCGGGCCCCGGCGTTGCAAGCACACGTCCGGCCGCCTTGTTCCCAGGGGATCGCGTGCTCAAAATCGCAGCGTCTCGCGGACCGCCGGCAGGGTGGGTAGGTGCATTCCCCGTCACGGACCTCGACGAGGTGGCGGAGCCGGTCACCCGGGTCGTGGGCGGCGGTATGGTGCCGATGGTCGCAGTCAGTGACCGCGATCGGGTCTAGGTTCACGGTCAGGTCCGGGCCGCCCGGGACGGGACGCAGCCGCCAGGTCCCGTATTCACCCGGCGGAGTCGCGTCGAAGTGACCGAGTCTGCCGCCCGGGCTATTGCCGGATCTGCCGGGTGTCGCGGTGCTGCCCGCGCCGGGTGGTTTGGTGCCGGGTTTGCGGGCTGGCCCGGTTCGCTGGGACGTCGGCCCGGGTGCCGGCCCGGGTGCCGGCCCGGTCGGCCGCCTGTCAGGGCTGGCCTTGCCCCGGGGCTTGGCGGGGCGGGCACATCCGTGCGCGGTGGGGTGGCCGCCGGGGTCGGTGATGGTCAGGCACCAGGTGGTGGCCGGGTCGATGGCGGCGGAGGCGGCCATGGCGCGGGCCAGGTCCGCATCGACCGGCCCGAACCCGCCCGCTTCCCCGGGCCAGTCGGCCAGCCGCAGCAGGGTGGCCAGCGGGACGGTCAAGTTGATCCGCGCCGCCAGGCCCGCCCGCTGGTCGGCATCCCGGCCCGCCTGCTGGCTGCCGTCGGCCGTACCAGCGCCACCCTCGGGCACGCTTGACCCGCCTGCGGGCGTGCCGGGTCCGGTCTGCACTGGGTGGCCAGCGCCGTGCCGGCGGTTACCGGCGGCGGTGTCCTGGCCCAGGAGGGCATCGAGGTAGGCGCGGACCCGCAGCTGGTCCATGGTCCCGGCCACCCCGGCGGCCTTCAGCTCAAGGGCGCGGTCACTGATCCGCTGATCAGCGCCCAGCGCCTCGTCGGGGGGCAGCCCGAACCCGCACAGCGCCGCGGTCCCGGCATCTTCACGCCACAGTTCCACCCGCGCGTCCCGCTGCGCCTGCTCCCGGCGTTGCCGGGCCGCGCCCGGGTCGGCTTTGAGGACCGCGCGGGCGATCGCGGCACGCAACTGTCCCGGTGTCTTTCCCACCGCGGTCGGGATGACGGCGGCTTCGGCGGCTGCCGCGGCGGCGTCGTCCAGGACCCGGGTGGCCTCGGCGATGATCTGCGCCTTATAAGCGTCGATGACGCCCTCGTGCAGGGCCCGGCGGGTCAACGGCAGCCGGGTCGCCAGGTCGCTAGCCAGGGCCAGCATCCGCTCCGCTGGCCACCGGGAGATCGCCAGCGCCACCGCCAGCTCATCAGCGCAGAACTTCCCGTGCCCCGCCGGGATCCCGCCACCCGTACCGCCGCCGCCGCCGCCGGTGGCGCCGTTGCCGCCGTTGC
>Ga0181538_10000590_pt1 | contig 43023 bp, 32 predicted proteins | sample PEATcosm2014_Bin_40_FD_119773 | JGI IMG/M metagenome (GOLD analysis project Ga0181538, IMG submission 119773) | Peatland microbial communities from MTU Mesocosm Facility, Houghton, MI, USA - PEATcosm2014_Bin23_30_metaG | ecosystem: Environmental > Terrestrial > Soil > Wetlands > Peat | place...
CACATCCTGTGCTGCTGTGGTAATATCCATAAGCCCTTCCTTGGGTTAGACGGTTGAAAAATGGAACAACCATTCCAACCCCAAGGCGGGGCTTTTTCACCTACAAACTTGGCTCAGACCCTGTTGTAAAGAAGTAGAACTGTCACCGCGCAAGTGCAAGTAGAAATGTCACCCTGCCTTCCTTTTTCCCGCGTGTAAGTCTCGCGCAGGCGCAGCCGGAGCGAGACTTACACGCGGATCGGCCCTTCGGGTCGAGTCACGGTTCCACGGATGGTCCAGCGACGGAACCCAGCGACGATTGTTCACGATGGGCCTCTTCGGCTTGGCCAGAACCGGCTTGGCGGTCAATTCCTGGCAGGTCGGCCGTTGACCCTGGTAGTCCACCACCAGCACGCCGTCCGCCCGATGCTTGATCCGCACCCGCCGCCGCATCCGCCGCCTCCAGCAGAATGAGCATGGCGAATTCGCCGCGCAGATTCACCATGCGCGAATCGAGGATGTTGGCCCCGCCGGCATGCAGATGAGCGGTCAGTTCCCCGACGATCCCCGGCCGGTCCGGCCCGACGGCGGTGATGATGAGTTGGGACATTGATACAATAGTAATACCTCGGCGTTCCTCGACCAAGGGTTTGCGGAGCGCCAGTTCATTTTGCGGGAGCTTTCTTATGATTTACAGGCAAGTTGTGACCTGGTTGATGTTCTTCTTGGCATTCAATTGCAAGATGCTCCTGGCGGATTCCGCTACGGTCGCCACTACGAGGACATCGGGGGCGCTGGAATTCCACGTTCTGGCCGACAACGTCACTTGCAATCCCGCGGACCTAAAGGCAATGGAAACGCGACTGGAACAGGGCGGAACGGGCCCGCTGCCGCAGCCGGGCGACACGATCCGCTGGGCGGAAGTCGATCGTGTTGAAGAATTCGATCGCCCCGACGTTCCGCCGGAAACCCACGAGTGGAAGGGCAAGCATTACATGCCCATCCTCGTCACGCCCGATGCTTCGATGATCGGGTCCAGCGCCGAGAAATGGGGCGTGAAAAGCGCCCGGGCCCAGGCGATGGAAGATGGCACACAAGCAATCGCGATTGAGTTCGACGACAAAGGGCGCTCGCTTTTCGCCGCCCTCACAACCCGCTGGTATAACCGCGCTCGCCAGCGGACCGATCTTCCCGATCCTCACGTCCGACTGGCGATCGTGGTCGACAACAAGATCATCAGCGCTCCCAACATCAATTCCCCATTACTGGCGGCTGGGCAATCATTGAAGGCGGCGGTGGGGGATTTGCCACCGGCAAGCTTAAGTACCTGATTGATACCCTGAATGCGGATAGCCCATCGCCTGCGACCGCACCCTCCGGCGCAGCGAGCCCGGGCAACCCAGGCAACTGATTGGAACTTCCGCAAGTTTGGCGCGTCCAAGGAACCATGGGAGGGATTCTTCTTGCATTGGAGCAAAACGTCATGATTTTCAAACGAGCATTGGTGTGGGTGGCGGTGGTGTGCGGGCCGGCGGCGATGGCAATGGGCGCGGATGCGGCTCCGCCGCCGCAGGCTGGGTTTTCGTTGACCATTTACAGCAATGCCGATCCGGCGTCGTTCGATCCGCAGGATTACGTGCGGCAGCAAACGCTCAATTCCTATTACGCCCAGCAGAATCCGCTGCCGGGGTACGGCGTCGTGCGCGAGAACCGCGAGATTCAGCTCAATCAGGGCGAAAACATCGTGAAGTTCACCGACGTGGCCGCGGAGATCGATCCGACCACGGTGTCGTTTCAGTCCCTGACGTCGCCGGCGGCGGCCAGCGTGCTGGAACAGAATTATGAATATGACCTGGTCAGCGCGGATAAGCTGCTGGACAAGTATCTCGGCAAGGAGATTCAGGTGGTGCGGCGCGGCGCGGGGGCGAATGCGCCGGCGGAAACACTGGCGGGGACGTTGCTTTCCTTCGATGCATCCAACCTTGTGCTCCAGGATGCGAACGGCAAGGTTCAAGTCCTTACCCGCGGGCCGGAGATTGAAGACATCGAGCTGGCCAAGTCGGATGAGGGATTGATCACCAAGCCGACGCTGGTTTGGAAGATCAGCAGCACCCAAGCCGGGCCGCAGATGGCGCAGGTGACGTATCAGACGGGCAGTCTGACCTGGCGGGCGGATTACAACGTGACCGTGAATTCGACGGACGATGCGGCGGACATCGGGGCGTGGGTGACGATCGTCAATCAGAGCGGAGCGGCATTTCCGGACTCGAAATTGAAGCTCGTGGCCGGCGACGTGCAGCGGGTGAAGCCGCCGCAAAACGTGTATGCCGCCAGCCGTCTGGAGATGGGCGAGGCGATGTCAGGCGCGCCGCCGGCCGGTTTCGCCGAAAAAGCGTTCTTTGAATATCACCTCTACACCCTTGGCCGCACCACGTCGCTGGCGAACAACAGCACCAAGCAAATCGAGTTGTTCGCGCCCAAGACCGGTATTCCGATCAAAAAGACCTACGTGTATTACGGCGTTCCGGAGCAGCTTCGGTATTGGACGGCGCCCAGTCCCAATTGGGACCAGAACCTGGGGACGGATTCCAACAAGAAGGTGGACGTCTATCTGATGCTGACCAACAGCGAAAAGAACGGCCTGGGGATTCCGCTGCCCGCGGGCCGCATCCGCGTGTACAAGCACGATCCCGAGGACAACGCCCAGGAATTCATCGGCGAGGACGTCATTCATCACACGCCCAAGGACGAAGACGTGATGGTCAAGCTCGGCAGCGCGTTCGACATCGTCGGCGAGCGGCGTCAAACGGAATTCAACGCCAACTATAACGGCCACGTCGTCACCGAATCGTTCGAGATCAAGCTGAGGAATCACAAGAAGGAGCCGGTGCACGTGATCGTGAAGGAAAACCTGTATCGCTGGACAAACTGGGAAATCACGGCTTGCAGCGATACTTGGCAGAAGCAGGATTATCGAACCATACATATCCCGGTCGACGTGCCGGTGGATGGGGAGAAGACGGTGACTTATTCGGTGAAATATACGTGGTGAAAAATTCGAAACTCGAAACTCGAATGACGAATCAAATTCGAAGTCTGAAATTCGAATTTCGAATTTGATTCGTCATTCGAATTTCGAGTTTAAGGCCTTCGGGCGAAGCCGGCGCGGATGTAATCGTTGACCGCATCCGCGGTGAGCCGGTTGTCCCAGTGGCCGCGGCGCTGGTCGCGGGCGGCGGCGAGAAAGCCTTCCAGCGTGGTGTCGGGCAGGCCGATTGATTTTGCGTAGCTGGCGATGTCGCGGGAGGGATCGGTGAATTGAAATTTCGATGGGTCCGGGGTCTCGCCGGTTTGGGCTATCCAGCCCTGCAGGTCCATGCCGTGGTCGGCGATCCGGAACGGCTTGGGAAGACCGGACGAGTAATGATTGTTCCGGAAGACGTAATCGTTCTTCCAGTCCTTGAGGAAGACGACGGGGTTGAGCTTTTGTTCGAAGTCGTTGTCGTGGACGCTAAGCCCCTTGGGTGGAGATACGACGAAGAACGCCGGGCCGGCCCAGTCGTAGACGATGTTGTTGCGGAATTCGCCGCGCGTGGGGGCGGGTGTGCCGCTGGCGCCTTCGGGCTTGAAGGCCAGGCCCTCCTGGCCGTTGGTCTTGTCGGGCTTGTGGGCGACGATGTTGCCCTGGCACAGAACGGTGTAGCAGTTGAGGAATTCAAGGCCCTGGCCGCGCGGCATGTCGAGGGCGATGGAATCGCCGTCCAGCACGACGTTGTCGCGCGCCACCGAGGGGGAATAGCTCACAAAAGCGGCCAGAGGATTCTTCAGGAACAAATTGTTTTCCAGCAATCCGCCGGGACGCAATTGGCAGCCGTGGCTGGCGGCGCGGGCGATGACGTTATTGCGGACGATGATATGGCGATCCTCGCCCATGGCGCCGTGCTGGAGATACATGTTGTGGTTGAACATGGTTTTTCCCGCGCCGGGCAAATGCTCGATCCAGCCGTTGTGATCGAAGAGGTTCTCCTCGATGAGGACGTTCTGAAAATCCTGAAGATAGATTCCGGAGGACATTCCAAATGCCCAGGAATCGAGGATCTGGCATCGGCGGATGACCAGGGTGTCGAAGAGGTCGTTGCGCGCCCCTTGCAGGTTCAGGCCCATGCCGAAATCACGGCATCGGCAATCTTCGATCCATAAAAACCGGCCCGAGCAGACCAGCCCGATGCCGAAATTCTGACGATCGCTCATCTTTTTGACGTTGAAGGTTTTGGCGGAGGGATCGCGCGTGTCGGCGAAAAGATCGAGGCTTTGCAGGACGAGGAATCTGGGCAGAACGTGGGCTCCGAGGCTGAGATGCGAGCGCAGGAGTGGCCGGGGGAGCCGGATGTTGCCGTAGGCGCCGATAATCAGGGGTTCGAAGGAGCTGCGTCCCTCGACCTCGATGTTGGCGTCAAGATTGGCGGCGGCAAACACGTCGCCGCGCTTAAAGAGAATCCGATCGGGAAATCCGTTTCTAACGAGGGAGAGGGCTTTTTGAAGCGATCGAACGGGCTGGAGCATGCCGTCATTGAAATCGCTGCCGTCGGAGGTGCTGAGGAGAACGATCCTGGCGCCCTGGCCGAGGGGAAAGACGGTGAAGCCGCTCTGATCGCGGTCGAACATTTTGACCCATCGGGCGGCGGGGTTGGGAGGTTCCTGGGGCTGGGTGGTTTGCGCGAGGCAGGCGGCGCCGCGGACAATGGCGAAGAAAGCGAAGACCGCGATGGGGCGAAGAAGGTTCAACGATCCAATCCACCGCGCAGCTCGGGCCGCTTTTTTTTCGGAGCCGTGGCCGATGGCGCGGGGGCGGCGGTGTCTTCGGGTGGCGCGGCCTGCTTCAGGCTGAAAGACATCCGCCGGGCCGCCGGATCGACCGACAGCACGACCAGGCCGACGGTATCGCCTTCCTTGAGCACCTCCGCGGGCGACTTGATCCGCCGATGACTGATCTCGCTGATCGGCAAAAGGCCCTCGATGCCCTCTTCGACTTCGATGAATGCGCCGAAGCTTTCGATCTTGGTAACGCGGCCGGTGACCGTGGAACCGACGGCGTATCGTGCCCCGGCATCGTTCCAGGGATCGACGCCGCGCGCCTGCTTGAGGCTGAGGCTGAGCTTTCCGGTTTCGCGGTCGATTTTCAGGATTTTCACGTCAACGACGTCGCCGACTTTGACGACCTCGCCGGGATTTCGCACGCGGCGAAAGCTGATTTCGCTGACGTGGAGGAGGCCGTCGACGCCGCCGAGATCGACGAACGCGCCGAAATCCATCACGTTGCGGACAGTGCCGCGGCGGACCTGGCCCACGGCCAGCTCTTCCATCAGGTTCTTCTTTTGCTCCTCCCGTTCACGCTCCAGAATATTTCGCCGGGAAAGGACGATGTTGTGGCCTTGCCGCTCGAACGCCGTGACCTCCGCGGTCATCTTTTGGTTGATGAATTGGGACAAATCCGGGACGTGATAGATATCGACCTGGCCGGCGGGCATGAAGGCGCGCATGGTTTTGACGGTGAGTTCGAGGCCGCCCTTGTTCACGCCGGTGACGGTTCCCTCGACGATCTGGCCGACCTCGAGCGTCTCCCAGGAAACGTTCGCCGCGGCCGAGCCTTTGCAGGAGAGGATGAGCAAACCCTCGGCAGAGTCGTAGCGCTCGACGTTGAACTCCAATTCCTGCCCGATCTGCGGCGGCTCTTGGAATTGAAGCAGCGGGACGATGCCCTGGCTTTTGCCGCCGAAATCGACAAAGACATCCTCTTTGTCGATGGAAACGATCCGGCCGCGACGGACTCCCTTTTCGGCTGGGTGTTCGGCGGCGGCGGGGGGCTTGTTGAAGCCGTAGAGATCGTCCATCGAAGCGCCGCCCAACGCCGCGTCGATCTGGGCATCGAGCTTGGCATCCGCGTCGGGCCGGAATTTTTGCTTGTATGGATCGTCGGCTTGGTTGCTGGCCATTGGTCCTTTCGACAAGATCGCGAAGCGGGCAGTGTATCGGAGATGCATTATCGCAGGAAGATCAAGCCGATGCCGGCGGCGGCGGCGATCAGCCAGGTCGTGTTTACGTTCAACGCCAGGATCGCCCAAAGGGTTGCGGCCATGATGGCGATGGAGGTCCAGGCATGGGGCGGTTGAATTGCCTGCCGGGCCATGAAGATACAGGTTGCGGCGATGAGTCCGACGACGGCGGCGTTCATGGAATCGAGGGCGGCGCGGGCCGGGGGACTGTGACGAAGCCGGTCGATGGAGGAACCGATGGCGGCGATGAGAATGAACGCGGGGGCGAAAATGGCGGCGGTTGCGGCCAGGGCGCAGCCCGTTTCCATGGCCCATCCCCCGCCGAACGGGTGGTGTCCCAAGACAAACCCGACGAACGTCGCGGTGGTAAGCAATGGGCCGGGCGTGATCTGGCCAACCGCGACGGCATCCAACGTTTGCTGGGTCGTGAGCCAATGCCGCTGATCGACGAAAGAGGTTTGCACGTATGTGACCAGGACATATCCGCTGCCGAACAAGGTCGCGCCGATTTTGAGAAACAGAAGGACCATGAGGACGGGGCCGCCGACGGTTATGGCCGCCAGGGCGCCAAGAGGGGGCAGGGCGATTGAGCGGGCGATCGAGTTCTTCGGCCAAGGCCAATTTGTCCGCAGCAGTCCGGCGAGTGCGGCCAGAGCGAGGATTCCCAGGTCGCCGAAGGCCCAGCGTTGCTGATGGTTCAGCCACTCGCCCATGGCCGCAAGAATTGTGACGGTGATGCCGAATGGATTCTTCACGGCGGACTTGGCGAGTTGCCAAGCGGCGGCGGCGATGATGGCGACGACGGCCGCGCCGACGCCGCGAAGAATTCCATCCACTTGCGGCAGTTGGTGGTAATTCACGTAGAGCCAGGCGATGGGGAGTATGATCAAGACGGCGGGAAGAATGAAGCAGAGTCCGGCGACGAGCATTCCCCGCCAACCGCCGCGAAGCCTGCCGAGGGCGATGGCCAGTTCGGTGGAGTTGGGGCCGGGGATGAAATTGATGGCGGCAAGGAGATCGAGGAAATGCTGACGATCCAGCCAGCGTCGGCGGTGGACGAGATCCTGTTCCATCATGGAGATATGGGCGGCGGGGCCGCCGAAGGCGGTGAAGCCAAGCAGGAGGAAATATCTCGCGATTTCGCCCAATGAACCGGCGGAAGTGCTGGCATCGTCACAGAGCGAGGGTGGGGTATCCGCCACGGCTACTCCAAGCCTCCGCCTGGCAGGTTCGTTCCGGCAGGTTTGGCGCGACGCTGTGGCGGTATGCGTGGCATCCTAGGTTCTGCTCGCATCAATGTTCTCCTTGTATAAATATTGATGGCTTTTCCGGCATGCGGGGTCAATAAGAGAGTTCTCTCGCAAGACTACACAAAACTTGCGATTTTTTCCTGAAACCGGTTGAATGACCGACCGGTTTTGGAGTATTTGTTCGCGGAATCGTAAATATTATTAATAGGCGGATAAACTCGACGCGGTAATACCAGCGGGAGGGTCTCGGCTGTGGCAAAATCAATAGCGGAATGGATGCGGGAGGGAGAGGAGCTATATCAATCAGCCCTGAAGCAGTACGAGGAGTTGGACGTCAAACTACAAGAATTAGAAAAGCTGTTGGTACAGAAGCAAGAAGAGGTAAATCAGATCGCTCAGGTGATTGGAAAGCCGTTGGTGGAGGGCAATCGACGGTTGACCGCGCAGCTGGTAGATGACCACGGTCCGTTATCGGTTCCGAACTCTCCATCCACGATCGCGCGTGCCCTGACGGGGCGTAACCTTGGCAGGTAATCGTACAATGAATTGTATGTAACTTGTGTTACAGTAAGATGGTTGAACCCGGAAAAGGAGAAAAAAACTCGCCATCTTGCTACCATGGCGGAAGATTTTAATATGACCAGAGTTCCCGAAAGGCTTGAGGGCTGAATCATATGTATATTTAGCTTGCCGTTTTTTTGGAGCGGCGCAGTTTTTGACTACTCGTGATGATTGGAACGTGCAAATTGCATTTTTTTGATGACGGTGGGGGTTGGCAGGATGTGCGACTTGCGATAAGCGTCGCCTTTTATTGGGAGTAAAGAAAATGGTAGATCGGCGTGCGATTATGCGGATTCAACTCGATGCGGAAGCCAAAGAAGAGTTGGATGAACTGTGCGACAAGCGAGGAATGACTCAAATCGCGGTGATGTCGCGACTTGTCGGGTGGTTCGTTAAGCAGGACAACGTGATTCAAACCGCGGTAATGGCATCGCTGTCAGAGCCGGCAATGCGGCAACTGGCAAAACAATTGCTGAAGCATTTGGCGTCGCAGGGGAAGAACTCAAAATAGCGATCGCCTGAAGGGGAATGAATCTGTTTACCAACTGTGTAAAACGAATGGCACGCTTACAAGTCATTTAATCTAAGGATGATACAACATGGCCAACCCGAATCCTTCACGTCGCGTGATCATGCGGATCGAACTGTACCCTGAGGCAAAAAAGGGCTTGGCCGATCTGTGTGATCGGCTGGGCATGACCCAGATTGCCGCCACGAGCCGTGTGATCGAGTGGTTCACCACTCAATCCGACGTCGTTCAGGCCGCCATCCTCGGGCTCTATCCCCACGATATCCGAGCCGAGGTCGCGGAGATCATCCTAAAGCGCATGGCAACTGACCATAAAAAGAGTTCTAAGCAGCACCTCCATATTCCTTGAGCTACGCCGATCATCCATTTATGGCCTATTTTGTAGGCCGCCTGGGGCCTTAATGCTTCATCCGTAGCCGTCCATATACATGAATCGGAATTTGGGGTCAAGGGCGAGGCAGGGTTTTCGACACCACCATATCCGCCGTTTCCATGGGGGTTTCGGAGACTTCAGGCCCTTCCACGCGGGATGTTTTTAACTGATCGATTCCCCGGAGGATATCGGCGGCGGAGCGAAAGGCGGGGTTGGCGGGGTTGGCGGGCCGAAGAATCTGGTCCGTCAATCGCGACAGGAGCCGGGCGTCGGAACCCTGCTTGTCGAAGCGAATCAGGTCTTTCAGGTCCGGGTTGGCATGGGGCGAACTGATCTGAACGGCCAGGTAAAAGCAATCGACGGCCTTGTCGACTTTGTGCAGCCCGCCGCTGATCGCCTCGCTGGTGACTTGGCCGGTTCGAGTCATGCGAAACAGCATCCGCTGGATTTCGCTGGTTCGCATCAGTTCCTCAAAAAGACTGGACAGCAGTGGGCTTTGCTTGAGGTTCTCGTCCACGCGCACGGCCGATCCGAAATCGACGAATCCGACCCCGGCGGGCGTGACGACAAAGTTGTCCAGGCGCAAATCGAGGTGCATGATCCCCACGTCATCGTGCAGGGCGCGGAGCAAATCGGCGCTTTGCCTGGCGAATTCCAACTGGCTCAGCGGTTGGCCGCCGTTGCGGAGCCAGCTCAAGTGCAATCGCTTGGCGAACCCCCGCTCGTCTCGTTCCATCTCCAGGAGCTTTGGAATCCGCCGCGCGTAATCCGGGGGCAAATCGCGGTTGACGATTTTGAGGATGGCGGCCTCACGGGTCAAAAACACGGGGAAAATCTTGTCGGAGAATTTTCTGGCGCGTTTCTCGATGATTTCTGGGGCCAGGTCCGGCCACTTGCCGCGAAGCCGCGCCATCACCATTTCCAGGGTTGGCACCTCTTTGACCACGACGTAATCGGCGGAGCCTTCCGAATGTGCCAGGTGCACGTGATAGGTGAATCGGTCGGTGGTCTGTCCCGGTTGGACAAGCTCCACCTTCCGCGCCGCCAGATAATGATTTTTTCGCGAGAAAAAAGGGATCAGGGTTCCGAGCCAGCCGAGGGCAATCGGACGGGGCTTCTGGGTGATCTCGAATCCGGCGGCGCCCAGTTGGGAGGCGATTCGATCGGCCTCCTGGCGGGCCTGGCAAACGTAAATGAAGTGTCCACCCCATCGCAGGCGGTCGAACAATTGCCTTATGCCCGGGAAATCCGCGGAGGTGCAGAGGATCGCATCGGCCAGCCCGTCGCCGGCATCGCCAATGGGGACGGGCCGGAGAGTCTGAAGGTCGCGATCGGCGTGGGCGGCGCGGCGGATGACGCGGGCGAGATCATCTGTACGAATTGCCGACGGCATGATGGTCCCCAAGCTCTTCAAAGCGCCAAACGCCCTCATGGGCGGGTCCGATAAGACACTTCTTTCATTTTGTTCGCGGCTTGGGCAATCCCAAGTTCGTACCCTGATTCAAATAATCGCGCCGTCTGAATTCTGGGGTTGAAGCCAAGCATCTTCCACCGGGTCCGATAACTTTCCAAGCAACCTTTTGTCCTAGCAAAGCCATAAGCATCGACGATCCATACAAACGGTGCAAGCGATAAAGGCGAGCGCTTGCCGCATTTCGCCAGTTGCTGAAGCAGAACCCGCATGTCGCAAAAAGAATCCTCCTGGGCGTGGGTCGTATTCGTCGGGCTAGCCGTCTCATGGGCGTTTATGGGTACGGCAACGGGGCGGGCGGCTTCGAGCCCGGCCCCGACGACCGCCCCTTCGCAAGAGTCCATGGACGCCGGCGCGCAAGGCGTCGCTTCGCCCGCCGCCACTGCCGCCCCCCGCGCTCCGACCTCAACCGCCTCCACGGAGGGCGACCTTACGGGCCTTTCCCTTGAAGACCTCATGAACGTTCCGGTCACGAACACGGTCTCGCGTGTCGCCGAGCGCGCCGACCTGGCGCCGGGAAACGTCTACGTCTATGATCGCGATACCATCCAGAATCGTGGTTACCATAGCCTCGGCGAACTGCTTCAGGTGGTTCCCGGTTTCAACGTCGGACTCAGGGACCTCGACTATGTCGTCGGCGTCCGGGGGTTGCTGGGGAACGACAACGATAAAGTCAGCCTGCTCATCAATGGCCAGAATCTGAACGGTCCGCATGAGCAGGACTTTCTCAACGGACCCATCAACCTCGATAACGTCGATCGCGTTGAGGTCGTTGTCGGCCCCTCCTCGCTCTTCCAGGATGGCAATACGCTGGCCGCCACCGTTAACGTCGTCACGAAGACAACCGAAGGCGTGGAAGTCATCACGGGGTTTGGTAACGACCTGAAGTATTCCGCAACGCTGATGGCCGGCCATGAATTCGATCCCGACAAGTCAATCAACTTGTCGTTTACTACTCTGGAAAAGCAGGGATTCAACGGTTTTCCGACCGACCTGGGCCTCACCCAAATCGACAGGAGCGAGCTCGGCGCCGTCGACTGGCCGAGTTATTTCGGCATTCTCAGCGGGAAATGGGGTGAGCTAACTGGCCAAATCGTCGCCTATCAGGACGAGTATCCTGAAAGCCATATCGACGGCGGCAGCCCGCTGAACGACGGTGAGGACACTGAAAGCAAATACTCCATGTACCTAAAAGCCGAGCATCCTTTTAGCGCCGCCCTGACCCTGTTCGGAACGGGCGAAGCGACGCAGAAGGCCCAGACGCGATTGAACAACGATGGTCCGCCTATCAACTCCGAGGAACAGGCCATCAACCAATGGGACTTCTCCGGCGAGGTTGGGTTGCGCTATACCGGCATGAGCCATCAGCTTATCCAGACAGGAGTGCAAACCGAGTATGATTACAACTACGATACTTGGTTCTCCTATCTGGCTCCGGGCCAACCCGGCTATATTCCCCGGACGCCAATGCTCGACCAGGACGACTACGACCTGGGCTTCTATCTCGATGACGAGTGGCAACTGACCGATCAGTGGAAGCTCGTCGCCGGCGTGCGCGTCGATCACAGCGACAAGATCCCCGGAAACCAATGGTTCCCCGGCGCGCGCGCCGCCGCCATTTATGAAGCCTCAAAATCCTGGACGAGCAAACTCATCTATAACCGCGCCGTCCGGATGCCCTCGGCACTGGAAGCCCTCAACGACCAATGGGGAACAGAGCATATCGGAAGCCCGGCCGATCCATCGTGGGCCGAGTTCTCCCCCGTGGCAACTTCGCCGGAAATCCTTTCGACCGTCGAATGGGACAACCAGTTCGTCATCCACTTTGTCCAGGTCGGGGTCAATGTCTATCATCAGGAACTGGAGGATTTCATAGGATGGTTTGAGCCGGGCAGCAACGGCGGAAATTTGCGTGGTAACGGGGTGGAGCTGACCGCGAATGCGCCCCTGGAACGCAATTTGATCCTTTGGGCCAACAGCGCGTGGAATGATTCCAAACTCGACCTGTTTAACCAGGCTCTGTTCGGCACCAATCCCACAACGGGCGGCCCGGAAGGCTTTCATGCCTACACCAATGACCAGGGCCGCATTATCGGCTCCCCTGAAATTACCGCCAACGTCGGCCTCGACTATAAGATCGCTCGAAATCTGAACTTCTCTCCGACCGTACGATATTTCACCGAACAGGCCGCGGCCCAAGACCTCACACACGACGTCACGATTCGCAACCGCTATTACTTAGATGCGACCCTGACCTGGTCGCACGTTCTCGACAAGGACATGGACGTTCATCTGTCCGTCGACAACATCCTCAACAACCGCCAACCCGTGGCCATCGTGTTCGCCGGCGACACCTACAGGCCGCCGGGCACGAGTTTCGTCGTGTCATTCGACTTCCGATACTAAGCCACTCCCGCGGCGCCGGTCTCGATGGGTTGGCTGACGTACTGGCGCGGATCGGTCACGTGTCCGGTCAGCGCACTGGCGGCGACGGTGAGCGGGGATGCCAGGTAGACCGCGCTCTTGGTGCTTCCCATTCGGCCGGGGAAATTGCGGTTGGTGGTGCTGATGCAGACCTCGCTGCGTTGCAGGCGGCCGAAGGTGTCGCCCGGTCCGCCCAGACAGGCGGCGCAACCGGAGGCGCCGACGTTGCAACCGGCATCGAGGAGCACGTCCTGGACGCTCTTTTCGTTGGGGCCTTTCTCGACGCCGCGGAGGTTCAGGCGCTGCATGTCGGCGTGGACCTCGGTGCTGCCGGGAACCACGAACGTCGGAATCTTCACGCGATGGCCCTTGAGGATATTGGCGGCGAAGATCATGTCGGTGATCTTCCCGCCGGTGCAGCTTCCAATGTAGGCCTGGTCGAGCTTGACGTCGCGGCAGTTGTAGGCGGTGTCGCGGTTGTCGGGGCTGTGCGGCTTGGCGACGAGGGGCTCGAGGGTCGCCAAATCCCAATCGGCCTGGAAGCAATAGTCGGCGTCGGAGTCGTCGCGCACGACGTTCCAGGTGGGGATTTTGCTGCGGTGCCGGACGTATCTGAGGGTTTTTTCATCGACGTCGCAGACGCCGTTTTTGCCGCCGGCTTCGATCGCCATGTTGGTCAGCGTCATGCGGTCTTCCAGCGTCAGCGAGGCAATGCCGTCGCCGGCGAAGTACATGCTGCGATACGTCGCGCCATCGACGCCGATCTCGCCGATCACGGCGAGAATGAGGTCCTTGGCGGTCAGATACGCCGGGATGGCGCCGCGAAACGTGAATTTCATGGTCGGCGGGACCTTGAGCCAGAGTTTCCCGGTGCCCAGGACAAAGGCGGCATCGGTGTTGCCGATCCCCGTGGCGAGTTGTCCGAAGGCGCCCGCGGTGCAGGTATGGCTGTCGGTGCCCAGAAGAATCTCGCCGGGACGCACGTGCCCTTCCTCGGGCAGCGCCTTGTGGCAGACGCCCTTGTAGCTGGTTTTAGTGGGATCGCGATAGGGATTGGGCATCGTCGGCTCGTTTTTGACGAACTCCGGATCGTAGAAATATTTCAAGCCCTGCTGCTTCACGAAATCCCGCAGAGTCTGCACGTTGCGATGGCATTTCTGGTCGGCGGTGAAGATGTAGTGATCGGGGATGATGACGACGCGGTCGCGGTCCCAGACTTTGGCGTCGGGGCCGAACTGCTCGTGGAAGATGCCGATGGTCCCCGGTCCGCAGACGTCGTGGGTCATGAGGATGTCCACGCTCACCCAGACGTTTTCGCCGGGCTGAACGCTGCTGCGGCCGGCATGCCGGGCCAGAATCTTTTCCGTCATTGTCATTCCCGCCATGGACGCACTCCGTGATACGAAACAAACGATTATATAGCACCGCGGGCCGCCCGCCACGATGGGGAGAATGCAGAATTGGTCATTTGTCATTGGTCATTGGTCATTTGCAAATGCGAGTTTGGGCTTGACCAATGACAAATGACCAATGACAAATGACCAATTGCGTTTTCTTGGGCAGAGCGTGATTGGCGGATAAATATTTATCCTTTCCGCTTGACAAACAGCCCGCCGATGGATAACTTTTTATCCCATGGCCGATCCATCCCAATTGAGCAAGCGGCAGCGGCAGATCATGGACGTGATCTACGCCCGCGGGGAGGCGACGATTTCGCAGGTGTTTGCGGAAATGCCCGATCCCCCGATGCGCGGAGCATTGCGGACGCTCTTGCGCATCATGGAGGAAAGGGGACATCTGACGCGCCGGCAGGAGGGCCGGGAGTTCGTGTATCGGCCCACTCAGCCTCGCCGGCACGCCGCCCGGTCGGCGATGGGGCGGGTGCTGGACGTTTTTTACAACGGGTCCCTGGAAAAAGCCGTGGCCGCCCATTTGAGCGACCCCGGCCGAGCCAAAAGAATCGGCCCCGAAGAATTGCAACGACTTTCCGATCTGATCGAACAAGCCAAGCGGAAAGGGGTGTAACGTGGAGCGTCTCTCGACTGTCGGTCCGGCGCTTCTGCCGGTGCTTATGGATGCGGCCATCAAAGGATTGGTCATCCTGTCGCTGACGGGCTTGGCGGTGCTGGCCATGCGCCGAGCATCGGCGGCCGCCCGGCATTTGGTGTGGTTCCTGGGGACGTTGAGCTTGCTGATTCTGCCGATCTTCTCGGCCGCGCTTCCGGGCTGGCATATCCTGCCGGGATGGACGGACAACATTGCGGCGCCCGAGCCGATGGCGGCTCGCGCACCGCTCCTTGTGCCGATTGTGCCGGAGAATCAGATACTGCCTGATGAACCTGCGCCACGAGCCCAGCCGCCGATTTCCGTGCAACCGCCCGCTGCTCCAAAACCGTTGCACGTTAACTGGCAAACGTGGGTCTTGCTCGCGTGGCTGGCGGGAAGCGCGCTGCTCCTGGGACATGTGGCATTGGGATTTGCAAGCCTCGGGTGGTTGCAGCGCCGATCTTCCCGCATCACCATCGGCGGCTGGCCCACGCTACTGCGGCAACTTTGCGATCAGCTTGGCTTTCGCCGGCCGGTGCAACTGCTCAGCAGTCCTCACCGGGCCATGCCCATGACCTGGGGAATATGGCGAACGCGCCTGCTGTTGCCGGAAGATTCCACCATGTGGAGCAACGAGCAGCGCCGGACAGTTTTGCTGCATGAACTAGCCCACGCCAAGCGGTGGGATTGCCTGACGCAGCTTGTGGTGCAGTTGGCCTGCGCTGTGTACTGGTTCAATCCGCTGCTGTGGCTGGCGTGGAAGGGCATGCAGGCCGAACGGGAGCAGGCGTGCGATGATTTGGTGCTGAGCACCGGAACCAAGGCGTCGGCGTATGCCGAGCAACTGCTGCACATCGCCTCGGAAATGCCGGCCGTTCGCTACAGCGCCGCGGCCATCGCCATGGCCCGGCCGAGCAAGCTGGAAGACAGATTGCTGGCCATCCTGGACGTGACACGGAATCGCCGGGACCTGACGCGATGGGGCGTGCTGATTGCCGCCGCGGCCGCCATGGCGCTTATCGTTCCGATGGCGTGCATGAAGGCCGCGGGGCAAAGGCAGCAAGCGGCGATGCCGCCGACAACGGAACCCGCTACGGAGTTGTATGCACAAAAGCTTCAGGAACTGCAGAGGGTGCAGGTGAAGTATTCCAACGACCTTACGTCATACGAGCAAGCATTGCGGGAATTGCAAAGTCAGTACAACACGGACGATCTGGCTTCCTTCCAAAGCGAAAACATGCGCCAACTGGGTCAACTTTCCGCGCGCCTGGACGACGCCAAGACGAGGCTGGACATTGATCGGAATATAATGGGAGTGAATCAGCCGGGCGGGCCGGCTGGCGGAGCCACCGCCCAGCCCGCGCCGTTAACGGAAGATCAGATAGCGACATTTGACGGGGGGAAGCTGAATCAGATGCGCGCGCAGCGCAACGCAATCGCGACGGAAATTGCGCGGATGAAAGCCAGCGGATATGCGGACGCTTCTCCGCGCATGCAGAATTTGCATGCCGACCTGAGCGTGTGGGATCAAGAGATCGCGGCGTATGTGCAGAGCGTCAGCCAGGGTTATCGCCTCAATCCGCAAGGCGGGGGGTTGGGGCTGACGTCGGTTCGAGCGGAAATCGTGGCGTTGAAGGTGACGATTGACGATTTGACAAAGCAGCTCGAAAGGCAAAAGGCGCTGTGCGCCGACGTAGGGAAATACTCGCAGTTTATCCGGGACGTGAAGTCCAACATGGCTCGCGCGCAGCAGGGATACGACAACGCGACGGCCGAATACGAAAGGCTTCAGGGGATGCACGACCCGAACACAACGGGCCAGCCGCCCGCCACGCCGGCAGCTCCCTCAACCAACGCGTTTCGCGTGCGCCATTTCGTCATGCTCGTCATCGCGCCCGACGGCAATATGACTTTCCAAGGAAGCGAGACAAATTGGGAGAAGCTGCCGACGCTGCTCGAACAGGTGCCGGACCGTGGCCATACCGTGCTTTGCCTGGCATGGACCAGCGATCAGGTCACCGTCGGCCAACTCAACGAGGCACGTGTTGGCCAACTGGCGCAGCAGCTTGGCTTTGAATACCTCAGCAACGTCGGCGAGCATCCGCTCGGCTCCATGGGCGGCCCGGACAAGCTGATCGAGGACGTCAAAGCGACGCAGGCTGGCAGCGACGCGGAACCTTTGGTGCAGCCGGTGAACAAGGCGCTTGCGGATTTTCCCGAGGCGCTGGATTTGTCCACGCCGCAATCGGCGTGGGCGGCGTGGCAGCGGGCCTGCCTGACGAAGAATGGAAGCGAGGCGGGGCTGAGTTGGGTGAAGCTCGATCCAGAGGAGGAAAAGCACTTTTGGCAGCAACAAGAGCGGGGTCATCCGAATGAGCTTGCCATTTACGTGACGGCGCTGGCCAAGTCGAAGTTGATCGAAGTGTGGGTTTACCGCGGAGAACTGGCCGAGACGATCTCGTATCTTCCATTCCCAGAGGGAAAGGGAACCGCTCCCTATAGTCTGAGGAGTTTTGGCCTGATCAATGGAACTTGGAAGAATCTCGGCGAAGACCGTTGCGGCAGCCTGGTCGAAGCGAGGGTAACGGCCCGCGCAAAGGCGCCGAGGATGTGGTCCTATTTCCTGGAGATCAAACCTTCTCCAGCAACCCCGCCAACAACCCAGCCCGCAGCCGGCCACGCGGCAGCGAAGCAGGAGCCGGGCAAAACCATTAGCTTGTACGTTCACAACGGTGTGGTGCAGATGCGAATGGGCGACAAGATCCTCGAGGCTGCCAGGATTGAAATCGACCCGGTTGGAGGCCCCGGATTTGTGGTCGAGGCACACGACGGGCGGGTGAGACTGCGGCGGAGCAATGGCGACGAACTCATTGGCGACCGCATCGAGATCGCGTCGGATGGCCAGATTGCCGCCAAGGGGGGAATAATCCCGCTTATGCAGAATGCGCTGGACGGCCAAGGCAATTAGAACCTTTCCAGGGCGGTCACGAGTCCGGGCGAGGGGGAAATGCCGAATTCGGCCCCGGTCATTCTTCCAAGTTGTAGCCGGCTTCGCCGTGCTGGTTGAGGTCCAGGCCTTCGTATTCCTCGGCTTCGGTGACGCGCAGGCCCAGGGTGGCTTTGAGGATTGTCAGGATCACGGCCGATGCCACGGCGGCCAGAACCCAGGTCAGGACAACTGCCGCGAGTTGATGCGTCACGGGAATCCAGTTGCCTTCTACCAGGCCGAGTTTTCCGGCTTTGTCCAATCCGGGCGGACAGTGAACGGCGTAGACGGCGAAGACGCCGGTGAGGATGGCGCCCAGGGTTCCGCCCATGCCGTGCACGCCGAAGGCGTCCAGGGTGTCGTCGTAGCCGAACATCTGCTTGATGGTGGTTGCCGAAAAATAGCAAACCACGCCGGCGGCGGCGCCGATGATGAGGGCGTACATGGGCAGCGTATATCCGCTGGCGGGGGTGATGGCGACCAGGCCGGCGACCGCGCCGGAAATAGCGCCCAGCACCGTGGGCTTGCCGTTTCTCATCCATTCCATCCCCGCCCAGGCCAGGGCGCCCATGGAGGCGGCCAGATGGGTATTGACGAAAGCCGTGCTGGCCAGCGGGCCTGCCGAAAGCGCGCTGCCGGCGTTGAAGCCGAACCAGCCGACCCAGAGCAGCGCCGCGCCAATAATGGAAATGACGACGCTATGCGGCGGCATGGGGGTTTTGCCGTAGGCGGTGCGTTTGCCGAGCATCAAGGCGCAGATCAGCGCCGAGACGCCGGAGCTGATATGGACGACGGTGCCTCCGGCAAAGTCCATGGCGCCGATGGCGCCGCCCATCCAGGCGTTGAACAAGCCGCCCTTGCCCCAGACCATGTGTGCCATCGGGCAATAGACCGCCAGCAGCCAGAGGAGGGAAAAGACGAGCATGCTGCTGAACTTCATGCGTTCGGCGTAAGCGCCGGAGATGAGAGCGGGGGTAATCACCGCAAACATCATTTGGTAGACCATCCAGGTGGTATGCGGGATGGTAGGCGCATATTCACTTGGGGCATTGCCGACCCCGCGCAAGAAGGCGAAGCGCAGCCCGCCGATCCAGGGCGTGCCCGTGTCGAAGGCGAGGCTGTAGCCGACGATCGCCCAGGCGACGCTGACCAGCGCCATGAGGATGAAGCTGTGCATCATCGTCGACAGGACGTTCTTGCGTTGAACGAGCCCGCCGTAGAACAGGGCCAGGCCCGGACCGGTCATCAGGAGGACCAGCGCGGAACTGGTCAGCATCCAGGCGGTGTCGCCGGAGTTCAGGTCAGCTTCGCGCCCGATCTGCACCGGTTCAACGCCCGGCGCCGGCGGCGCGTTTCCCGCCGAAGGCGACGGCGTCTGCCCATGGGCAGCCGTTGTCAATAGCGAAATGAGCGCGCAGAAACACAGTAGTGCCCGTGGAAATGCCCGTCGATGATGATTCATGGCCTCGTTTCCTCCAGCCCTCAATGCGGTTGGTCTCGACAGGTTACAATTGGAGTGCCGTACAATCAATCCGCCGGATGAGGGGGGAAGAAGAAGGCTTCAATACTTGAACCCCAACCCGATTCCACCCCAGAAGGCGTTGGTTGACGTGATCTGAGACGAGAGGCGGTCGTCGTAAAAGCCGTAGCCCTTGACGTCGAATTCTCCGAACTTCTTGGACACGTTCAGCAGGACGTTCAAGGAATAGCTGATCGTCAGACCGAACTCGAGATGCTGCCAGCCGGTGCAGTGCTGGGTGGGGGTGTTGACGAAAACAAACTGCTGTTTGAGGCCGGTGATCCAGGCGACGTTGGCCTCGGGCGTGACGACCAGGCCGAGGTCCTCGAACGTGAAATCGTGCTTCATGCCCGTTTCGATGTACCAACCCTCGTTCTTGGCATAGGTGAATGCGCCCAGCACGTAGGGCGAAAGAATCGGCTTGTCCGTGTCAAGCAGCAGGTAATCATCGAGCGTGATTTTTACGTCCAACTCGGGCAGGTTGAACGACTCTCGTTCGGGGTAAATGTAGCTGATGTCCACCAGTTCCAGATCGAAGGGCTTGACGTCCCAGTCCGCCCCGACGCTGGGTCGGATTTCCTGGAATCGCGACAGCGGGTCGGCGTCGTAAATGTTCGTGAACACCTCCACAAACGGATGAGGATATTGCCCCAAATCAAACTCCAATTTGCCGTCGAACAGGAGGTTCAGCGAGCTGCCATGGGTGGCCACCGCATCGTGATCCACGCCACGGTAGATGTAGCGGTTGGCGTAGGCGAAATCGAGGGAGAAATGGGCCCCGCCGTTGTTGATTTGCTGATCGCCCCATTCCGATTGGGGCGCGGCCTGCTGCGAGGCAAAGGGGTCCTGCGGACTGCCCAGGACCGACGCGAGCACCACGTCCGTCTTTTGCGCCTGCTGGAGCAGGTCCGTTCCGGCGGGGGCGTTGTCAGCCGCCAGGGCACACCGCCCAAGCGACAATCCCGCCCCCAGCATCGCGGTCCTGAAAATCCCCAGTCGCATTGCGGCTCCTTACGCTGGCCGAAATGTATCGACGATGACGACGATTGTCACGGACGGCGGTATGCCAATCTCGCCCCTCACGCCAATCCCAGATCCAGCGGCGCCGCCTTCGCTCACGCCCCGTCGGTCCAGGATGCGGTTTCTAAAGCGGACACGACATAAAAAGCCACGTCCGCTTTAATCAATCTGATTGAGAAGCGACCGCGTCTTCACTTCAAGATGCCGTCCTTAAACTTGATACTGGCATGGCTGCCGTTGCAAAAAGGCTTATTGTCAGAGGCTCCGCAGCGGCACAGCGTTACTCGGTTGCGCGTTTCATAACGCTTGCCATTCGCGGACTCAATCGGAATGCCCCCTCGAACCCAGAGCGGCCCACTGCAACCAAGAGCCGGATCTTCGACGACGCCGATCGACGGTTGCAGCGGCTCTTCGATTTCCTTCCCGGTTTTTTTGTCATGAAGGACCAGCCGGCCCGCCGGGCAATGCATTGCTTCGCGTATGACCAAATTGCGTGCGTCGGGATTGTCTGTCTGCTCAATCAGGCCCCAAATCTTGCCGCCGGGATCGCAGAAGCGAGCGAAGGCGCAGAGGTTCTCGGCATCGCTCAAAACCAGCGTCGGTCCGTCGATTTGCTCCGCCTGTCGGGCATAAGGGACACGGCTGGCAGTTTCCGCCCCGTCGAAGCCGCTAGTCACGTGGCTGCCGTCGCAGAATGGTGCAGTTTTTGACTGCCCGCAACGGCAGAGGGCACAGTCCTTGCCTGCTTCGAACACTGGCCCAGCTTTCCAATCCCAGGACATCCCTTCATGGTTCGGGACGATCTCTTGAATGCACACGGGCAGACCTCCGGAGACGAGGTAGGGGCCGTCCTTGCTGACGACAATCCGCATCTCCGTGGACGAAACTTTTGAATGGCTCATCGCAAATTCCTTCCTTTGAAGTGGGTGAACTAAAAGTGCCGCGGGGTGATAAAAGTGACGCAAACGATTATCCGAATTTCACCTTTAATTTCGCCCCTCATGCCAATCCCAAATCCAGCAGCGCCGCTTCGGACATCCGCGATTTGTCCCAGGGCGGGTCCCATACCAGCTCCACCTCCGTCTCCTTCACCTCGGGGATCGAAGCGATCTTCCGCTCCACCTCCACCGGCAACGAACCGGCCACCGGACAACCCGGCGCGGTCAGCGTCATCTTCACCTTCACCCGGTTTTCGGCATCGATGGCGATTTCGTAAATCAGACCCAGATCGTAGACGTTCACCGGAATCTCCGGATCGTAAACCGTCCGCACCACTTCGACGATCGTCGCCTCCAGCGCCCGCTGGGCCGGCGACAGTTCGCCCGCCGTTTTGTGCATCGCGCGTCCGACATCCGTCGCCAGGGGCTGTTGAACCTCTTCCTGCTTCAGTTGCTCCACCTTGCCCGAATGCGGGAGAACCGGCAATGGCTGCCGCTCCGCCGATTTCATGTTGGGAAGTTCAGATTCCATACAAATACAAGAATGTTTGCCACAGATGAAAATCAGATGGACACAGATGAAATGCGAAGCAGAGGAGCTCACGCAGAGGCGCAAAGGCGCAAAGAAAAAACTCTGCGCCTTTGCGCCTCTGCGTGAGATTCTTCATTTGATTTATCTGTGTCCATCTGATTTTTCATCTGTGGCAAAAACGCCTTCTCTATTGATTCGTCAGCCGTTTCGCCTCGGCGCGAATCCGCTTGATCATTCCTTCCAGACCCGTGCGCCGGAACATGGTCGTGTTCTTGTCCAGGCCCAGGCGCTGGATAAACGATTTGTCGTCGAATGCGAGAATCGCCTTGGCCGACTGACCGGAGTAAACCCGCAGGAGCAACGCGACAAGTCCTCGCACAATGATCGCATTGCTGGAAGCCAGGAAATCAATGGTATCCGGCGTGTTGGGGCGCTTGCGGGCGAAAAGGTGAACGATGCTCTGGCATCCATGCACGAGATTGGATTCGGTCTTCAATTCCTCCGGCATGGCGGGGAGTTCCTCACCCAAATCATTCAACAGTTCATACCGCTGTTCCCAGGTTTGCAAAAAGTCAAACGTCTCGATCAACTCATCGGCCGCCGCCTGCGGGGACGGCGCGGCGGGGGAGGGATATTGCAAACCTTCAAGATCAGAAACCGCGTGAATGCGCTCCTGCGGCCGCGGCTTGGCGGACTCGGCCGCGACGATCCGCCGCAACGACGCCGCCAGTTGCTCGATTTCCGCTTTCGTGTTGTACATGGCAAACGACGCCCGCGCGGTGGCGGCAATCTTCACCCGATCCATCACCGGCTGACAACAGTGATGTCCCGTTCTCACGGCGATCCCCTCGGCATCGAGCCGCATCCCCACGTCCAGCGCCGCCAATGGCGGGTCTTGGACGATGAAGGAAATCACTCCCGCTTTTTCACGGGCCGTTCCGATGATCCGAACGCCCGGGATTTCCGACAACAGCCGCGTGCCATGCTCCAGAAGCTCCTGCTCGTGACGCGCGATGTTCGGCAATCCGATCGAATTGACGAAGTCGATGGCTGCGCCCAGGCCGATTGCGCCCGCGACGTGCGGAGTGCCCGCCTCGAACTTGTGCGGCACAGCGGCGTAAGTTGTTTTCTCGAACGTCACCGAGCTGATCATGTCGCCGCCGCCCTGGTAGGGGGGCATTTCTTCCAGCAGTTTCGCCTTTGCATACAGCACGCCGATCCCGGTCGGACCATACAGCTTGTGTCCGGAAAAGGCGTAGAAATCGGCGTCCAGTTCCCGCACGTCCAGGGGAGCGTGCGCCACCCACTGGGCCCCGTCCACGACGACCACCGCCCCGCGCGCGTGCGCCTTGGCGATGATCTGCCGAATCGGGTTGACCGTCCCCAGCGAATTGGAGAGGTGCACGATGGAAACGATTTTCGTGCGATCGTTCAGCAGCCGGTCGAATTCCTCCATCAGCAATTCGCCGCGGTCGTTCATCGGAATCACGCGGATTTTCGCCCCGATTTCCTCGGCCAGCATTTGCCATGGAACGATGTTGGAATGGTGCTCCATCGCCGAAAGGACGATCTCGTCGCCGGCTTTCAGGAATTTTCGGCCATAGCTGGCGGCGATCAGATTGATTCCCTCGGTGGTGCCGCGCGTGAAGACGATCTGACGGGCATGTTCGGCGTTGATGAAGCGTGCGACCTTCTCCCGCGCCAGCTCGTAAGCCGCCGTCGCCTCCTGGCTCAGGGTGTGGACGCCGCGGTGAACGTTGGCATTCTCCGATTCGTAATATCGCCGCAGGGCATCGATGACCATTTGCGGCTTCTGCGTGGTCGCCGCATTGTCGAAATAGATCAGCGGCTTGCCGTGAACTTTCCGCTTCAGGATGGGGAATTGCGCGCGAATTCGCTCGACGTCGAACGCGGCGGTGGATTCGGCCCCTTCGTCCATTAGGGCGACGGCGGACTGAGAAACTGTGTCATCTCGCCTTTTCATCGTGCTCGCCCAGGTCGGTGATGCGCAAATCGCGCGGCAGGCCGTGCTGCGCCGCCAAGAAATCCTCCAGGCGGCGGCGCACCGGCTCGACCTTGATCCGCCGCGTGATGTCCGCCGCGAACGCATAGGTCAGCAGGTGCCGCGCCGCCTCCAGGCCGATCCCGCGCGAACGCAGGTAAAACACCATCTCCTCATCCACCGGGCCCGTCGTGCTACCGTGCGTGCATTTGACGTCGTCGGCGTAAATCTCCAGCGCGGGCTGGCTGTTCATCTGCGCCTCGTCGCTGAGCAGAAGCGATTTATTCGTCTGCTTCGAATCCGTCTTTTGCGAATCCTGCCGAACCAGGATCTTTCCCTTGAACACGCACGTCGACTTGCCGTCCAGCACGTGCTTGTACAGCTCGTGGCTGGCGCAATGAGCGGCGGCGTGGTCGAGCAGCGTGTGGTTGTCGCAATGCTGGTCCTTATCGACGATCACCAGTCCGTTGATCGTCGCATCCGCCCCCTCGCCGGCGAGGGTCACCGTCAGATCGTTCCTCGTCAGCTTTCCGCCCAGCGTGGCGGCGTGGTTGATGAATTGGCTGCCCCGCCCCAGCCGCGCCCAAAGCGACGTCACCGCATAGGCCTCGTCGCCTCCCCGCTGCAAGCGGCTGTAGTCGATCCGGCAATCGCTTCCCGCGGCGATTTCCGTGACCGCATCGGTCAAATAAACGCCCGCTCCGCCGACGAAGCTTTCCACCACCGTCAACTGGCTATTGTCTTCGGCGACCACCAAGACGCGCGGAAACGATTGCACCGGCTCCGCGCCGGACGTGGAGACGAAAATCAGATGAATCGGCGCCTCGACCGCGACGCTCTTGCCGACGTGCACCACCGCCCCATCGCGCAGCGAACCGGTATTGAGCGCAACGAACGGATTTTGCGAGAGGTCGGCGACCCGGCCCAGGTTCTGTTCCAGCACCGCGCCATCGGCTGACAGGGCTTGTTCGATCGTGCCCGCCATGGCGCCGCGCGGCAGCTTGGCCGCGCGCGACAGCGATGCCGCGAAATGTCCGTTAACGAATACCAACTCCGTCGCCGCATTCACCCCGAAACTCGACGCCCGAGCCAGATCGGCCGCCTCATCGCTCACCTGCGGCCCGGCCGGCGCGAAATTCGTCCGCGCGATCGGCGAAACGTTCGTCAGCCGCCACTCTTCGTCATGCGTTGCGGGATATCCAACCGACGCGAAACGATCCGCGCCCTCCCTCCGCAGCGCCTCCAGCCATGGCGGCGCCGCGGCCTCCTGGGTGCGCGAATGATCGGATGTTTTTCCCGTCGCCAGTCGCGTCATTTTCAAACTCCCGCGGCCACCTGGCGTTCCACCCAGTCATATCCCCGCTCTTCCAGTTCCATCGCCAGGGCCTTGTCGCCGGATTTCACGATCCGGCCATCCAGCATCACGTGAACGAAATCCGGCTCGATGTAGCTTAGCAGACGCTGATAGTGCGTGACGACCAAAATCGCGCGGTCCGGGCCGCGAAGGCTGTTGGCGCCGTTGGCGACCACCTTCAGGGCGTCGATGTCCAGGCCCGAATCCGTTTCGTCCATCAGCGCCAGCCGCGGATCGCACACCGCCATCTGGAAAATCTCGTTGCGCTTTTTCTCGCCCCCGGAGAACCCTTCGTTGACGGCGCGATTCATGAAACTCTGGTCCATCTTCAGCAGCGCCATTTTTTCCTTGACCCGCTTGAGAAACGAAATAGTGTCGATTTCCGGCTGGCCGTGATGCTTGCGGACCGCGTTGACGGCGGCCTTGAGGAAATAGCTGGTGCTCACGCCGGGGATTTCAACCGGATATTGGAACGCCAGAAAAACTCCCTCGCGGGCGCGTTCCTCGGCGGACAGTTCCAGCAAATCCTTCCCGTCATAGGTGACGGTTCCCCCCGTCACCTCGTAGGTTTCCCGCCCGGCCAGCACCTGCACCAGCGTGCTCTTGCCGGAGCCGTTCTTGCCCATGATGGCGTGGACCTCGCCGGCGTTAATGGTGAGATTCACGCCCTTGAGAATGTCCCGCCCGCCCGGAGCGGCGACGCGGGCGTGGAGATTTTGGATTTCGAGAAATGCCATGTTGATTGTAACTCGCTGATTTCAAATTATGCGGCGGAGCGACTATGTTTGGTCCGGCTCTTTTTGTTTGGCTTGGTTCGAACCACCGCGCGCAATTCATTCGATTCTCTTTGTGCCAGCTCGGTCTTAACTTGTTCCAGAGGAACGCCGCCTTTCTCGTTCCGGCGTTCGCGGATCATTTTCCAGAATTCCGGATCGTTCATATAACCGATATCTTCCCAGTCATAAGCGCTTGCATCAGAGACGAAAGCAAACGGCTGACCGTTGCGTGTCAACAGAATTTTTTCCTTGGGCGCGGTCTTGATTAACCTCGCGATTTCACTTCCAAGGTCTTCAATCGCCATTCGCTTCATTGAGCACCTCCGACGTTGTCTTGTGCGGCGGCTTACGCCGCACCGCTCGGATACAAACTATCCCTTCCGCCTCATCCACGTCATAAAAAGCTCGAAATTCTCTCGCTCTTAGCTCCCATAGCGGTGGAACATACCCGAAGTTGGCTGGTTCCCATCCCAGAATCTTCTTATCCTTCGTTTGAACATTCGGATCATACGTCAACTTTCTCTCGATGGCCTCCAACACTTTACGATGATCGAATATTCTCAAATCGCCAAGCTCTCGCCTGGACGATGGTGAAAACTCGATACCAAAGCGTCTACCCATGACAGGCCGCCCGAATCTCATCCGAGGCCGCCGATTTTGCCGCGCCGTCCCGGGCTTTGAATCGCTCCTTCGAGTTGCCTCGCCAACGGTTGGGCGTGCAAAGCGTGCATCGGACTTGCCGTTTGGTTTTGCCTCGCTTGTAATTCGCCATACCATCAACTCCCGCACTGGCGCCGATCATCCCACGCTTCCTTCCAAACTCACTCCCAACAACTTCTGGGCCTCAACCGCGAATTCCATGGGCAACTCGCGGAAAACCTCCTTGCAGAACCCGCTCACGATCATGCTGATCGAGTCCTCCAGGCTGATCCCGCGGCTCTTGCAATAGAATAATTGGTCCTCGCCGATCTTGCTCGTGCTGGCCTCGTGTTCCGCGCGGCTGGTGGTGTTGCGGACCTCGATGTACGGAACGGTGTGCGCCCCGCATCGGTCGCCCAGCAGCAGGCTGTCGCATTGGGTGTAGTTGCGGCTGTGGCTGGCGCCCTTGAGGATCTTCACCAGGCCGCGATAACAATTCTGCCCGTGGCCGGCGCTGATCCCCTTGCTCACGATCGTGCTGCGCGTGTTCTTGCCGATGTGGATCATCTTGGTCCCGGTGTCGGCCTGCTGGCGATGGTTGGTCAGCGCCACGCTGTAAAATTCGCCGATGCTGTCGTCGCCTTGCAGGATGCAGCTTGGATATTTCCAGGTGATCGCCGAGCCGGTCTCCACCTGCGTCCAACTGATCTTGCTGGCGCGGCCGCGGCAAGCGCCGCGCTTGGTGACGAAGTTGTAAATCCCGCCTTTGCCTTCCTTGTCGCCGGGATACCAGTTCTGAACGGTGCTGTACTTGATGCTGGCGTTGTCCATGGCCACCAATTCCACCACCGCCGCGTGAAGCTGGTTCTCGTCGCGCATCGGGGCGGTGCAGCCCTCCAGATAACTCACGGAGGCCCCCTCGTCGGCGACGATCAGCGTCCGCTCGAACTGGCCCGTGTTCCTGGCGTTGATGCGGAAATAAGTGCTCAATTCCATCGGGCATTTCACGCCCCTGGGCACGTAGCAGAAGCTGCCGTCCGTGAACACCGCGCTGTTCAACGTCGCGAAAAAGTTGTCGGAATACGGGACCACCGAACCCATGTATTTCCGCACCAGGTCCGGATGATCCCGCACCGCTTCGCTGAAGGAGCAGAAAATGATCCCCTTCTCCGCGAGCGTTTTCTTGAACGTCGTCGCCACCGAAACGCTGTCGAAGACGGCATCCACCGCCACGGCGGGCCGCTCCAGCCCCAGCAGTGCCGCCCGCTCGTTCATCGGAACGCCGAGCTTTTCATAGATCTTCAGCAACTCCGGATCGACCTCGTCCATGCTCTTCAGGTTTGGCTTGGGCGCAGAGTAATAAATCGTCTTCTGATAATCGATCGGCGAATGATGCACCATCGCCCACTTCGGCTCGGTCATGGTCAGCCAATGCCGATAGGCGCGCAGACGCCATTCGAGCATCCACTGCGGCTCGTTTTTTTTGTGGGAGATGAAGCGGACGATCTCCTCGTTCAACCCGGCGGGGGCCGAATCAGCCTCGATGTCGCTGATGAAGCCCCACTGGTACTCGCGGTTGGCGAGCGTTTCGATTTCGGTTTCGGCAGTGGGCATGACATCACGCTCTTACGCCGAGAAGCTGCTTCCGCAGCCGCAGGTGCTGGTCGCGTTGGGGTTTTTGAACACGAACCCGCGGCCCATCACTTCGTCCTTGAAGTCGATCTCCGTGCCGTTGAGATACAAATACGACTTCATATCGCAAAGAATCCGAATCCCCTGCGATTCGATTTCCTCATCCGCCTCGCTCTTGGCTTCTTCGGTGAGATCGAGCATGTAGCTGAACCCGCTGCACCCGCCGCCCTTGACGCCGACCCGCAGCTTGGTGCCGGCTTCCGGCAACTCCTGCTGCTTGATGATCGTCTTGATCTCCCGAGCGGCGGTCTCCGACAATGTAATGGGCATACAAATTCCTTTCTTTTCAACGAACGAACCACAACCGCCGACCGGATCGGCTGGTTAACACTTTACAAGCATAGCATGGATGATACTCAGTCTCAACGAGTGGAGCCTATCCTTCCCCGCTAACCTAAATGCACGGATTCTCGATAACGCGGCATTTGCTTGCAACTCACTGCCGCATAAATAGCTAACGCGATTTTCGCCATCGCGCCGAAGAATTGGCGCGCCGGCCGACGCCGATCGGGACACCAACACCTCTGCGTGTCCGATACGCAAACCGCATGTTGTTTGTCTCAGGAATCGTGTGGGGCTCGGCGCAGCCAGCCGCCATCGGAAGACACAGGGCACAATCATGGACGCCTCAACGACGAATGCAGCAAAGCACGGCCGCGACTATTGCACGTAACCAGAATTAGCCATTCAGGGCGAGTACTCGATCCTGAGCGGGAATTGCTCGAACAGCTTGCCAATGCACTCGATGCCGTCGCAAATCGAAAGGACGCGGAGTATCATCACGACCAGCCGTCCAATTGGGCCTTGGTGGGCACGACAACGGAAATCTCAGGACAACAGGAAACGAAAATGGCGCTAGTTCTTGGCACAAAAAATCGAGCCAGTTGGAGCATCGCGGTTGCCACAATTTGCTTGGCATGCTTCTCAGCAAATGGGTCCATTGCCAGCGAACAAGGGGGGGCAAATCAGGCAAATGCGATCGCTGCCCAAACTGCTGGGCCGGCGCCTGCGAGTCAAACGGCGATTCGGGCGATCGACGACGCGGCCGAACGCGGCGATTTGGAACAGGTCACGGCGCTGTTGAAGGACAATCCCGAACTGGTTGCCAGCATGGATCAGTTCGATCGCACGCCCCTGCATTGGGCGGCATATATGGACCACAAAGACGTCGTGCAATGGTTGCTGGTTTCCAAGGCCCACATTGACGCTCGCGACCGTGACGGCAATACGGCGTTGCACATGGCGGTGGCAAGGGATTACCTGGATGTAGCACGACTGTTACTGGCCAACGGTGCCGCATTCGATATTTTTGACGTGGCCGCTGTTGGCGACGTTGAAAAGGTCAATTCACTACTCAAGGAAAATCCTGCTTTGGTTTCCAGCAGGGACAAAAGTGGCTGGACGCCTTTGCACATGGCGGTATATGACGATCACAAAGACGTGGCGGCATTGCTCCTTGCCAACCACGCCGACGTCAATGCCAAGGATATTGGCGGCCAGACTCCATTGCACAAGGCGGCGCTAAATGGCCACAAGGACGTGGTGGAATTGTTGCTGGGCAACAAGGCTGACATCGAGGCCAAGGATCGCCAAGGTCGCACGCCCTTGCACTGGGCAGCGGCCAGCAATCGCAACCTAGATGCAGCAGAATCGCTACTGGCCAGCAAGGCCAAAATTGATGCCAAGGATAATGCGGGCCTTACGCCGCTGCAGTTGGCGACGCAGAACGGTAACGAGAAGGTGGCGCAACTGCTGCTGGAGAACAAGGCCGATGTTAATGCGAGGGACCCCCATGGGAAGACGCCATTATTCTACGCGCCATTTTTTATTGGCAAGAACGTGGCGCAAATACTGCTGGCCAACAAGGCTGATATCAATGCGAGGGACAATGATGGCAAGACGCCTTTGCACCAAGCGGCGCAGGATGGAGCTGTGGACGTGGCGAAAATGCTGCTGGCAAACGGGGCTGACGTCAACGCTAAGGACAATGAGGGCCGCACGCCTTTGCATGCACCAGCGGCTTATGGCGACCGAGACATGGTGGAATTGCTCCTAGCCAATAAGGCCGAAGTCAATGCCACGGACAATAGAGGCGAATCGCCAATGCACTTGGCAGAGGACGCTGACCATAAGGACGTTGTGGAACTGCTGCGCCAGCACGGCGGGAAGGACCTGCCCGGAGGCGCTGCCGAGGCGGCGGCCCGGCGCGAGACAATACAGGCGATCCTTGCAGCGGCTGGGAGCGGCGAATTGGAAAAGGTCACGGCGTTACTCAAATCTAATCCTGATCTAGTTTCCAGCCAGTCAAGGATAGGCTCGACCCCATTACACTTGGCAGTGGAAAATGGACACAAGGACATGGCGGAATTGCTGCTGGCCAGGAAAGCTGATGCCAACGCGAAAGACCTATACCTGCGCACACCATTGCATATTGCGTCGAACTTGAGCAACAAGGGCATAGCAGAATTGCTTTTGGCCAACGGGGCCGACGTCAATGCCAAGGACGAAAACGGCTGGACGCCGCTGCACGAGGCGGTATTCAATGGCCACAAAGAGATCGCAGAATTGCTCCTGGCCAATAAGGCCGACGCCAACGCGAAGAACAGGCAAGGTAACACGCCGTTGCACTGGGCGGTCGTTTGCGGTCAAAAGGCTATGGTGCAATTGCTGCTGGACAACAAAGCCAATATCAATGCAAAGAACGATGACGGCCATACGGCCTTGCATGAAGCGGTGGCTGACGGCCAGAAAGACACCGCGGAATTGCTACGCCAGCATGGCGGTGAGGAGTAATCCGCACGGAAATGGATGCGTGCGAACAAATCCGTTTCCCTCTGCGGCGAGGAGGCGGCTGCGATGCCGAACTGCAGGGTGCTTCATCGGGTTCGTTTGCGTTTGAACGGGGGTCGCAGGTTTCGCGCGCCGTGGATTACGCGCGAAACATAAAGCGTCCTACGCTGAACTCGGCATGCGATAAGATAGGAATACACTCGCCAGAATCGGTAATCGGAGTTGGAAACATCTGATCGTCGATGGCCCATCGCGGGCATCTCGGCCAGGCTTCTCATTGCGCTCTCAAGATCGTCGCGTACTCGGTCCGCGGCGTCGACATTGTCGGCGACGATAAAATGCCAGATTTCGGCCAACTCTTTGAATGCGGCCTTGAAGAAAATCAGTCGCCTCATCCAGCCTTTTTGCGCCGCTTGGCGCTGAGCCGCCGCAATTCCGCAAATGCCTGATCGCCATCAATGACATCGCCAGCGGCGATGTCCCGCTCTCCCTCGTTCAATAGCCGGTCCAGTTCGCCAGGGGCAAAATCGCCAAAGGATTCTTGTTGATCGAGGGAAGACAAAGCCGCGGTCACTACGTCTTCCGGGCGACGGTATTTGCCGGACTCCACGCGGTCCTTAATCAGCGTCTGGATTTTGGGAGAAAGCTCAAGTTTCATAACTCGCCCTAACGCGCATGATATCACAAAGCGTTCAAGAATTATTATTCGACATCGCAGGGGGTATTGATATCGGGGACGATTGTATCTGATCGGGATACGCCGACAATTCGAACCCGCCCGGTTTGACTGTTTTCACGTTTCTGCTTAAAGTTTATCCACCGACCGACCGCTCCGAATAAGTTTGTGAACATCACGCCAATTCGCTATAAAGGCGATTTTGAATCGTTCTGCGCTGGCCATTGAACCCAGTAATGCCACTATGAGAGGCTATCCGCCCGCTCAGGGCCTATATGATCCTCGACACGAACACGACGCCTGCGGCGTCGGGTTTATTTGCCACATCAAGGGCAACGCCAGCAATCGTATCATCATGCAGGCGCTGGAGATGCTGGAAAACATGAACCACCGCGGGGCCTGCGGATGCGAGCCCGACAGTGGTGATGGGGCGGGCATTATGGTCCGCCTCCCCGACGCCTTTTTACGCAGAAAATGCACCGATTTGGGCATCACCCTGCCCCCGCTGAACCAATACGGCGTGGCCAACGTCTTCCTGCCCCAGGACATGGTTCAACGCAACGAATGCCAGCGAATCCTGGAAAAAGTCGTGGCGGATTACGGGATGGTCACGCTCGGCTGGCGTGACGTGCCGGTGGACAACCGTCAGATCGGGCCGACCCCGCGCCGCTGCGAGCCGAGAATCCGGCAAATCTTCGTCGGCATGGGCAGCACGTTTTACAACCGCCGGGATTTCGATCGCCGGCTCTATCTCGTCCGCCAGCGCGCCGAGAACAGCATCGAATTCAGCGACCTGCCTGAATCCGCCCGAAGCACGTTCTACATTTGCGCCCTCAGCGCTTCGCGCATCATCTATAAGGGGATGCTCACGGCGCTGCAGATCCGCAATTATTTCCCCGACCTCAGCGAGCCGGATTTCGAGTCCGCCCTAGCCGTCATCCATTCTCGCTTCAGCACCAACACCTTCCCGTCTTGGGACCGTGCCCATCCCTACCGATACCTGGCCCACAACGGCGAGATCAACACCCTGCGCGGCAACCGCAACTGGATGCGCGCCCGATACGGCTCGCTGCAATCGGAAATCTTCGGCGACGAATTGCAGAAGATGTTCCCCATCCTTACCGAATCCGGATCGGACACGGCGACCATCGACAACGCGCTACAGTTCCTCACCATCAACGGCCGAAGCCTGGCACACAGCATGCTGATGCTCATCCCCGAGGCCTGGCAGAACAATCACAAGATGGATGAGGAGCTGAAGGCCTTTTATGAATATCACGCCTGCCTGATGGAGCCGTGGGACGGTCCGGCGAGCATCGTCTTCACCAACGGCGCCCAGGTGGGGGCGGTGCTGGACCGCAACGGCCTGCGCCCCAGCCGATATTACGTCACGCGCGACGATTTGGTGGTGATGGCCAGCGAGGTCGGCGTGCTGCCGATCAAGCCCGAAAACGTCGCCCGGAAGTGGCGGCTCCAGCCGGGCAGGATTTTCCTCATCGACTTCAAGCAGGGCCGCATCATCGACGACAGCGAGATCAAGCGCAACCTGGTCGAAAAGCGCCCGTGGAAGGAATGGCTCAACCAGTACATGATTCCGCTGGACGACCTGCCGGCCCCGCGGAACGTTCAGGAGCCGGACCACAAAACTCTGCGCGTCCGCCAGCACGCCTTCGGATACACGGTGGAAGATTTGAAGATGGTCATGATGCCGATGGCCGCCGCCGGGCTGGAAGCCACCGGCAGCATGGGCGCGGATACGCCGCTGGCGTGCCTCAGCGACAAGCCACAGTTGCTCTACAATTATTTCCGGCAACTGTTCGCGCAGGTGACCAATCCGCCGCTCGACGCCATCCGCGAGGAATTGGTCACCAGCCTTTACACCTACCTCGGCCGCGAGGGAAATCTCCTCAGCGAGGAACCGAAGAACTGCCACCTGATCAAGCTCAAGCAGCCGATTCTATCCAACAGCGACCTGGAGAAATTGCGTGAGGTGGCGCACGGCGACCTGCGCGCCGTCACGCTGCCCATGCTCTTCACCGGCGCCGAAGGCGAAGCCGGCCTGGAAAGGGCGGTGGATGCGCTGTGCGCCGCCGCGGCCAAGGCCGTGCGCGACGGTGCGTCGATTCTGGTGCTGTCGGATCGCGGCGTCGATGCCAAGCACGTGCCGATCCCCAGCCTGCTCGCCACCGCCGCCGTGCACCATCACCTCATCCGCGAAGGAACCCGCACGCAATGCGGCCTGGTCGTGGAGACCGGCGAGGCCCGCGAGTCGCACCATTTCTGCCTGCTCATCGGATACGGGGCCGGAGCGATCAATCCATATCTGGCGTTTGAGACCCTGGCCGACCTGCACAAAGACGGCATGCTGCCGGAAGACCTCACCCTCGACCAAGCCAAGAAAAACTTCATCAAGGCCGCCAACAAGGGCATTCTCAAAGTCGCCAGCAAGATGGGCATCAGCACGGTGCAAAGCTACCGCGGGGCGCAGATTTTCGAGGCGATCGGGCTGAGCAAGCGGTTGGTGGACAAGTTCTTCACCAACACCGCCAGCCGGATCAACGGCGTCGATCTCGACGTCATCGCGCGCGAATCGCTCCTGCGCCATCGCCACGGGTTCCCCCCCATCCGCGTCAACGGACAGGTGTTGGAAAACGGCGGGAACTATCAATGGCGGCGCGACGGGGAATACCACATGTGGAACCCCGACTCCATCGGCAAGATGCAGCATGCCGTCCGCCTGGGCATCTCCCGACCCATCGACGGGTTCAAAGCCTTCCAGGAATACAGCAAAATCTGCAACGACGAAGCCCGGCACCTTTGCACCCTGCGCGGGCTGCTCAGTTTCCGTAAATCCAACCGCCCCATCCCCATCGAAGAGGTCGAACCCGCCAGAGAAATCGTCAAACGCTTCGTCACCGGCGCGATGAGCTTCGGCTCGATCAGCAAGGAAGCGCACGAGAACCTGGCGATCGCGATGAACCGAATCGGCGGCAAGAGCAACACCGGCGAGGGCGGCGAAGACCCCAACCGCTTCCAGGGCGACCGCGACAAGGCCGGCAAGCCCGTGATGTTGCCCGAACTCAAGGTCGTCAACGACACGCTTGCCGCTTGGCCGGTGCTTCGCCGCTCGGCGATCAAACAGGTGGCGTCGGCGCGCTTCGGCGTCACCGCCGAATACCTCGTCAACGCCGAGGAATTGCAGATCAAAATGGCCCAGGGCGCCAAGCCCGGCGAGGGCGGACAACTCCCCGGCCACAAGGTCGATGAATACATCGGCAAAATCCGCCACAGCACGCCCGGCGTCGCCCTGATCTCTCCGCCCCCGCATCACGACATCTATTCCATCGAAGACCTGGCGCAGTTGATCCACGACCTGAAGAACGGCAACCGCAACGCTCGCATCAGCGTGAAGCTGGTCAGTGAAGTGGGCGTCGGCACCGTCGCCGCCGGCGTCGCCAAGGCCAAGGCCGATCACATCCTCATCAGCGGCGACAGCGGGGGAACCGGAGCTTCCCCGCTCACCAGCATCAAATACGCCGGCATCCCCTGGGAAATGGGCATCGCTGAAACCCAGCAGACCCTGGTCCTGAACGATCTGCGCGGCCGAGTCGTTCTCCAGATCGACGGCCAGCTCAAGACCGGCCGCGACGTGGTCGTCGGCGCCTTGCTCGGCGCCGAGGAATTCGGATTCAGCACCGGACCGCTGATCGCCTCCGGCTGCATCATGATGCGCGTGTGCCATCTCAACACCTGTCCCGTCGGCATCGCCACGCAGGACCCGGAGCTTCGGAGGAAATTCGCCGGCAAGCCCGAGCACGTCATCAACTTCATGTTCTTCATCGCCGAGGAAGTCCGCCAATACATGGCCCAGATGGGCTTCAGAAAATTCGACGAGATGGTCGGCCAGGCCCAGATGCTCCAATTCGCCGATCTGAGCGGCCATTGGAAGGCCAAAGGGCTGGATCTATCGGTCATCCTCCACAAGCCCGAAGTCGGCCCCAACGTCGCCATCCGCCACGTTCAGAAGCAGGACCATGGCCTGGACGCGGCGCTGGACAACCAACTGCTGAAGCTGGCCGCGCCGGCGCTGGATCACGGCAAACCGGTCCGCGCCGAATTGCCGATCAACAACGTCAACCGCACGGTCGGCACGATCCTCTCCAGCGAAATCGCCCGCAAGCACGGCCATGCCGGACTGCCCGATGGCTCGATCCATTTCAAATTCACCGGCTCGGCGGGGCAAAGCTTCGGGTGCTTCCTGGCCCACGGCATCACCCTGGAGCTGGAAGGCGATGCCAACGACTATTGCGCCAAGGGCTTGTCCGGCGGCCGCGTCATCGTCTATCCGCCCAGGAATTCAACCTTCAAGGCCGAAGAAAACATCATCGCCGGGAACGTCATCGGCTACGGCGCAATCGCCGGGGAAATTTATCTCCGCGGCGTCGTCGGCGAGCGGTTCTGCGTGCGCAACAGCGGCGCCGAGGCCGTCGTCGAGGGCGTCGGCGATCACGGCTGCGAATACATGACCGGCGGAAGAGTCGTGGTGATCGGCCCCACGGGCCGGAACTTCGCCGCCGGCATGTCGGGCGGAATCGCCTACGTTTACGACACCTCCGGCCAGTTCAAAGACCTGTGCAACCGCGAAATGGTGGCGTTGGAGCGCCCCGACAAGCCGGAGGACCTGGCCACCATTCGCCGCTTGCTGCAAAACCACCGGAAATTCACCGCCAGCCCGGTCGCCAAGGCCATCCTGGACGATTTCGACGAGGAGTTGAAGTGGTTCGTGAAGGTGATGCCGACCGATTATCGCCGCGTGCTGGAACATAAGGTGGAGGTGGAAGAGCGGGCAAGACAACTGGCGGAGAGGCAGGCGTGAGCAATTGGCGACCTATAATTAAGGGGATTCGAGGCGATGGATGACCGGCGGTGAGCGGAAGGCGCAAGCAGAACTTTACCGTGATGCCGCCACGGAGCGGGCTGTTTGCGCACGGGAGCTTTATGATGGCGGCTGGTATGTCGACGCAAATTATCTGGCCGGCGTGGCCGTGGAATGCATGCTTCGCGCCTATCGGGTAATGATCGATCCCGAGTTTGATTCTCGCCATGACATTGGCAAACTGTGCAAGATGGCGAAATTTACGGATGTTGTACCACCGACTGACAATGACAAGGTGAACGCGGCGCTCGGCGAAGTGGTCGCATTGTGGTCTAATAACCACCGTTACTTGCCCAGCTACGCGCTCAAAGATCAATGGATCAAAAGAAACCTGCACCGTCATGGCCGTCATTGGATAAAGGGCGATTTTGTGAAGGAGCAGACGCGGCGGCTTATTAATGCGGCATTCTTTATCGTTAGCGTTGGAGAGGCTCAATGGAAAACTTCATTCGAAAATTAAAGCGTATGCTGCGCCAGGAATTTCCGAAATGCGAATTTGAACTCGAACGAAAGGGCGGCGATCGCGTCGGCGGCTTCTTAATTTGGAACGGCTTTGAAGGCTTGGAACAGATCGACCGCCAGCGAAAGGTCTCGGCGGTCCTGAAACAGAAGCTTTCCGTAGCTGAGCGGCAACACGTTTCCGCCCTTTTGACCATGACCCCGGATGAAATGGAATTTGCCAGACAGGCTTAGATTTGCGTCTGTCTTACTAATACATACTTATGGGCAAGCCCACCGGATTCAAAGAGATCAACCGCGAAACGCCTTCCCGGCGCGCGGTCAAGCTGCGCCTCATGGACTGGAACGAGGTCTACAACGAATTCCCCGACGACAAACTGCGCAAACAGGGGGCTCGCTGCATGGATTGCGGAGTGCCGTTCTGCAACAGCAGCAGCGGCTGCCCGCTCGGCAACGTCATCCCCGAATGGAACGACCTGGTCTTTCGCGACCGCTGGCGCGAAGCGCTGGACATGCTGCTCAAGACCAACAATTTTCCCGAGTTCACCGGCCGCGTCTGTCCCGCGCCTTGCGAGGAAGCCTGCGTCCTGGGCATCAACAATAAGCCCGTCACCATCAAGAACATCGAACTGAGCATCATCGAGCATGCGTTCGAGAACGGCTGGATCAAACCGCGGCCGCCGGAAAAACGCACGGGGAAGAAGGTGGCGATCGTCGGGTCCGGCCCGGCGGGGCTGGCGGCGGCGGCACAACTCAACAAGGCCGGGCATCGAGTCACCGTGTTCGAGCGGGCCGACCGCATCGGCGGATTGCTCACGTACGGAATCCCCAACTTCAAGCTGGAAAAACGCGTCGTCGATCGCCGGGTGAAGATCATGCGGGACGAGGGAATCCATTTCCTCACCAACGCCAACGTCGGCCACAACGTCAAGGTCAACGACCTCCGCCGCGATTTCGACGCGATCGTCCTGTGCGGCGGCAGCACCAAGGCCCGCGAACTCGACGTGCCCGGCCGAAATCTATTGGGCATCCATCTGGCGATGGATTTTCTCCCGCTGCAAAACAAAAGAAATCTGGGCGATCGGATCGGCGACCGGGAAATGATCGATGCCAAGGACAAGCACGTGATCATCCTCGGCGGCGGGGACACCGGGGCCGACTGCCTCGGCACCGTGCTTCGCCAGGGCTGCAAATCCGTGCAACAGTTCGAGCTTCTGCCGCGCCCGCTCGATTCGCGCTCGCCCGAAGCCGTCGTCGAAGGCACCGTCAAACCCTGGCCCGAATGGCCGATGATCTTCCGCACCAGCAGCGCCCACGAAGAGGCCAACGAATTGGCCGGCAAGGAAATCCGCGATTTCTCCATCAACACCAAGGCCTTCAGCGGCGAGAACGGCGTCGTCAAGAAACTTCACGGCGTCCGCCTGGAATGGTCGAAGGATCACAACGGCCGCTTCGCGATGAAAGAAATCCCCGCCAGCGAATTCGAGTTGGATTGCGATCTCTGCCTGCTGGCCCTCGGTTTCGTCCACCCCGAACACGACGGCCCGGTCGGCCAACTGGGCCTGAAGCTCGACTCTCGCGGCAACGTGCAGTGCGACGACAATTACGCCACGAGCGTTCCCGGCGTCTTTGCCGCCGGCGACGTCCGGCGCGGGCAGAGCCTGATCGTCTGGGCCATCAGCGAAGGCCGCCAGGCCGCCCAGGCAGTCGATGCCTTTCTCATGGGCTACAGCGATCTGGGACCGGAAATCAGGCTGTTCTGATTGTCTGGCCGAAAGCGTTGGAGGGCGTGGCCATGTTTTGTGGCACGCTTCCCCTCTTATCCCCCTCCCCATGTACTCAGGGGGAGGGTTGGGGTGGGGGTTCCGCAGCCATGCCACAGAATATCGCCACACCCGGGTTGGGCCGACCCCGCGCCGAATCTTGATTGTATATATTTCCGGTATATACTTTCCGCATGCGGCTGTTGACCGTTAGACTTAGCGAACAGGATGCGGCAAGGGTGGCCGAGCTTCGGGAGCGCGGCATAAAGATTTCCTCGCTGGTCAGGGAAGCGATTGCCAAGCAATCGGCGCCGCGCGCCGGACGAATGAAAAAACCGGGCGACGTGAAGAAGGTCCTGGGCGAGATTTATTCCCGGTATCCCGACCCGCCCGGGACGCGGGCCTCCACCGTCGATCTGACTGACCGAAACTCGGTTGCGCGCGCGATTCGAAGGCGGCTGACCCGATCAAAATCGGCGTGATTCTTGTCGATACCAATGTTCTGGTTGCTCTGGCCGATCCGCGGGACGGGCTGAACGCCCGCGCGGTGGCGGATCTGCGGCGGCTCGTGGGGCGGCCCATGATGTTGACTCAGGGTGTTCTCATGGAAGCATTCGCGCTGGTAGCAGGACGATCGGCCCGCGCGCGATTGCGGGCGGTCATCGAATCACTCGACCCCCATCCCTGCGCAGTGGAGGCCGACCGCGATTTCTGGCTTGAAGCATTCGCCTGGCTCGAGCGCTACGCCGAACACGATCCCGACTGGACGGATGCGGTGCTGGCCGTGTTGGCCGGACGTTTCAGAAAGTGGAGTGTGTGGACCTTTGATCGGGAATTCACGACCCTCTGGCGTTCATCCAACGGGTCAGTGATACCCCTGGCCGTAACAAATCATGGTAAATAACTTATCGTGTTCCCTGAATGCGGCCCGGTTTTTGCGGGGCGAAACATGTCGACCGAACCAACGGAAATTTCAGTTGATTGCCCCGGCTGTGGGAAGCGGTTTACCGTGGCCGCGCAGCATGCGGGCAAGCGCGGCAAATGCAAGGCGTGCGGCACAGTCGTGACCATTCCCGCCGCGTCCGCGCCTCCGGCGGAGGATGATCTCTACGATTTCGCGCCGCACGACGAGCCGGCGCCCGCTCCGCGGCACGTGGCCGCGCCGCCTCAGACGGCGCCTGCGGCCGCGCCGATTCTTGCCTACTCCGGACCGGTCCCCGCAAAAAGAGCTCGGTCCGCTGAATTCGATCCCGCCGATCCGTTCGAGGGAAACAAGTTCAAGAATCTCTATTTCCCCCTGATCCTGATCGCCGGCACCGCCACGTTCAACGTCTTGTCCGACACGCTATGGACCCACAATGCGGCGGCCGGCACCGCCGGCGCGTTCATCCAGATATTTGTCAAACTCCTGGTGGAAATCCCGGTCATGTTGGTCGCGTGCCTTCTGGCGGTCAAACTCCTCGACGCCGCCTTCGGTCCCCTCGGCCCGGCGATCATAAAACTCTCCGCAATCGCCCTCGCCCCCGACGCCGTGTCCGACCTGATTGTCCTGGTCGCGTTCATCATCAGCCACGCCAGCGGCAACCCGGTGAACCTCGCCGTCAACGTCACCATCGCCAAAATCCTCGGCTGGGTACTTAGCCTGATCGCATATTTCTGGCTCTTCATGTATTTCTTCGATCTGGAATTGGGGGAGGCCTATCGTCTCATCATTTTCGTCTGGTTCGTCCGCTTGTTCTTCACCTGGCTGCTCCTCTTCGCGGTGCTTTCCTACTTCTCCCATTGACGCGCGTGTTACTCTAGGCACCGCGGCCATGCTGAGAATTGGCTCCACAACCCTTGTTTCCAGCCGATATTACGGCTTTCCCAGGGTTGTTGGTGCTTTTCCCGACCCCTTTGGATACAATTTCACTTTGATTTGCCCCGCCGTCCGATAAAGGAGGGTGGGCGATCACGGCCTTGTCCGGCCTTAAAACTCCCGGCCAGGCCAAGAGTCTTTCACTTTGCGGTGCATAAACGGCGTCTCCTGTCCCGACCTGTCGGGATAAGCCACGCCGACCCTGAGCTTGTCGAAGGGCCCGCGGAAGGCAGACTGAAAAATGGCTACCGATCCTCGTTTCTTGGCCGAGTCCGGCCCAGAAGTTTTCACTGGCAATGAGTTGCTGGTCAAAGGCGCCCTGGAGACGGCGGGGGGCGTTCATTTGCTCACCGGTTATCCGGGTTCGCCGGTGGCCGGGTTTTTCGACGTGCTCGGGGACATCGCCGACGTTCTCACTTCCAAGGGGATACGGGCGTTCCAGGCCAACAATGAAGCCATCTCCGTTGCCGCAGTGAACGGAAGCCAGATGGTGGCCGCGCGGGCCATCTCGGCGTTCAAGAGCGTCGGCGTTCACGTGGCATCCGATGCGCTGGCGCTGGGCAATCTCGCCGGGGCGCATCCGCAGGGCGGGGCGGTGATCATCATGGGCGACGATCCCTGGTGCGACAGCACGCAGGTCCCGGCCGACAGCCGATTCATTTGCGAGCATCTGCGCATGCCCGTGGTCGAACCCGGTTCACCGCAGGAATTGAAGGATTGGATCGATCTCTCGTTCAAGCTGAGCCAATCGGCCGGGTTGTACATCGGATACATCGTCACCGTCGCCCACGCCGACGGCGGGGGTTCGGTCACTTGCCGGCCGAACCAGTTCCCAGCCGTCAACACCCAACAGAAGATCGAGCTGGACACCAAGCAGATCGATCTGGGCAGAGTTCTGCTTCCGCCGCGGACGTGGAAGAGGGAATTGCTCTTCCCGGAGCGATTCGCGACCACGATGCGGGCGGCCCGGGCCTTGGGCGTCAACAAAATCACCCCAGCCTCCGACGGCGACGCTTCCAGCCCATCGCCCCTGGGCTTCATCGTGACCGGCAATGGCGGGCCGTATCTACGGAACGTCCTGTTCGATCTGGGTCTGGCGGGCATGTTCCCCATCCTGCAAATGGGAATGAGCTACCCCGCCGACGTCGAATTGGTCAAGGAATTCTCCGCGCTTTGCCGCAACATGATCGTCATTGAAGAGCGCCGGAGTTTTCTGGAGAGAAACATCCGGGATAGCTTGTACCATGCGTTTCCGCAGGCCGCGGCCACCGAGCTATCGGGCCGGCTGTTCGGCAAGACGTTCCCCAACAATATCGAGGGCATTCCGGAGAATCGCGGGCTGAATTTCTCCGTGCTCGCGCAGCGGATCATTCCCCTGATCCAATCCACCGGCGAAATCGATCCCCATCGGCGCAACGGCCGATTGAGCCGGGAAATGGACCGCCTTCGCCGCGCCAGCAAGCCGCGGCTGGATGTCTTGAACAGCGACATCGTCGCCCGCACGCCGACGTTCTGCCCCGGCTGCCCGCATCGCGACAGCTCTTCCGCCCTCCTGGAACTGCGCCAGAACCTGGCCGATCCGAAATACATGGCCCAACACCACAAGATGGGCCCGGTCGATCTCGTCGCCCACGGCGACACCGGTTGCTACACCATGCTGATGTTCGCCCCCACCGAGCAACTCATGCACAATTACAGCGGCATGGGCCTCGGCGGCGGGACCGGCTCGGGCATCGACCCCTTCATCACCAACAAGCAGATCGTCTTCATGGGCGATGGAACCTTCTTCCATTCCGGTCAGATCGCCCTCAGCAATTCCATCAAGGCCAATCAGGACATCACCTACATCATCCTGGAAAACAAGACCACCGCCATGACCGGACACCAGGAACACGCCGGCACCGAACTCGACGTGCTCGGTAATCGCTCCTACCTCCAGGATATCGAGGAGATCGTCCGCGGCATGGCCGGCACCAGCCCGCTCACCGTCGTCAAGCTCTCGCCGGCGAACCGATCGCTCTACAAATCCGTGCTGGAACGCACGATCCTCCGCGACGGCGTGAAGGTCGTCATCGCCGACAAGGAATGCGGCATCACCCACCATCGCCGGCTGTTCAAGGAAGAACGCAAGATCGTCAAAGAATTCGGCTACCTACCGCGCAAGACGCACATGAACGTCACGCCCGAGGTCTGCGAGAATTGCCTGGAATGCACCAAGGCCACGGCCTGCCCGGGATTGACGGCAATCGACACCGATTACGGCAAGAAAATCGACACCGATCTGACTTGGTGCGTCAACGACGCCGCTTGCGAGCGCGTCCGCGTCAGCAACGACCTCGCCGAATCCGTCAAACCCTGCCCCAGCTTCGAGCAGGTGACCGTCATCCGCAAAAAACG
>Ga0181538_10000591_pt1 | contig 43015 bp, 31 predicted proteins | sample PEATcosm2014_Bin_40_FD_119773 | JGI IMG/M metagenome (GOLD analysis project Ga0181538, IMG submission 119773) | Peatland microbial communities from MTU Mesocosm Facility, Houghton, MI, USA - PEATcosm2014_Bin23_30_metaG | ecosystem: Environmental > Terrestrial > Soil > Wetlands > Peat | place...
CTTCATGGTGGTTCTCCGGTGGGTTGGGTGTTGAGTTTGAGTTTTACTACACACCTCAGACTACTCCGCCCGCCCGCTGGATGACCACTCTTCGCCAGCTCACGCTTAATGCTCTACAGTCCTTGCCGGCCAAAAAGTTTACGCGATTGACATCGGCGGCTACTTCTTTACCGCCAGCAACTCGTTCACTTTTCCCATCACGGCGAAGGCATCGGCGACATAAAGCACGTCGGCTTTGCCGCGCGCCCAGCCGCAGTTCGGGTCCAGACTGATGGCGCGGCGCTCGTTGATGAATCGCCAGCCGACGGTGTGCGGTTCCTCGCCGTGACAGCAGGTGCTCAGGCCCTTCGCATGCCGCGGCGTCGAGCCGGTCTGGCCAATCTGGTTCAGGTGCGACAAAAACGACAGCACGGCCTGGCCTTCGCCGCCAAGGTCCACCAGCGATTTGCTGCTGCCCAGTGACGCGCGGCCAAGTTGCAGGAAATTACGGATCAATTTTTCCGCCCCCGGCACATGCGTCTGGCCGTCGGCTTGTTTCTTCGTCCAGCCTGCGCCGGTGACGAACAGCAGTTCCGCGTCGGGCCGGATGGTCTGGGCGTCCGCCTTCGGCTCGCGAATTCCAACCACCGTGGTGCGTTTGCCGGATTCCGGCAGGTTCACGGTCACCGCTTCAATCTTGGCCGTGCCCGCGCCGCATTCGCACGCGGTCTGGCTGCCGGGATCAATCAGGATGAACCAGGGCCGTTGCGCGCGGGTGAGCGTGGCTTCCATGCGCTGGCGGTAATACCAGCGATTGATGGCCGGCTTGTCGCCGGCATCGGAAACGCTGGTCACGTGGGTGTCGGCGCGTCCGCCGAGGCGTTGCGCAACACCGGGCAGCACGCGCGCCCAACGCGACGTCGCCGGGGCGACGACGATGGTGGCTTGGGCCGCTTTGCAAATGGCTTCCGCCGCCGCGGCGTCGGACGCGTAGCGCGACTGCGCAAAGTCTTTGCCGGCCACGCCAAAATATTTCGTGGCGGGGCAGGCGGCGATGGAATCCGCGGCCGCCTGGACGCTTTCGCCGACGAGGCCCACGACGAGGCTGGAGCCGGCGAGCGATTTGTTCAGGGTGCGGGCCGCGTGCAACGCTTCGCGGGCGGATTTGGCCAGCGAGCCATCGGCTTCGGTGTGAGCGAGAAGTAAAATTGTTTCCATAGGTTAAAAGTTGGAGTTCAAGCTTTAGCTTGCTGCTGCGGCAACCGACACAAACCCCGAACAAGCTGAAGCTTGAACTCCAACTTGCTGCCGCCTTCAGTGTGGGCGAGGAGTAAAATCGTTTCCATGTGCTTCAATAAATTCGTGTTAATCAGTGTAATCCGTGTCTCACTTCCTAATCCACTCGACGATTTCCTTCGCTATTTCGTCGGCTGATTTGTCCTTCACGATTTTGGTTTCGCGCAATTGTTTCGGGAGCGCGACGCTCGCGAAACTCAAGCCTTCGCCGGCCAGCTTCACCGGCTTGGCCTTTTGCAGCGCGGGCATCGCGGTGCGCATGTTCACCATGCCCACCTGCGGGTTGTTCTTGGGCTCCGGCAGATTGCCGGTGGCCCAGCCGAGCAGCGCGGGCGGGCCGGCGCACTTCGAAATCTGATGTTTGCCGCCCTCGATGCGCTCCAGAATTTCCAGCGAACCGTCGGCGGCGATTTTCAGTTCATCCACGCCCTGGAACTGGTCGGTGATGCCAAGGCGTTCGCCGACCATCTGCATCGTGGCGCCCGCGCCGCGCGACGCGGATTCCCAGCCGCCGAACACGAGCAGCTTGGATTTGTCGAGACCGGGGATGGCCAAGATGGCATCGGCCAACGCGGCGGCGACTTCGGCGGCCTCGGTGAACCCGCTGGCCGGACCGTCGAGCGCGACGAGTTCGAACGGCACCTTTTGGGCGACAGTCATCATCACCTGCTGGAGCTTGGCTTTGGGGCCGAGGCTGACGAGCCAGACTTTGGAGCCGGGCGAATTTTTTGTCAGGTTGGCCGCTTCGTAAAGCGCGTGGCTGGCCCACGGGTCGAGGATGGCAGGCAGCATCATTTCATTTTTCAATGCGGGACCGGCCGGGCCGGTGACCGGCTCCAGGGTTTGGAGCGGGTCCGGGACGATGCTGCCGCAGACAATAATCTGGTATGCAATGCTCATGCGAGGCCGCATTAAAGCGGAGAGAACGCGAACAGCCAACAGGATTCTGCGCGGCGGGGCAGGTTTTGGTGTTGCCGGAGCGGCGGGCATTTTTGCCTGCCGTATCCGGCGGCATCTTGCCGCCAGGCCACAAACCGAACCTGCGTCATGACCTCGCTTCCACATCAAACCACCCGGCTGGAAGCCGGGCGGTACGGCAGCCAGGATGGCTGCCGCTACGATTTTTCGCTCGACCGGGCCGGGTGCCCGGATACACTGGCGGCCATGCGAACGGGCAGAACCAATTCCCACTTGGCCGCGTAACTTCAAAACGCAAATCCACCCGTCATTCCCCAAAAATCCGGCCGTCAAATAATCAACCCACATAACCAGCGAGAAACTGATGAGCACCGAAAACCAGAAATGTCCAGTCTTGGAAAGAGCCGTTTACGGGTTTGGCGACCTGGCGTCCTGCCTGTTCTGGCAGACCATCACGCTGTATCTGCTTTTCTTTTATACCGACGTGTTCGGTTTGAGCGCCGCTGCGGCCGGAATCATGATCGGGGTTTCCCGGTTGCTGGATGCGTTTTTTGACGTGGTCATCGGCATGACCGCAGATCGGACCAAAACCCGGTGGGGAAAGTTCCGGCCTTATTTGTTGTGGATGGCGGTTCCGCTGGCGGTTTCGGCGGTGCTCGCCTTTACGACGCCGGCTTTTGGCGGAACGGCGAAAATCATTTACGCCTATGTCACGTTCGTTTTTTTCATGTTCATGTATTCGGCCATCAACATTCCCTACACGGCCATGCTGGGCGTCATCAGCGGCGATCCGGTCGAACGAACGAGCGCCTCGTCCTTCAAATTCATCGGCGCTTACGTGGGCGGTTTCATCGTGTCCGCCACGGCCCTGCCGCTGGCCCGGTATTTCGGGCACGACGGCGCCGACCCCCAGAAGGGCTGGCACATGACGCTGATGATTTACGGCGTGGCGGCGGTCATCCTGTTTTTGATCACTTTCTTTTCCACCCACGAACGCATCACCCCGATCGCCAAGGAAAAAACTTCCATCTCCCAGGACTTGGGCGACCTGACCCAAAACGTCCCCTGGCTGTTGTTGTTTGCGGCGACGATTCTTTTCATCCTGTTTGTCTGCATCCGCCTGAGCGTGACCACGCACTATTTCAAGTACTACATCGGCGAACAGGTGGTTCCTGATCTGGCGAGACTCACTAACTTCCTCATACCGCTGGCAAATCTAATTGTCGGTTTCATCAACGTTCCGCTGAGTTGGTTCGGAAAGGTAATTGAGCCCTATCAGACCTTGGCCCTTGACCACAAATTTGGCTTTGAAGTGCTGGCCTCTGCTTTCAATACCATCGGACAGGCTCTGGCCATATTGGGAGTCATCCTGGTCCCGTGGTTTGCGAAAGTCTGCGGGCGGAAGAACGCGTTGATCATTCTTTTTGTCACCGCGCTCATTTGCACCGCTTCATACTATTTCTTCAAACCGCAAGATTTGGTGCTAATCTTTGTCTTTCAGACCATCGGCTCGCTGACAGGCGGCCCCATTTCCGCGCTGTTGTGGGTCCTGTATGCCGACACCGCCGATTATTCCGAATGGAAAACCGGACGCCGGGCCACCGGGCTGGTGTTCTCGGCTTCCATCATGTCGAACAAGATTGGCTGGACGGTTGGCAGCGTGATTGCGGGTCTGATCCTTGCGACGACCGGCTTCCAAGCCAATGTGGTCCAGAACTTGGATGTCCAGAACGGTTTGAAAGCGATGATGAGTGTCATACCCGTCGCGATTGGTGTGGTTTCACTGATCATTCTCCTGTTCTACAAATTGGATGAACCGACCATGAGCAAGATCAAGGCCGACCTGGACGAACGGCGCAAGGCGAGCGAGGCCGGCGTTGCGACGGCGTAGCCGATGCAATTCTACGCAGAGACCGAAACGATTACAGCGCGTCCAAGCCCCACCCGGAGGAGCGCGGCATTTATGCCGCTTCACTTTGGCCAATCACAGCGTCTTGCGAAGTTGTCCCGGCTCGTTTTTCGAACGGTGAAGCGGCGTGAACGCCGCGCTCCTGAAACGGGGCGCCGATTTTGTTCTCCTCGACGTTCCGGGCAGGCTCCATATAAACTAATTTCGTTTTCCATTTAACAACCTAAAAACAAAGCGATGAAAAAGACCATTATTGGCGAATCACTGCCCAACATCCCGTGGGAAGACCGACCCGGAGATAGCGGCGACGTGCTGTGGCGATACAGCGGCAATCCCATCCTGAGCTGGAACCCGATCCCCAAGGCGGCGCGCATTTACAACAGCGCGGTCCTGCCGCATAAAGGCGAATTTGTCGGCGTCTTCCGGGCCGACCAGAAAAACGGGCGGGCGACGCTGTTCTTCGGCAAGAGCAAGGACGCCATCCAATGGAAAATCGGGCCCGACCCGATAAACTGGGTTGACGAAAAAGGGAAGCCCAATCCCATCAGCTACGGTTACGACCCGAGATTCGTCCGGATTGACGGCACCTGTTACATCGTCTGGTGTGACGACATGCACGGGGCGTCCATCGGCCTGGGCCGGACCACCGATTTCAAGACCTTCATTCGCATGCCGAACCCGCTGATGCCGTTCAACCGGAACGGCGTTTTGTTCCCGAGAAAAATCAACGGCAAGTATCTGCTGTTGAGCCGGCCCAGCGACAGCGCCCACACGCCGTTCGGCGACATCTACATGAGCGAAAGCCCCGACCTGATTTATTGGGGCAATCACAAATACGTCATGGGCAAGGGCGGGGGCGGCTGGTGGCAGGGCACAAAAATCGGCGCCGGTCCGATTCCCATCGAAACCACGGAAGGCTGGCTGTTGTTCTATCATGGAGTTTCCGGGACGTGCAACGGCTTCGTCTATAGCTTTGGCGCGGCGATTCTGGACATCAACAAGCCCTGGAAGGTGTTGTACCGGACGCGCGATTATTTGCTCACACCGGAGAAGCCGTATGAGACCACCGGCTTTGTGCCGAACGTGACGTTCCCCTGCGCGAACCTGTACGACGCCGACACAGGCCGGATCGCGATTTATTACGGCGCCGCCGATACCTGCACGGCCATCGCGTTCACGCAGGTGGACAAGTTGATCAATTACATCAAGAAAAACTCGGAAGTTTGATCGCATCCAAACCAACCCAAAACCCGTTCCAACAAAAAAGGATCGCAGATGTCACAGGAAACCACTGCAAATAATGCCGGCCAGATCGTCCGGGATCGCATCCCCGTTCTCACCAAAATGGCCTATGGCCTCGGAACCGCGCTGGACATGTGGGGGCTTTGGCTGTACCCGAGCGTTGGCTTCGCGGTGTTTAGCATTTATCTGGGGGTTGACGCCAAGTGGGTCGGCCTGGCGATGACGCTCATCCGTCTTTATGACGCGTTTTCCGACCCGTGGATGGGCTGGATATCGGACAATGTCCGGACCAGATTCGGCCGCCGCCGCCCCTTTATTTTAATCGCGGGCATTTTATGCGGTTTGGGGCTGCCGATCTTGTTTTGCGTCTCGCATTCCTGGGCGGACAAGAGCTTTCTCGGCGTATCGGCGATCTTCTGGTTCATGATTTTCTCGAACATGATTTACATCCCCATCTTCAGCGCCTTCACCGTGCCGTTTAACAGCCTGGCGAACGAGCTGACCCCTGATTATGAGGAACGGACCTCGATCATGACCTACCGGAGCGCGATGCAGAAGGTCTTCGAGGTGGCCTCATTCTACGCGCTGCGATTTACGAATCTCGCGTGTTTCCTCATCCCCGGGACCGACAAGCACAACGTCCTGCGCGGGATGCAGGTCTATAGCTGCATTCTCGGCGTCGTCATGGCGGTTTTTGCCATCATTATCTTCCTGCGGGTCAAGGAGCGTTATTACGAAAAACTCGTGGTGAAAGGCCAGGAGCACATCTCGCTGAAAAGCGCCCTTTATGAAACGCTTACCTGCCGGCCGTTTCTGTTCATGCTGCTGGTGGGCGCTTCTTTCAACCTGGGCACGAGCATGCTGGGCACGCTGGGCTATTACGCAACCGTCTATTATGTCTGCGCCGGCAATCAGGGGCTTGGTAACGACTGGAATTTCTGGATGGGCCTGGCGTTCATGATCGGCGGGCTGGTCGGCGCCCCCATCCTCAACCGGGTTGCGTATTATTTGGGCAAGCGCAATGCGCTGATTGTCACCGCCGGCATCGGCATCATCGCCTACGCCGGGTCTTGGTATCTTTACACCCCGCACATCCAGTGGCTGCAAACCATCGCCTCCGGATTGATGGGGCTTACCGCTTCGGGCCTTTGGATGCTGTATGGATCAATCTGTGCCGACGTCATTGATTACGACGAGCTTCATACCGGCAAACGGCGCGAGGGTTCTTTTACTTCCTGCGGAACGTATATTCTCAAACTGGGCAACGCGTTGGGGGGGTTGTTGGCGGGATACGTTATCAGCAGTGTTGGCGGCAATGCGGCGCTCCAGGCGGGAGCGCCCGAGACGATTCTGCGGATTCGCATCATGCTGGCCGCCGTCCCCATTGTCGGGATGCTCCTAGTGATAGCCTTTATTTTGCAGGTGCCGCTTACCAAAAAGATTTGCGAGGAAATCCGGCTGAAACTCGAAGCGCGCCGGGGCAAAGTTTAACCATTCAACCATTACACTTCACACTGAAGAGATAAAACTATGCGATTTGGATATTTTGACGATCAAGCGAAGGAATATGTCATCGAGCGGCCCGATACGCCGCGCTCCTGGGCCAATTACCTCGGCTCCAAGGAATACGGCGCCATCATCACCAACAACGGCGGCGGCTACAGCTTCCACATGTCCGCCGCCCAGGGACGCCTCATGCGGCTGCGGTTCGACGACGTCCCGACCGACCAGCCGGGCCGGTATATTTACCTCCGCGACAAGGAATCCGGCGACTACTGGTCCAACGCCTGGCAGCCCGTCGGCAAACCGTTGGATCAGTACAAAACCACCTGCCGGCACGGCACCGCCTACACCATCATCAATTCGCAATATTCAAAAATCGAAACGGAAACCACCTATTTTGTTCCGCTCGGTAAACGGTTCGAGTGCTGGCTGCTGAAGGTCACGAACCGGGACGCGGTCAAACGCAAGCTGAGCCTGTTCACCTTCGTCGAATACCCAAACTCCGGGCATGTCTTCAACGACTTCCTCAACCTGCAATATTCGCACGGCATCGTGAAAATGGATTTCGTGGACGGCATCATTGATTACGGCAGCTCCGTCCTCATCAGCGACCAGAACAACCGCTCGTTCCTGGCGTTCGTGGGCGGCGACATCGCCGGCTTCGACACCGACCGCGACGTGTTCATCACCCCGTATCGCGGCTACGCGAATCCCATGGTCGTTGAAAAGGGCCAGTGCACCGGCTCCAAGGCCTTTGGCGACGACGGCTGCGGCTCCATCCAGATTGACATCGAGCTTGAACCGGGCGAGTCGAGGGAACTGGTTGTGCTGATGGGCGTCGGCAAGGCGTCGGTCGAAGGCAAAAAAACCGTGAAACAGTTCGGCGACATCGCCACGGTCAAGGCCGAGTTTGAAAAGCTCCGCCAATACTGGCACAACCGCATCGAGGGATTGAGCGTCGTCACCCCGGACTCGCAGTTCAACAGCATGATGAACATGTGGAGTCCGTTCAACTGCCTCATGACCTTCGCCTGGTCGAGAATGGCCAGCCTCATCTACAGCGGCGAACGCGACGGGCTGGGTTATCGCGACACCGTCCAGGATTTCATGGGCGTCATGCAAATCATCCCGTCCGAGGCGAAGCAACGGCTCGAATTGATGATCACCGGCCAAGGCTCCAGCGGCGGCGCGATGCCCATCGTCATGGCCTTCACGCACAAGCCGGGCAGGGAAAAGATGCCCCCGGAAGACGAATACCGTTCCGACGACTGCCTGTGGCTGTTCAACGCCATTCCCGCCTACGTCAAGGAAACGGGCGACACCGGCTTTTACAACAAAGTCCTGCCCTACGCCGACAAGGGCAAGGCGACCGTGCTCGACCATCTGCGCCGGGCGATTGAATTCAATCTCAAACGCACGGGCCAGCACGGCCTGCCCAGCGGCCTGTTCGCCGACTGGAACGATTGCCTGCGCCTGGGCACCAAGGGCACCTCGGTGTTTGTGGCCCTGCAGGTGCGTTACGGCCTGACGGTCTATATCGAGATTTGTGAGATGTTAGGCAAGGCTGCCGAAATCAAATGGGCGAAAAAAGAACTCGCCATCATTGACCGCAAGCTCGACAAATCCGGCTGGGACGGCAAGTGGTACGTCCGCGCCTACAAAAAAACCGGCGAGAAAATCGGCTCCAAGGAAAACAAGCACGGCCAGATTTATCTCAACACGCAATCCTGGGGCGTCATCAGCGGCCACGCCGATGAAAAGCGCGCCGAGCAGGCGATGGAATCGGTGAATGAAAAGCTCGCCACCGATTACGGCCTGATGCTGTGCGCGCCACCGTACGAGAACATGCCCTGCGCGGAAATCCGCTCGATTGTGTTCAACAAGGGCGTCAAGGAAAACTGCGGCATCTTCAACCACACGCAAGGCTGGGTGGTGATGGCGGAAACGATGCTCGGCCACGGCGACCGTGCGTTCAAATACTTCCGCAGCTCCATGCCGGCCTCATTCAACGAAACGGCCGAGATTCGCGGCAGTGAGCCATACGTCTATTCGCAATACACCCACAGCATTTACAGCAAACGCTACGGCGCCTCGCGCGTCCCCTGGCTGACCGGCGCCGCCACCTGGGCGTACTACGCCGCGATCCAATACATCCTGGGCATCCGCCCCGACCACGACGGCCTGCGCATAGACCCGTGCATTCCCTCTGCATGGAAAGGGTTCACCGCCACGCGCCGGTTCCGGAACAAGACGCTTAACATCAAGGTGGTGAACCGCGCCGGCGTCCAGAAAGGCGTCAAAAAAATCACACTCAACGGCCAGCCCATTGCCGGCAACCTGGTCCCCGTCTCCAAAATGAAACCGGAGAACGAGGTCGTGGTGGAGATGGGGTGATCAAATGTTGGTAGGGCGCGTTACCTCCGCCGTCGCATGGCTATGGCGGGACAAGTCGTGCGCGCCGCAATATCGTACAATGGCGGCGGTCTTTGATCGCCGCCGTTTTCATTTCGCCATTTCTCACAGCGCGTGTTGCAAAAAAGCGGTGGAGGGCCACCGCACTCCATGACGCGAAGCGTTTGCCGACGGCTCACGAACAGCGCGAAGCGTCTTGGACTGCGCCAGCCCTCTGGCGCTTTGGCCGGGGCACGGGGAAAACAAGACGATTACAATTAGCGAAATTGGTCGAAGAAAGTGTGGTCGACTTCGAAGGTCTCACGCCTATGCACTCCGATCTGTTTGGATTGGAATAGCTCCACCAATCGCTCCCCATCAACCAACTCGATCGGTGGAACGCCTTCGCGGTTTGCCTCTTTTTCTGCTTCCGAAGTGAAGTAGCCTGTGGTTATGAAAATCCCTTTCTCGGCACGCCCGAGCATCGCATTGCGGAATTCACCTACGGGTGCACGACCAACGGCTTCTTTGTATCGCTTACACTGGAACACCACTTTCAATTTTACAAACGGATTGAGGCGTAGAATACCTTGCCCATCAATACCGCCATCATGACTTCTACCAAGCACTTCGACTCGTTCAAAACCGCATTCGTGGAGGAGGCGTTTGCAGAGCCGTTCAAAACCGTCAGGCGGAAGCGAGTGAATTACCATCAGCAGATTCTGCTCTTCGACTTCCTCTGGCAATTCTGAGTTTTCTGATTCTTGAGACCCGGTTCGATTCTCTGCCGGCTTCACAGGCTTCTGTCTGCGGTTTTGTGCGTGTATTTTTGACCACTTTCGAACCAGTTGCTGACTTTGCTCCTCCGTGAGACGAGTTTTTGCGCCTTCTGGAGTCAGAGTCCAAATACCGTGACGAGATCCATCTATCAAACCCTCCCATACCAGATACTGTCGCGCGAACTGAACCTGGTTTTGAAATCGCACTGGTCCTGCTGGATTAAGCTTCCATCGCTCTTCGGGCGAGAGGTTCACTTTTTCAGCTATCCAATCATATGTCTCTCTCGGCTCGGCTGACCCGCCAAGCGCTCGCAGAGCATCCAACAGGAGTGGTGCCCATTTGATGAATTCGTTAGCCATATTATTCCTTCTGCCAGTTCTTCCTCAAAAAGTCGTCAGTCCCAACAATTTGCAATTTTCGGTTTTCCCATCGCCACCACGAACAGCCGCATCCTGCGCCAAACGCATTTTTGGCTCAACTGAAATTCAACTCTCGAATGTGAATTGAGCGCCACTCATCAGCCCCCGGATTCAGGCGGGTGAAGCCGGGTCGGCAACAGCCCCAGCGGAGCGGCATCTTTGTAGCCGCGCAACGAAAAGAACCATCCCAGCTCCGTCAGGAGCGGCATATTCCGCCCCGGACGGGGCTTGAAATTTTGGTGGTTTGGTTTTCTACAAAGATTTCGCTCCTGACGGAGCTGGGATGTTCCGCAGGGTGCAATCCGCCAAGGAACAATGCGCGCGTGAGGAAATGCCGCCGGAGTTGTCCATGAGTAAGATGGATTCAAGCACTGCTGCGCTCGTGCTTCGCCTGGCGGAAGCCGGCGACAACCACCGGTCGCTGGTGGGCGGCAAGGCGTTTAATCTGGGCAAATTGATCGCGGCGGGCCTGCCGGTGCTGCGCGGTTTTTGTGTCACGACGACGGCGTTCGATCTCTTCCTGGCTTCGTGTCCGGGGCGGACTGAATTATCCCGTCTGCTGGCGCGATGTTCCGGCGATGAGATTGGGCGGATGGCTGAACTGAGCCGGAAAATCCGCTCCTGCCTGGCGGAGGGTCCCGTGCCGGAGGCGGTGAAGAATGCGGTGCTGTGCGCGGGGCGGGAAGCGGGAGAAGATCGGAGCTTTGCCGTGCGTTCCAGCGCGACCGTCGAGGACGCCGCCGGGATGTCTTTTGCCGGTCAGTTTGAATCCATTCTGAATGTGCGCGGGGAAGAAGCGTTGCTGGCTGCCATCAAGACGTGCTGGCTGTCGCTTTTCTCCGAGCGGGCGCTGGTTTACCTGGCGCGGCAGCGGGTGCCGGCGGAGAAGGTCAAGATGGCCGTGTTGGTGCAGGAAATGGTGGAGGCCGAGCACGCCGGGGTTGTATTCACCGCCGATCCGCTGACGGGAGCGACCGACCGGTTGGTCGTGGAGTGTGTGAGCGGCTTGGGTGAGGGGCTGGTGCAAGGGAAGGTTCAGCCCGAGCGGATGGTGGTTGAAAAGCGAACCGGGCGTGTGCTGGCTTCGCCTGCTGAGAGTTTGTCTCAAGATTCCGGAGGGACGAGTTACACGAGTCCCCAATCTATCAAAATGGCAGAACAGTCAGGGACTCGTGTAACTCGTCCCTCCGAATCCCATATTTCGAGACAGCCTCAGTCTGCCCGCGCTCCTTTGCTTTCCCCTGCCACGCTGGCGAGACTGTGCGATCTCGCCCGCCGCACAGAGCGTCTCTTTTCGGCACCGCAGGATATCGAGTGGGCGGAGCGGGATGGTGGGTTGTTCCTGTTGCAGTCCCGTCCGATCACAACCAAAGCTCCGGCCAGGACGTGGGAGGACCGGCAGGTCTGGACCAATGTCAACACCGGCGAAGTGGTGCCGGACGTGATGACACCGATGACGTGGTCCACAATGCAATCCTTGCTTGGTGTGGTCGGTTCCATCTTTTGCCTGGTGGGCGCTGATGACACGCGCGCTCCGCTAGCGGGTCTCGTTGCCGGAAGAATGTATTTCAATGCCAACACGTTTTTGGCTGCGGTCAGACCGTTTTCCTTCCTGCACAAGGGGTTCCCCGATTTTCTCCGGGCGGTGGGAGGCGATCTGGTGGAGGCCTACCGCCAGGCCCCGCTGGCCATTCCGCCGGAAGACCTCCCCGAACTAGGTTTCCGCTGGCCGAAATACATCCCCTCCTGGCCTCGCATCTTTTACGATCTCATCACCCATTCGTCCCGCCGCCGTGGTTGTGCCTGGCTGGCTCGCTTTAAGAAGCAAACGGACGAACTCGACCGCTTGGACCTTGGGACCATGTCCACGCCGGAGCTGACCCCGTTTTGCGTCCGATTAATTCGGGAAGTTTTCAAAAAAGTGGATATTTTCTACCTCTGGACACAGGGAGCGGCGCTGCCGGTGTTTCAGAAAGCCTGCCGCGATTGGCTGGGCGAACCCGGCCTGATGCTCCGGTTGTTCGCCGCGTTGGGCGGCCTGCCGGTCGCGGAAGCCGGCCTGGCTCTCTGGCGCCTGGCAGTGCTGGCTCACGCCGATGGCGACACGGAGGCCGCGGTGTCTTCTGAAAACAGCTGGCTGGAGGTCCGCGCCAGGCTTTGCCGCGCCGGACACGGCCGAAAATTCCTGGCCGCCTGGGATGCCTTCATGACCGAGCACGGACACCATTGCCGCGGCGAATTCGAGCTGTCCAACGCCCGCTGGTGCGAGACCCCCGATTACATCCTGGGGCTGGTGCGCGGCTATCTTCGCTCGCTGGGCCGGTCCGATCCGCTGGAAAATCAGCGGCGGCTGGCGGAAGAGCGGGAACGCCTGACTGGCCAATGCCGCGCGCGGCTGAAGCATCCAGTCAAACGCTGGATCTTCTCGCACTCGCTGCGCCGCGCGCAGGAACTGACCGTCTATCGAGAGCAATTGAAGAACCTCGGCATCCGGCGGTTTGCCTTTGTGCGCCGCGTTCTTCTGACACTCGGCCAGCGGCTCCACGAACAGGGCAGCCTGTCCTGCCCCGACGACATTTTCTTCCTGGAAATTTCCGAGCTTGAAACGGGCGCAACGGGCGGCGCTTCATTTGATTGGCACGAACGCATCGCATTGCGCCGGCGGGAATACGAAAAAAACCTGAAGCTCAACCCGCCGCCGTTCGTCGTCGGCAAGTTTGATCCAAACGCGCCAAATTGGCCGGTGGCGAACACTGACGCGAAACTTTTGACCGGCATTCCGGTTTCTCCCGGCATCGTTACCGGGCCCGCCCGCGTGATTTTGCGCGCGGATGAGCACGAGCAGGTTCTTGCCGGCGAAATCCTTATCGCTCCGTTCACCGATCCGGCGTGGTCGCCGTATTTCGTGACCGCCGCCGGCATGGTCATGGAGCAAGGGGGGATTCTCTCGCACGGCAGCATCGTCGCGCGCGAATACGGTCTTCCGGCGGTGACCAACGTGGCTGCGGCCACGCGGGTCATTCGCACGGGCGACCTGGTGCAGGTGGATGGCAACCGCGGCCGCGTGAGCGTCCTCAAGCGTCGGGCCGAAGACCCCGTTGTGGCAATCCCGCAAACAACATGACGATCATCTGTGGTTGTTTCTAGTCGGCTTGAATTTTCACGGCCTGCGACAGACGCAGGTCGCGGGAAGAGGCGCCGATGAACACATCGAACGTTCCCGGCGCGAGGGTCCATTGATTTTTTCCAGGATCAAAATATTCAAACGAGTGCCCTCCGAGCGGGAGGGTGACGGTTTTGGTTTCGCCGGAGGCAAGCTGGATTTTGGCGAAGCTTTTTAGCTCGCACACCGGACGCGGCACGGGCGGATGCCGCGGCCCGACGTAGAGTTGGGCGATTTCCGCACCCGCGACCGGGCCGGTGTTTTTTACATCGAACGCCACCTCGCACGCCGCCGGGCCGGTTTTCCTGATCTGTAGATTGTCATACCTGAACGTGGTGTAGGAAAGCCCGTGGCCGAATGGAAACAGCGGTTCGGTTTTGTTCCGGTCGTAGTAACGGTAGCCGACAAAGACGCCTTCGGAATAATTCACCTTCAAGCCGGGATCCTTGTAGCCAGCGAATTCGGGCGCCTCGCTGCGTTCCTGGATGTAGGAAAATGGCAGCTTGCCGGATGGATTGATTTCACCGGTGAGAATCTGCGCCAGCGCCGTCCCACCTTCCTGTCCGGGATAAAGCGCGGCCACGACCGCTTTCGCCTTCGGCAGCCAGGGTTTCATCAGCACCGGCACCCCGCCCCAGACGACGACGACGGTGTTGGAATTCGCCCAGAGGACGGCCCGGACCAGTTCGTCCTGTTTCCCGGTCATGTTGAAATCCGCCACGTCGCTGCCTTCGCCTTCCGTGTCCGAAGTGTTTCCCACGCAGAGAACGACCGCATCCGCGCCGCGCGCCGTTGCCACGGCCTCGGCGATGGTGGGATCGGGCGTGTGATCCCTAGGATCGCGCCAGCCGAAGCGCATGCCGGCATCGCCGCCGCCCTGGTAAAACTCGATGCGAAGGTCGTAGGCCTTGCCGGCTTCAAGATTTAATTCGCAGGATTTCGGCGACATGCCATGATCCCCCCAGTTGTCCACGACCTTTTTGCCATTTAAATACAGCCGCGAACCATCGTCGCTGGTGATAGAGAGGTAATATTTCTGCGTCAGCGGCGGCACGAGTTTACCCGTCCAGCGGATGGAATAATCGGTCGGTTTGAGCCGCGGATCGGGGCTGATGCTGTTCGTCCATTCAAAATCAATTGTGGGGTCAACGCGGGTAAAGAGCGGGGCGCCCTTGAAGTCGGGATTGTCAAAATACTCGCCGAGCAAGCCGTGATTCGTGCCGTCGGGCGTCAGGAGAAATCCCGAAGTCACCGTTATGGCCTTCACGGGATCAATGTTCACGCCCTCGGCGAACTGAATTTTCACGCGGTCGCCGAGAAGCTTTTTCATCCCCGCCACCGGACTGACTTGTTCCCACGGCCGGATGCCCGAACTGCCGCCGCCGCCGGTGCGGGCAACATTGGCAGCCGGCCCGATGAACGCGATGATCTTCAACTTGTCCTGGGACAGCGGGAGCAGGCCGTCGTTTTTCAGGAGCACGATGCTTTTTTGAGCCATTTCCAGCGCGAGGTCACGATGGGCGGCGCTCCGCACCACGCTCTCGTCGGGCTTCGGCGAAGGATTCTCGAACAAGCCGCTCTCGAACCGCACGCGGAGCAGACGGCGGATTTTGTCGTCAATGGTCTGCTCCGACACCTGGCCGGATTGGACGGCTTCAAGGAGTTTTGCGCCGAACCAGACGGGTTTTGGCATTTCGAGGTCGAGGCCGTTGTTTGCCGCCGCCACGGCGCTGTGAACCGACACCCAATCGGACATGACGATGCCTTGGAAACCCCAGTCACCCTTCAAAATGTCGGTGAGCAGATGTTTGTTTTCGCTGCAATGCTGGCCGTTGACGAGGTTGTAGGCCGACATGACGGCGTGGACCTTGCCTTCGGTCACGGCCGCTTCAAAAGCGGGCAGATGGATTTCGCGCAACGCCCGCTCGTCCACCACCGAATCGGCGCGGGTGCGCTCCCATTCCTGGTCGTTGCAGGCGAAATGCTTGACGGTGGCGATGACGTTCCGGCTCTGGACCCCCTGGATATAACTCACCGCCATGCGCCCGGAGAGAAACGGGTCTTCCCCGAAACTCTCAAAATTTCTTCCGTTGAGCGGAAAGCGATGAATGCCTACGCACGGGCCGAGAATGCAGTTTTTGCCCTTGGCCCTGGCTTCCTCGGCGAGCGCAATGCCGTAATGGTAAATCAGATTGGTGTCCCACGAAGCCGCCATGTTGACAGAAGCGGGCCACGCCGTGGCCGAGCCGGTGCGGACCCCCACCGGCCCATCAGACATGCGGATGGGCGGGATGCCGAGCCGTTCAACCCCATTGGCGTTAAAACCCGTTTTGTCGCCGCTGAGCATCGTGATCTTCTCCGCCAGCGTCAGCCGTGGCAGGAGATCGTCAATGCGGGTTTCGACCGGCAGCGAGGGATCCATATATTTCGCGCCGGAAAGATCTTCAGCGGCAGCCACCCGCAGCATCAGGGCGGCATTGAACAGGAGCCATCCGGCGACGATGCGCCGGAGCCGGAAGTTGCGGGAATGAATTTTGATCATCTGGTTTTGGTGTTGATGGTTTGAAAAGGTGTGAGAGTTGCGTCACCCGCGCTTGGGAAAGAATTGTTCCACCGTCGCCCGCACCCCGGCCAGCCATGCGGTGCGTTGTTGCGGGGTGCTGGTGACCACCACTGCGAACGTCCGGCGATGCACCTTCCGCACGCCGCACAAGCCGAACACGCAGTTTTTCCAGAGCGTTTCCAGCGGGTCGCCGAATACTTTCCGCTCGCGTTCAGCCGGCGTGTTGGCGGTGTTGAAAATGATTGCCGCTTTCGCCTTGAGCAACCCCACCGGCACGCCTTCGCCCTGGTCGCCTTCGATAAAGCGATACGCCACTACCGGCCGCAGTACGCGGTCAATCCAGCCCTTCAAAATCGCCGGCGGCATGCCCCACCAGTTTGGATGCACGATGATGATGCCGTCGGCGTTGGCGATTTCCCGGCAATGCCGGGCAATGATTGGATCGAGCTTGGCGTTCTTCCGGAGTTCCGCCGCAGAGAGTAGCGGCGGGAATTGTTCCTGGCAGAGGTCGTGAAGAATGACCTCGTGGCCAAACTGGCAAAGTGTGTCTGCCGCCGCGCTGGCGATGGCGTGGTTGAAGCTCCCGGGATTCGGATGGGCAAGGATGATGGAAATGTTCATCAGTTGGCTACGCAGTGTAATTGGTTCAGATCGCGCCCGAAAAGCGATTCCAAGTCAAGCTGGCCGGGCGTTTGAGTCCTGAAAAACAGATGACGAACTTTTGATTCACCTGCATCAAAATCTTGCATGTCTGCCGGCGAACCAAGTTCCCGGGGTGATAAAGGAAAATCCTCGCGGCGCACGATGACTCCGATGTGGCGGAGCAAGGATCAGGGCTTGGGATGGCCCACGGATTGCGCCAGAATGATCATCTGCTCCGGACGAAGTTTTAGTCTGGGACCAAGGGTCGCGCGATCCACCGAACCTCTCGCCCCGGTGACCAGTCCTTCGGAGGCGCAGAAGAGGTAAACGTTTTGTGAGATGTAACCGACATCAATATTGGCGGTGTTCTTTTTATTGTCATCACTTCCTTTGCCCATCTTGGAGAGGTCGGCGACAAAAACCAAAGTCACGGGCGCATTCGTCACGAAAGCCTGGGTTCCACCCAGCGCCCGGATGTCTTCGGCAACAACCAGATCGAGTTTGTTGGATCTGGCGGAATAGACATACGCGCCCTGCTTGAGCAGCACATAGATGTCGGTCTCCTGAAAATTCATGGCGGAAGGCGCGGTGCGCTTGCCATCGGGGCGATTGATGCCGAAAGCCGCCCAGAGGAGGCTGGAGAGCTGTTGGGGTGGAAGCTCTTTGGAATCGAAAGCTCTGGCCGTGGACCGCTTCGCCAGCGCATCCATCAGCGGCAGGCCGCCGGTTTTTTGCGGCGCGGGCAGGTCAATGGATTGGGCAAGCAGACTGCCGGCGATGAAGGCAGCAGCGAAAATGGATAACGTTTGTTTCATGGCACAACGTTGTGCCAAACGCGTCCGAAGCTCAACTGAAATTCAGCTCTCAAACGGTCAGTTCTCCGCCGAGTGCAAGCCGCCGGTGCCGGCGCGGAAGGCGATGTTGGTGCGTTCTGGATTGTCCGCCAGTGGCTGCGCGCAGTTCCAGACGCACGCGCCGCAATGGACGCATTTCTCACGGTCGAAATTCGGTACCCCGCCATCGCCGAGCGTGATGGCCTGGCCGGAGCAGGCCTCGATGCAAATCTTCGTCCCGCATTTCTCGCACAGTTCCGGGTTGAGAAATTCGACATGGTCGGCGTACCCGGCGGGTGCCTGCACCTTGCCGCCCATGAGCAGCGCGTCCTGATGCGACATGATTAATTGGCCGTCATAAGGAATGGCGGGCCAGCCAACTTTCTCCATCAGCGCGCCGTGGAGCGAGCTGTTCCGCGCCTGGCATTCCGCATGCAGCTTTGCGATTTCTTCCGGCGAGACACGGTCCCGATAATATTCCTCGATGGATGGGATGCGTTTCCAGGGCGGCACGGGATCGCCGGTGAGTGTGAGTTTGCCGTTGGTCAGGCCGGTGAGCGCCATGCCGATCATGCCGCGCACCACGCCTTTTTGAAAACCGTCGCGCGATTTCTCGGCCACGATCGCCTCCTGTTCCACCCAGCTCGCGCGTCGGCGTTTCACGTAGGTTTCGTCGAGGTTCTGCTTCGTGAACGGTTTCCTGGCCTTGAGCAATTCGAGCACGGCCTCGGCAAGTTGGGTGCCGGTGGCCCAAGCTTCATCCACGCCAGAACCGGTGAGCACGTTCGTGCTGCCGCTGCCTTCGCCAACGCGCGCATAGCCGTTGCCGACGAGATGCGGTTCGCCGCGGCGGCCCGATTCGCCAAGCGTCTTCGCGCCCCACGAGCGGAGCTTGCCGCCCTTGAGGTAGCGCCAGAGATACGGGTGCAGCATCCAGTGCTGGAGCTGGCGGTAGGCCGTGCGCATGGGGCTGTCGAACCATGACGGCACAAAGATGCCGAGCGAGGCGACACGGTCGGGATGGACGTAGAAAAATCCGAAAATCTCCGGTTCTGGAAAACCGAACGTGTGCAGCACGGTGCCGGGCTTGAGCGGCGTGTCCTCGGGCAAATCCACGACGAACTTCATGCCGACCGCCCAATCCCGCGTATGGTGCCCCTCGGGCAGGCCGAAATGAGCATTCAATTGCTGGCCGATGGGACCGACCGGGCCGTCAGCGACGACTGTGAGTGCGGCATGAATGTCCATGCCCGGCGTGAACCCGTCGGCAGGTTTCCCTTTCTTGTCCACGCCTTGATCGAGCAGGCGCACGCCGACGACTTTCGAATGCCCCTGCAATGTAGCGCAGGCGTCTCGCCTGCGCCCGGCTTGGGATGTTTCATTGCTCGCGCTGACGCGCTCGCCGGGCAGGCGAGACGCCTGCCCTACTTTATTGGCATCCGCTTTGGCTGCGTCATCAGTCTCGATCAGCACTTGTGACACGGGTGTGCCGGGCCAGATTTGGACCGTGCCGGTGCTTTGCACCTGCGCGCCGACCCATTGCATGAACTGGCCCATCGAAAGCACCAAGCCGCCATTTTTGTGCAGGAATGAGGGCGTCCACGGCAGATTCAGCGCGTCGTGTTCCACCGGCAGCGTCCACTTGAACGCGCGAATCATCGCATCTGCCGCGCGCAACGTGGCCGAGCGCCGGCTGGCGCCGATCGGATCGAGCAGATAAAGAACCTTTTCTTCGCCGACTGGCGCGCTCATCGGAATCTGCGCCTGGTCGAGTTCGGGAAATGTTGCGCGCAAAGCCCGCGCTTTGGTCACCACGCCGGAGACACCGAAGCCAATGTCATCGGCGCGTTCGTAACAGAGCACCTGCGGCGGCAGGCCCGGCATGGCGGCGCTTTCGACGGCCGGTGTGCCGTCGGCATTGACGAGTTGTTTCGAGAGCGTAGTGAGGAATCCCGCCGTGGCCGGGCCAAAGCCGACACAGACGATATCCACGTCCATGCGCTGGCGGTCAATGATGGGGGGATTGGGAATTGATGCTGTTTCCACGGTACAAGTTCAGGATTTTAATGTGAAGCCCATCTGGGCGAAGTGATGATCGGTGGTGAGCGCGTCGCGCAACTTGAGTTCGCGCATGACCACAAAGCTGGTGCAGTCCGTAAAGGAAAACTCCTTGTCACGATAGCGAAAGAACAGGCCGCGCGCCTTGTCCGCCCGCGTCAGGCTCACGAATTCCCAACGCAAACGCGAACTGCCGTCCACCTGCCGCCACCACGCTTCCGCCGCATCAAGCCCGAGTCGAAGCCGGAGAAAAGTCAGCGTTTCATCGGTGACATAGTCAGTGGTCACCAGCACGCCGCCTTCATCCAACCAGCGATCCCGCGCCGCAGCCGACTGTTTGTGCGCCGGGTCGGCGGCATCGGCGCAGGCGACCCAGCCGGCGGTGTCCACGAAAAGCCCTTTCATTTGCGGTAAAGGAGGGAGTCGTGGTCGGCGGCGGACCGGCCATCGGTTGATCGGCCCAACGGTTTGGCGTGATAAATCGGATCGCTTTCAAGATTGCCGGCGGGTTCGGTGACGGCGTCCACGGGCACCACCTGAAACGCGGGCCGGCTGCGATAAAGCACTGTGAAACGCGCGCCCCGCCGCACTTTCTCGACGAGTGCGGGCAGCGAGCCGCGGAGTTCCTTGGCGTTGATCAGCGTATTCACGACAGGTTCATCTTAAGTTAACCCGGCGCGGATGTCAACCCCGCCGTGGCCGGGCAGAACCCGACGCAGACGATGTCCACGTCCATGCGCTGGCGGTCAATCTGAGTCTGTGCTCCGTCCATGCTTAAACCGGATAGTCCAGCGCTTCGCGGGTCATCACCTTGGTCAACGCCTCGGCGGCGCGGTCCTTGGCGAGGCGGCTGCCGGTGAGGCAGCCGTCCAGCTTCGAGCGCAGGCGCGTGAAAGTTTCGAGTCCGGCGAACTTCACGCACGGGCCGGCCTTGAGCGGATGCGTTCCGCCTTCTTCCAACACGTCCGAGTAGGCGCGGGCGGAGCCGTCCATGCCAGGAATGAGTCCTTCGAGCGATTCAAGTTCCGCGGCGCAATAACAGACATGGCTGCTGGTTTCGTCCCACGCCGGATGACGATTGTAACCGTGAACGAGTTCGGCGCAGATGCGTCCGACTTCGCCGCCGGCGCGGGCGCATTGCACGTGGCAAAGGTCCATGAAAAAGCCCACCGTGCCGTCCAAGCCATCGGCGAGCGCGGGATTCCCGGCGCCTTTGGTTTCCAGTTCGATCACGTCCAGGATGAATTGCCGCACAGCAAGCAGCCAGCACAGTGCGTCGGCGAGCGGGAAGGTTACGCCCTGGCGCGCCTTGTGGTAGAGCTTCACGCCATCGGCGTCCTTGGCGGTCTGAACGTGATTGAGCGTCCAGAGCCAGAGTTGCATGGCGCTGGCGAGCGTGCAGGCGCCGGTGCCGGGCCGGTCGGAGGCGATGCGCCGCATTTCCAGAATCCACTGCTGGAATTGCGCGAGGAACAACTCGTTGGTCATCGTGATGGAAAGCTGCAGGCGTTGCACGGCTTCGGGGCCTTCGTAGGTTGCTTCGAGTTGCGCGTCCATCCACTTCTGGCCGAGGAAGCCGGGACAATCCTCCGTGACGCCATAACCGCCCATGAGGCTGACGGCCTCGCGCATCATCGTTGCACCGTGGCCGGTGTTCCAAAGCTTGCACGCCGGGCAAAGGACGCTGGCGAGCGAGTCGAGTTTGACAAACTGGACGAGCAGGTCGGCTTCCAGTTCTTCCTGGCGCTTCAATTCCCGTTCGCCCACCGGCTGGGACAGAATCCGAAGCAGTTCCAGCGCTTCCTTTTGTTTCGCTGCCAGTTCCTTGAGCGCGGCGCGACCGGACAGTTTTTTCTCCGCGAGCAACTGGTCCTTTTGCCGCTCCAGCGGATCCAGCACGTCGAACATCCGCGCGGCCTCGAATCCGAGCGACGCGCTCGCCTCGCCGGCGGCCCAGACATCCACGAGCCGGTGCAACCCGTCTTCCTTTTGCTGCAAACCGAGTTCGTAGCGCGGCGTGCCAGGCGCGCCTTCGCCGCCGCGGAACCGGCGGCGCTGGTAAAGAATCACCGGCTCGACGGCGGAAAGCAGCTTCGCAGCGGTCATCAGGCCGACGGTGACCCGGGTGCGGCGAAAGACGGCTTCGATGACGTCGCCATTCGAATAATTCGGGATGATGACGCCGTCCTTGACCGTGTACCCGCCGACGATGCGGCTGGCCGGCACCTTGAGATTGAAAATGGGATCGTTCGTCGAGGAAAGCTGGTGGACGAGTTTCTTCGTCGGTGTGCCCCGGTCCCAGATGCCGGGGTCGCCTTCCTCAAGGATGATCATGCAACTGCCCTTGATGCGCTTGTCGTCCGAATCCACGGCGGCGGTGACGACGTTGGCGAAGCCCATGTTGGTGATGAAGCGCCCGCGCTTGTCCACCTGCAGCATCGGCTCCTGGCCGTCCTTCCACTCGGCCACGCGAACCTTGCCGGCGAGCATTCCGGTTTCGACTCCGGCGAAAGGAATCGGCTCGGTCAGCGCAAAGGCGGCGCGGATCTGCTTGCGATTCTCCCCCGGCTTGAGCGGCGCGGCGCCGCCAACATATTTGGCGCGCTGTTCCGGCGTCCCGCGCTCGTGAATCGGCGCCAGACCCAGATTGCTGGCGAGGCTGCTCGTGGCGGCACCGGCATCCACCCACGAAAGCTCGAACGCCACCAGCGCCAGCGCCATGTTCTTCGGCCCGGCGATGAATCCGCCATCCTCCGGATCCAATGCGGCGGCGGTGATGCCGCTCTCGTCGAAGTGCTGGAGCAGTCCCGCCTTCGCGGGCGTCCACTCATGCGAGTTGCGTCCGCCGTCGGCGACGACGCGGGCGACCGGCCCGCGCGCAACGGTGCGGCTCGCCTGCACGAGCATGTGGAATTCGTAGCGGTCGGCGAAACGCCACATGATCTGGCGGACGTCGTCGCCGGGGAGCGTTTGCAATCCCGGCGTGGATTTTGTTCCAGTGATCACTTCCATAAAAATTCTTTCATTTTCGGGTGGTTCATTTTGTCATCCAGATTTTCGCGCAACTTCGTCCATCCAGACGGACAATGAACCTTGCAGAAGAATTCGCCGTTTTTCCAGAATAAAAGGCGGGTTTTCAAAAAATAATGTCAAAAAACGTTCTGCCGCCGCTGACTTAGCCGTATCTAATCAATTAAACCACGGATGAACACGGATTAAGACAGGGCGAAAGTTATCTTTCGCGAACCTGAAAGGCTCACTGATTGGTGAACTTGTTTGCTCGGATGAAATCTTTTTCCCATCTATAATACAATGACAAGAGTTCGCGCATTTTGAACAAGAACTTTGACCGCAGATGGACGCAGATGAAACCGATTATATCTGCGTCCATCAGCGTTTATCTGCGGTTAAGATCTGTGGTTGCGGTGCAAGCCGCGTTGGGTGAATCCGTGTCCATCCGTGGTTAAAATATTTTTTACTGCATGAATACGGTCCCAGGAGAATCGCCGTCGGCCGGGAGCTTATGGGAAGTGTTTGAAGCCACAACAGCGTTTGCTTCAGCCAGTTGAAGTTGAAATAGCCGCGAAGACAGGCGTATTGGACGAACAGCAGCCCGATAAAAACCGCCGTCCATTCCCAGCACAATTTCCGTTCCTTGCGGCCTTTGATCAACCCCAGCGCGGCGACCGCATTTCCGGCTGCGGCGAGTGCCAGTCCCCAGAGTCCCCAGAACATCAACCACTGGGATTGCCGGGCCGGGGAAATGTGCCAGGGCCCCAACTGTGCCTGGGTGACCGCCGGCAGGCCGATAAAAATTATGACCAGCAGGGCGACGTTGAGACATTGGATGGACAATCGCTGCATGAGCAGGTCCCACAGAGGCGCGGTGGATCAGTTGACTTTCTCGGCGATTTTGTACTTGAACATCCGCTGCTTCATCCAGCGCACGGCGAGCAAATCGTGGAACGACACGAACAGCCGGTTCCAAATGCCGTAGTGGCTCCGCCCGGCATGGCGGTGGTTGGCCGCAATGGGGACTTCGGTAATGGTGAAGCCTTCGATTTTGAACAGCGTCGGCATGAAGCGGTGCATGCCCTTGAAAAATTTCAGGTTTGCGATGCACTCGCGCTTGAACGCCCGGTAGCAGCAGCCCGCGTCGCTGATGTTTTCGCCGGACAACATGTTGCGCACCCGGTTGGCAATCCTGGATGATGTGGCCTTGATGAACCCGTCGCTCCGGCGCCGCGCCGCCACGCGCGAGCCGCAGGCGCAGTCGAATTTTTCAAGCGCCGCCAGCAATTTCGGCAGGTCGCGCGGGTCGTTCTGCAAATCGGCATCGAGGGTGACGATGGCCCGGCCGCGCGCCGCCTGCATGCCCGCCCACAACGCCGCGGACTGCCCGCAGTTGCGGGCGAACCGCTGGGCGCGGATGCGCGGGTCGCCCGCCGCGAGATGTTTGAGGAGTTCCCACGTCCGGTCCTGGCTGCAATCATCGGTGATGACGACCTCATAAGACAGCTTGAGCGGCTCCACCGTCTCGCGGATCGCCGTGATGAGCGCCAGCAGATTCCCCTCCTCGTTGTGGCAGGGAATGACGAAGCTAAGTTCGGGCGTTTCGGGCATTTTTATTTCCGTAAAACTCGGCCATTACATCGCAGACTTTGTCCGCGGCGTCGAGGCTCATTTCGTCGTGAACCGCCTGCGGCCGGCGAACGCCGGAGTTCGTCAATGAAATCGTTTCGGGACGACGTTGTCCGGTCGGAGAATCACTTCGCGCCCCTTCCAGCATTTGACGCCGATGTGGTTCATCCGACCGAGATGATACCGCCACGACATGCCGTAAAACGGATTGTGCGTCGGCCAGAACGTGATGAGGTCCACGCCGATTTCCTTCGCCATTTCGATGGCGCGCTGGATAGCCTTCGGCTGGTCGTTCCAGTTGAACAAAAGGTATTTCCATTCCAGCACCGGCGCTTTCAGGTCGCGCGCGTCGCGATACGCCACCATCGCCTTCATCGCGGCATAAGCCTTTTCAAAACTGCCCTCCAGCATGTATTTCGCGCTCATCTCGTTGCTGATGCCGTGAACGGAAAACATGATTTGGCTCAGGTTCAACGCCGCCTCGCGCTTGGCGTCGGTGTTCAACAGAATGCCGTTCGTGGAAACCAGAATCCAGCAGCCGGGATTTTTTGCGCGCAACAACGGCAGTTCCTGGCAAATGGTTGGCGACAGGAAAGGCTCGCCGAGGTTCAGGTAAAACAGTTTCTCCATTTTGAGCTGATGCACCAGGTCGGCCATTCGGCCGAGGTCCTCCAGGGGCATCCGCTTGCTCGAGCGGATGGCCGCCGCGCCTTCGCGCGCGCAGCCGATACAGTCCACATTGCACAGCACGGTGTTTTCCAGCAGCATCCCGCGATACGGCAGGCGCGGTTTGGGCGGCGCGGCATTTTTGGGCAGGCGCTTGATGGTGCAACGCACACAGGTGGGAATCGCCATTTTCCCCTTCGCCAGCTTGTCGCGAAACTGCTGCGCCACCGGCCCGAAATAGATTTCCTCGAACGTATTCTTGCGCAGATCGCCGATATGCCCGCTGCCATCGTAATCCTGGCAGCAACAGGAGACCGTCAGGTCGGAATTGACGGTGAGGTTGTAATCCTCCTCGCCCGCCAGCGTGGTGCAATAATAGGCGCGTCCGGTGATCCGCGCGCGAAGCTCATGCCACCAGACCATCATCCGGCGGATGCAATCGCTAACGCGCCAGTTGAAGCGCGTCTTCGGATTGATGACTTTTCGCGATGTCGGCAAATCTGCCATAAGCAAGAGTGCTTCTTTTTAAAAGCTTCACGCAAGCCCGTTTTTGGCGCGGCGTAAACAATTTAGTTTTATGGTAACACGCCGCCCCCGGCTGCGCCAGAAGCTTCGCGGCGGCGGGAGGGTAAACGCCCGCCCGATTCACCATGAATAATGCACCGTGTACGTCACCACCTGCTCTTCGTCGGGTTTGACCGGAACGCGGAACTCGATGGTCTGTGAGTCGGTCTTCTGGAAGTCGTCTGACTTGGCCGTGATATTCCAGTTGTTCCAGCGGTAGAGATGTTCGACCACGCGAAATTCCACCGGCTCCTGCTTGCGATTGCGCAACTTGATTTCGAATGATTCGTCCAGCCATTTGTCGCCGGTGTCCACGCGGAAATTGGTCTGCTTGCGTTCGCCCACCAGGTCAAAGGCGTTGCCGGTGGTCACGCGGATGGTTTCGTTGCGCGGCGTGTGGTCAATCTGGTCCTCGCCCACAAACTCCATCTGGCCGGCGGCGTCGCGGCGATAAAACCGCAGCTTGCCCTTGGGCAGCGCGATGCCGAGATGGTTCGTCTCCGCGTTCACGAACTCGCGCATCACCCGGACCTTTTTGTTGCACTGCGTGCCGTAACCACGGTCGTTGTTCAGCCCGCCGTAAAAACGGTAGCCTGATTCCGCGCCGTCATAAACGTAAATCGTTGGCGCTTTCACGTCCGTGGCGCGGACGAATTCCACCTGCTTGGTCTCGCGGTCGAGCAATGTCGTGGGTCGCGCCAGCGAATAAAGATGAAATTCGTCGAAGGCTTTTTCGGTGACGGCTGGTTCTGGAGCCGTCGCCATATCCATCATTTGACCCATCGCACGCTTCGTGTAAACCTGCGTCTGGATTTTGTTCACATCGCCGGCCATCAATTTGATTTTGGCGTCGCGGAACGTCCTGCCGCTCTGGTTGTTCATTGTCACCCAGCCAATCAAATCCATCGTATCGCCTTTTTCCGGCGAGACCAGGTTGTAATCCGCCTCCCAGGTGAACCCGCCGGTGATGTAACTGACCTCGGCGTCGAACTTGCCGGGTTTGTCGGATTGCAGCAGCCAGTTCAGCGTCGGCTTGAGCACGGTATCATCACCCAAGTCGGGAAACAGCGGCGTGCCGGGCAGGGTGAACTGTAGTTTGCCGTTCACCTCGATGATGGGCTGTTCCGAGCCGCCGCCCGGCACGTAGCCGCTGCGGATGATTTTGCCCGGAATGAGTTCACGCGACTGGGTGTTGTCCTTCATCCGCAAGGTCTCAAAATCAATCGTCTTGCCCTCGAACAGCGACAGCAACAGTTCCTGGGTGACGGGGTCGTTGCGGTAATTCTGCTCCCAGATCTGGAGCGAATGCTTGCCAACCGGGTCGCGCAAAATCACCGAGTCCGGCTCGACGCGCGCGGTGGCGTCGGCGTAACGCACGGTGTTCACGCCGGATTTGAGGTCGAGTGGCACGGTGTCGCGCACGACGGCGAAATCCTGGTTGTAGATGGTCAACGCCGGTTGGGCGAAGGCGGCGAGCGAGCCTGCCGTACCGAGGCAAAGGATGGAAGCGAGGATTTTCATAACAAGTTTGGCTGGTGGAATGGCATAACCGATTTATTAGACGGCGTCCCGCCAAAAATGCTCACAGAGAAAATGAAGATTTCCGAATGCACTGTTGGAGTTCAAGCTTCAGCTTGTTTGCCCGGACACGCTGAAGCGTGAACTCCAGCCTGATTTACCAGCCGGTACCAGTTGTCGCGCTGGTGCGGTTCGTAGCCGATGTCTTTGATAAGCCGGTGCATGTCGGCCACGGTCATGCGGAAGGTGGTGCCGGCCCGGCTGACGACGTTTTCCTCGATCATGATGCTACCGAGGTCGTTCGCGCCGAACTTGAGGGCGACCTGGCCGATTTCCTGGCCTTGCGTCACCCACGAACTTTGGACATTGGTGAAATTGTCGAGGTAGATACGGCCCAGCGCCTGCGTCCGCAAATATTCGTGCGCACCAACGGTCGGCGCCTTGAGCTTCGTGTGTTCGGCTTGAAACGTCCAGCCGATGAAGGCGGTGAAATGGCCGCAAGGTAGGGCGGGCGTCTCGCCTGCCCGCGCCGATGAAGTCGGCGCAAGCTTTTCAGGATTTGCCTGCTCGCGCTGAAGCGCTTGCGTGGCAGGCGAGACGCCTGCCCTACGTTGGAGCGATTTATCCTGCTGCGCACGCAACCGTTCGAGATGTTCTACCCGATCCTCGACCTTTTCCACATGCCCAAACATCATGGTGGCCGACGAATGAAGTCCCAAGCCATGCGCCACGTCCATGACTTCCAGCCAGTCGTCGCTCATAGCCTTGAGCGGCGAAACTTGTTTGCGCACGCGGTCCACGAGAATTTCCCCGCCGCCGCCGGGAATTGAGCCCAGTCCAGCCTTCACGAAATCGCCGATGATTTTCTCCAGCGGCTCGTTGAACACTTCGCGGAAATGGATGAACTCGCTGGGGCTGAATCCGTGGATGTTCATCTGCGGCCATTTCGTTTTTATGTGCGACAGCAAATCGAGATACCACTGCTTGGTCAGTTTGGGGTGATGCCCACCCTGCATCAAAATCTGCGTGCCGCCCAGCGCGATGGTCTCCTCAATTTTGCGGTCCATCTCGCCGAACGTGATGACGTAGGCATCGGCGTCCTTTTCCGTCCGGTAAAACGCGCAGAATTTGCAATAGACGTTGCAGACATTGGTATAATTGACGTTGCGGTCAACGATGTAGGTGACGATGTCGTTGCCGCGACCGTTGAAATCCTTCGCCTTGGCGAGCTGACGCCGGCGGTCGGCGAGCGCGCCGAGTTCCTCCAACGGCAGATGATACAGCCGCAGCGCCTCGGCCGGGTTGATGCGCCGGCCGTCCCAGACCTTTTGCAGCAACTCGTCCAACGATGCGTCGTAAATCACAGGCTAATGCTAACTTATCCGCTTTGTTAAGACAACCGTCGAGGCTGTGCTGCCTTGATGAGCCTCGCGTGCCACCCTTGTTTGGAGTTCCGCCTTCAGGCGGTTTCGGCAGTCTCTGTCACTCTTGCCGCGTAAACGCGGAACTCCAAACTGTTCTCCGAATTGAGCCAGTTTCGATTTTTCTTTTCGCCGGTTTGTGCCCATCATTCAGGTTTTATGAGTGCGATTGTGACTCCGGCGGCGCGGACGGCGCGCCCGGAAAAGTCGTTCGAGTTGGCCATCTTTGCCGTGATGATCGCGGGCGCCTGCACGTTCCTGAACGTGTATTGCACGCAGCCGTTGCTGCCGTTGTTCCAGCGCCTTTTCCACGCCTCCGAAATCGAGGTCAGCATGACCGTGGGGGCCATCACTTTGGCGGTGGCGCTCATGGCCCCGGTCACCGGCATGATTGCGGAAACCGTCGGGCGCAAGAAAGTCATCGTACCCGCGCTCTTCGCCCTGGCGGTCCCGACCCTGCTGGCCGCCACGTCGCAAAGCCTGCGCGCCCTCATCTTCTGGCGGTTTGCCCAAGGACTTTTTGTACCCGGCGTCATCGCCGTGATGATGGCCTACATCAACGAGGAGTTTGCCGGTCGCGTTGGCACGGTCATGTCAGCCTATGTGGCCGGGACGGTCTTCGGCGGCTTTCTGGGACGATTCCTCGTCGGGATCATCGCCGCGCACTGGAACTGGCGCGCCGGCTTCGTGACATTGGGAATCCTTGATCTGCTCGGGGCTTTGGCCGTGCGTCAATGGCTGCCGCTGGCGGTCAATTTTGTTCCGGCCAAACATGTGTTCAAGTCCGCGCGTGACACATGGGGGCATCTGCGCAACCCGCGGTTGCTGGCCATTTGCGGTTTGGGATTCACCGTCCTGTTTTCGCTGGTAGGCGTGTTTACCTACGTGAATTTTTATCTCGCGCAACCGCCGTTCAACCTCACTCCCGCCGAATTGGGCAGCATCTTCTTTGTCTATCTGCTGGGCTGTGTCGTGACGCCGCTGGCTGGCCGTTTCCTCGACCGTCACGGATTCCGCCGGACCATGTTGTTGTCGCTCGGCATGTGTCTCGGCGGGCTTTTGCTGACGCTGGCTCCTTCGCTGGCGCTGGTCATTACCGGGCTGGCAATTTTTTCCTCCGGCATTTTCGTCTCGCAATCGGCGGCCACGGTGCTGATGGGACAGGTGGCCGGACGCGCCCGTTCCGCCGCCGCCGGGCTATACGTGACTTTTTATTATGCCGGCGGGAGCGCGGGAGCGGCATTGACCGCGTGGTTTTGGCTGAAAGGCGGCTGGCCCGCCTGCGTCGGTTTGTTTGCGGCCGCGAGCCTGATTACCTTGATCCTGGCGCTGGCTGGTGGAAAATCCGTGGTGGGCGGGAAAATTCCCCCGGAACCCGTTGTTGAGACGGCCATTTGAAACGGCTGCCGGGTTCAGCGCCCGCGGCGGAATTTTTCCGGTTCGATGGTGGCCAGCTTGTGGCAAACCTCCCTGACGACGTCTGGTTTTTTCAAGGCCTTCGCTGCGGCGGCTTTGTGCAGGTAAGCTTCCACCAGCATTGGGTCCAGCGCGAGGGCCCGATCGGCATACTCCAGCGCCTTGTGATGATGCCCCATTCTGCCGGCCATGGTGGCCAGGTTTGACCAGGCGAGCTTGTTGTGCGGATCCATTTTCAAACCCTGCTCCAGGCAGCGGATGCCCTCGCTTGGGCGCTGCAATTTTTCGTAGAGCAGCCCGCCCAAGTTGTTCCAAACCCGAGCATCGGTGGTTTCCAGTGCCAGCGCATGCCGATAAGCCGTTTCCGCCATTGCAAATTGTCCCATTCCGCTCAAGCCCAGGCCGATGTAATACAGTGCCTGGTAATCGGACGGGTCTTTTTCGCGCCATTTTTGGGCGAATGCCAGCACTGCCGGCCACAATGCCTTTTGACACATCCCACGGGCAATCTTGGCCTTGTTTTTTCCGTTCGGTTCCATGTCTGAAAAACTTTACGATAACGACGAACAGCCTCTTCGACGATAAAAAAGAGCGAACATTTTCTGGCCTGTAAAAAACAGATATTTATTGACGCCCCGCCGCCTTAATCATACCAACGACACACGCATGGCCAATTCATCCTCAATATATCTCGTCACTGGCGGAGCAGGCTTTATCGGCTCCCACCTGGTTGATTCGCTGCTGCTGGATGCCATAACGAAGGAAGTCAGAATCCTGGACAATTTTTCGTCCGGCCGGCGCGAACATCTTGTTCAGCATGAAAACAATCCCAAGCTCAAGGTAAGTACGGTTGACCTTTTGGACTTTGACAAGGTCGCGCCCCAGTTTCAAGGGGTTGATCAGGTTTTTCACCTGGCGGCCAATCCCGACGCCCGGTGGGGAATTGACAACACGAGATTGGATCTCGAACAGGAAACCATCGTCACCTACAACGTCCTAGAATCCATGCGGCGCAATCAAGTGCCGCACATCGTGTTTTCCAGTTCCGGCACGGTCTATGGCGATGTGGGCACAACCGTTACTCACGAAAATCTGGGTCCCTGTCTGCCAGTCAGTCTTTACGGCGCGGGCAAGGTTGCCTCGGAAGCATTGATCTCGGCTTTCTGCGGCACCTTTGGATTGCGCGCCATCATTTTCAGGTTTGGCAACATCGTGGGAGAACGCACCACTCACGGCGTAATTTACGACTTCATCCGGCAACTGGCAGGAAATTCCGCCGAATTGAAGGTGTTGGGGAATGGTTTTCAGGCAAAACCCTATGTTTACGTGCGCGATTTGGTCAACGGCCTGATGTTTGGCCGGCAACGCTGTTTCGAGCTGGAAGCGTCGAAATTCGACGTCTATAACATCGCGCCTGACGGTGCCACATCGGTGCGCTTCATTGCCGCGGAATTGATTGATCAGCTTGGCTTCCAAGGGCGGACCAAAATCCACTACGGGGACTCCGCACAAGGTTGGCCGGGGGATGTTCCCCAGTCGAGAATGGCTGCTTTAAAACTCAGGAACGCCGGGTTTTCGTTGCCTCAAAATTCAGATGAGGCTGTGCGCTTCGCCATCGGCCGCATCATTCATTGGCTTGCAAACCGTGCCTCATCCGGAGACGGATTGCGATTCCCCCCGGACGCTGCATTGCCGGGCTTCAAGGCTGGGAATCGGGGGGATGCGATTCGTTGACCCGGTTCATGTGCGGGCCAAGTAGAGCGCCGCCGCTTCTTTTGCCCCGGCTGGCAACGGAACCTTGCGTTCTCAAAGCAACGGTTTGACGACGCTCTTCAAAACCCCGACCGGCTGCCGTTCTCCATAATGCCGCCGGGGAAACTTCTCCTGCCGGGCGCGGGTGTCGGGGGTGGTGGCATCGGCTCGCCACCATTCTGTTCCGTGCAAATCGCCTGAATTTCTTCAGCCGAAAGCGCGCGGTTGAAAATCGCCACGTCATCCATCCGTCCTTGAAAGCAGCGCGGACCAAAAACCTGATTGTTGCCAATCCAGACTGGATGGGTGTTGACAGAGTGACTGCCACAAGGCGCACTGGCCACCAGTTGGCCATCCAAATAAATGTTTCGCGTGGAATTGGCGACAAACGTGGCGGCCAGAAAATGCCATTGATTCAGCGGTATTGCCTGGGCGATTGTGGCCGATCCAGTGTCGGTGAAAAAATAAATGTGGTTGTCCGTCCCGATTTGGAAGTCAAAATCGTTGTCGTGCTCCGATTGCCCGAGGATTGTAAATATTTGTCCGCCGGCGGATGGTTGCGCGGTGAGATAGATCCAGGCCAGTATCGTGCCCTGGTTTTCAATCTGGCCGGTCAAGCTTGTGGTGAGATAACTGTTGTAACCGTCCAGCAACAAAGCCTGGTTCCCCGGATCCGAAGCCAGTGGCCGGCCGGAGCCGGCCGCGCCAATCCGGGCGTTGCCCTGCAATTCTCCCGTGTAGCCGTTCACGCAACTGTTCGCCTGGAAAGCGGCGTCAAACCGCCAGTAGCCCAGCAGATTGGGGGTGTTCAGCAACAGGTTGCCCGTCGGCGAAATTTTGACGCTACGGATCAATTTCACCGGCAGCTCGGCGTTACCGAAGCTGGTTTCCACCCGCAGGACGGAGGTGATGAGCTGCCCGTTCAAGACATCGCCGTTCGTCGTCGTCAACCGCACCGGCTTGTCGTTGGCCGCCATTTCGAGGGAACGGATGCCGGTCACGGGCAGTTTCAAATCCCCCAGCAATGCCGAGTGGAATCGCCACGAGGCATCCAGGCTTTTCCCGACGATGTGCGAGCCGTCCCGCAGTTCAAGGCCCAGGCGCAAAATTGTTTTATTGGTGGAAGCCGGCGCGGCTGGGGACTGGCTGAAGCTTAAAATCAGGGCGCCCAAAACGCAGAAGAAACGCGGGATTTTTTCATAGGGTATGCACTATGGGTTGGGAGGAAAAGACAGTCAATTGGAATGTCGGGCATGATTTTTTATCATTCGGCCACGCAACAGCAGACATGCCGTTCTTATTAAGATTGACATCCCCTGAAATCACTTTCAGTTTTGGGGGAAGATGCATACTGTTCGTTATCTCCAATCAACACCAGAACTGGACCGGCAGGAACTAGATTGGTGGCAAAAATTTGCAGAAGTGGAAGAAAAATATTGTTCGGTTCAAACACCGGCCATCCAGCGTTTTCTCCGCAAACATTACATCCAGCAGCTTCTTTCCGCCGTCAGTCCCGGAAGCCGCGTTGCCGAATTGGGCTGCGGCGCTGGCTGGCTTTCGATTTTGCTTGCTCAAAGTGGAATGGCGGACGTGGTTGGGATAGATTTTTCCCCCGCGCAAATTCAACTCGCCAATGAAGCCACACGCCGGGCCGGCGTTGGCCAAAAGGTTCATTTCCGCGTTGCCACACCAACCGAACTCAATTCCACGACCGACCGTTACGATCTCCTGATCATGCATGGCTTTCTGCATCATCTTTCAGTCGCAGAAATTCAGGCGGCTTTTTCCACTGCCAGACATTTGTTGGCAGATGGAGGCCGCCTTTTTATTTTGGAACCGGTAATGTATAAGCAATCATCCCCGGCCGATGGTCGAACCATGCTTTGGTTAAAATGGATGAAAAGGCTTAAACTGCGCATCGAGCACATGGGGCTTCGCAAAATTGGCCCGCAAGAACAACAACTAAGGAATCTTATTGCACAAAGGGAAGTTGGTATCCCGCCTTTTGGCCCGTCGCCTAAAGAAACGCCATTTTTACCAGACGAAATTCCCGATTTGTTAAATGGGTGCTTTACCATCCAACGGCGTGAGCGGGTCTTGCTCTACAGCTATCTCATAGCCCAAGAACTTTTGCTTGCTGAATTGACCTATCCACGCCTGGTCAAATTAGTTTGGTGGCCGATCCTTTGGTTCACTCGCTTTAAGGAACATCGAATATTACATCGGCCAACACCGCCTCCCAACTTGTGGGTATTGGAATTATTTGAATGTATTTCGGTGAAATAGTTGACTGGTTTTCAACTGGCCGGGGGCGGCAAGTCTTAAGTGGATTTCCAATTGCAACCCCATCCACTTCCCGCTGCAGCCAGCGAGCCATAGGCGCGACCAATGCGTTTATCAGCAAGTTCAACTGTTTAATTAGCAGTGTTTGTTTCGGCAAGAGACGACTTCCCCCCGCCGCCGCTTCGGGTCCGACGGAAGCCGGGGTTGTGCTGGCGGTCGTCCAACCGGGTCCTCTTTGAAGCAGATCGTTTTTTGCTTTTCCCGCATTAACGTTTAAGATCGTTACCTGCCGGTTTGTTGGGCGCGATTGGTTTGGCGCCTGTGCTCGATTGCTTTGAGTCGGGTCCGGCGTGCTTGCCTGCAAACCGCAGGTATCCACATAACAAGAGGCCAACTGCGATGGCGATGAGAGTGACGTAAAGCGGGCCATTCGGCAGCTTGAACTGAAATTCAACCGTATGCGTGCCGGGCGGCAGAAAAACGCCGCGCATGATGAAATTGCAGCGCAACAGTTCCGCCGGCCGGCCATCCACCAGCACGCGCCAGTGTGGATCGAACCGGTCATTAAGCAGCAGCACGGAAGGCGCGTCGGCTTTTGCATCGAACATGATATCCTTCGGCGCGTAACAGTATCCAGATTGTTTCCATAAACTATTTCTCTTCCCCCTGAACACGGGGTCATCCGGCACATAACTTTTGAATTCAACCGAACCAGCATTTTGATTGGCCGCGACCGGCGCAGCCGGCAACAGCGTGGAAACCAAAACGGTTTGCCACGGATCAAAATTTGTATTCGTCAGCGTTTGGAGCGTGGCGGTGTCATTCGTGCTGACCTGCCAGTTGGAATAAAGCCTGGCACGGGGCAAAGCCCCGGTGAATTCGATGAGAGCCAGATCGCCGTCGTCGCCGGGCATGGCGGTGAGTTCCTCCAGTCCCGTTGGTTGGGTGATGCCGGGTTTGGGTATCACGTCAAAGCGTTGGGCGATACGGAAACGGTGTTGCCCCGGGTCGAGTTGCTCGTTCAAAAAGCCCAAGGACCCCGCCACGCCGAGCAGATAGCGGGTGTTGGTCAATTCCCAACGACGAGCCATGAGGGAATAGGTGTTTTCCGAACGGGGCATCAGGGCCATTTCGTAAGCCTCCAAATCCGTCGGCATGCGGGACATCTGAATCTTGTCGAGCGATTGGATGTTATAATAGGGGAAATGGTGTTGGGCCCATTCAATGCGATAAAGCCCGTTGCCGCCGAAATAATTGTCGTAGAATTTCAACCGTTGCTGGGTGTCAAACGGCAGGTCGGCGACACGATATTCGTAAGGTTTGGCGCGCAGAAAATTAATAATCGGATTTGTCGAATTGGTCGGATTGGCTGAATCAATGTCGTATTTTTGTTTGTAATCCCAGTGAATAATAAAGGGCAAATTCGCCCGGCCCAAATCCATGACGAGCAGCGTGCCCAGCAAAATGCCGCCTAATTTTGCTCGGCGCCCCGCAAAAATTCCAGCCATGATGAGCGTGCAAAGTCCAACCGTCACCGCGAAGATCAAGCAGAACCAGCCGACCTGCCCGATGCTAAATGCGGCGATGCCTTTGGCCATGTTTTCGTCGGGGAATCCCATTACTTGCAGGTAACGGACAAGGCCCGGCTTTTCCACGGCATAAATCAGCCACCCGACCACGCTGCCGATGACAGCCAGGAAACAGGCCCATGTCCAATTTCGGTCAAAGCCGCATGCTTTCGTCCACCAGTTTTTGAGCTGCGCCAGCGGCGAAGTGGAATTAGCCGCCGAAATTTCCAAATAACGCCGGCTCAAACCGTGGATTCCGTAAGCAAACAGAATGACCAGCGCCCACGAAGAAATCGCGAAGAACTTGCATGGATTCCGCATCGTCGAGACATACGGCAGCATATACAGCCATTTGAAGAAGGGCGCGAAGCGGCCAAAGGCCAGCAGCAGCGACCCAATCAGTATCACTGACCAAAACCAAATGAACCGCCGTTGCGTTTCGGTGAATGCCGGATTTTGTCGTCGCCACGATTGCACGATCGCCCACAACGCCACCAGCGTCACCAACACTCCGGCATAATTGCCGCCGCCGCCGAATCGCATTAAAATGCCAGGCCCCGACGGTTCAACCCCTTGACTTCCGTTGTCAAAATATCGGTCTAACTCTGGACTGCGTCCGACCCCGCCCCAGTAATTGCCCTCTTTGTAGGCGTCTTGGGAAAAGTCCATCATGTTTTGGGGAGTGTCCATCCGATAGCCGAACAGGCCCGGGATAAACAGCCCGAGCGCTTCAATTTTGGGCAGGCTCCATTGCGTGGCCCAGTCCCAGTGTTGAGCCTTGGTTTCCGTGTCTTGTCCGGTACCGGCGATGCCGGTGATTTGCGAGCCGATGAGCGCCACGACGTTTTGCGTGGCGATGAATCCGGCAAAGATGGCGATCAAGGCGATCTGTCCAACGCCACGCCCCCATTTCAACCAGCCCGGACCGCTTTTTTCTGTGAGCGCTTTGAACAAAACAAAAGCCGCGACGAGCAGGCTGAAAATCGCGCCAATGTCCGCCGCCTCCATCACATTCATCCCGACGGCCAGCCCGGCCAAGGACAGCCGTGTCCAGCGGATGCGCGCCGGCATTTCCGGGGAATTGGACACCACAAGCGCCAGCGCGAGAAAATCCATGCCCAGGCCAACTTGTTGCGACGCCACACCCCAGCAGGCCGACCAAAAAAAAGAGGAGTTCAAAGCGGCGGCCAACGCCCCCAAAACGGCCGCCAGCGGCGAAAGCCGCAATTGCCGGAAAAAGGCCCAAGCGCCGAGGCCAAGAACAAACAAGGCGATGGGCGGGAAAAATTTCGCGTAGCCAACCGGACCCAAAATCCAACGCGCCAGCGAGGTCAACCCAAGCGAACCCGAACCAGCGTTGCTGCCGATGTCGCTTAGATCCACCCAGGCGCCGGTAAGACAGTCTGGAAGCCGGAGCCATTGGGAGTTTTCCTGGCCGAGCGGTCCGTCATTGGAAAAATGGACGTAATCCGGCAAAAAACTTTTGCCGAAGAGCGCGGCCAAAATAATCACCAGCAATACGACGAAGAAAATTCCGGCGGGCGGCGTTTTCGCGGTTGGCGGTGCGGCTTTCATAAAATGAGTTGATGGTGATATGTTATGTGTCTTGGATAGACGCTAATACTATCCTTTTTGCATATTCCATGGGATTCGCGAGCTATCCAATAATAATCGAATTGCAATTGTCAATTGGATGGGGCCGGGTGTCAAGGCGGTCCCGGCGCCAGAACAGAACTTAACCCGGCATTAAGCCGGGAAGTTGCTGGTGTGGGCTGCGGGGACGGCTATTTCCGGGTTGACGCTGGCCCGCACAAAGATAACCTCTGTCGCTGAAATGATTCGGAACAAATCTTCAATATCCCGGGTTGCTTGAAGAGCCAATTCCCTGTTCCCTTGAAAATCGGCGTCAACTCACGAATGATTTTGGAGAAGGGAACCGGCGTGCCCAATTATGTAGCGCATTTGTATCGCAAGTGTCTGGAGATGGATCCGGCCAATCAATACGTCTTTTTCCAGCCGAACCGGTCCCGCACACTGGGCGTGACGCAAGTGGCCCGCACCCCGCGGGGGTTGTTGGGCGCCGCCTGGTTCGACTGTCTGCGCGTGCAACGCATGATCCGACGGGCCCATGTGGATGTTTTTCACGGACCGTCCCATTTTCTCCCGCTGCGGAAATTTGCCGGCGTCAAATATGTGGTGACCATTCACGACTTGTCGTTTCGCACCATGCCGGAACAGTACGATTGGAAGCACCGATGGTACTTCGGCTGGCAATTGGCACGGTCACTGAAGATGGCGGATGCCATAGCGGCGGACTCCCACAACACGAAAAAGGACATCCTTCATTTTTACGGCATCCCGGAGGAACGGATTCACGTCGTTCATCTCGGGGCGGCGGATCATTTTTTCAAGGCAGCGGAAGGGTCCGGCGAACGTTTGATTGCGGGCAGATATTTTTTCTCGGTGACGACTCATCCGGCGCGAAAAAACATATTGGGCGCGTTGGCGGCCTTTGCCCGGTTCGCCGCCGGCTCGGATTTGAGCTACGTCATCGCGGGGCTGATCAGCGAACCACACCGGCGGGAATTGCTCGCGTGCGCCGAGCGTTTGGGCGTCCGGCAGAAAACCACGCTGTTCGGCTACGCCGATGACAAGCAATTGATCAACCTTTATCGAAATGCCGAATTTCTGGCTTACCCGTCGTTCTATGAAGGTTTTGGTCTTCCGGTGGTGGAAGCCATGGCGTGCGGGTGCCCGGTGATCGTCTCGCGGGCCAGTTCATTGCCGGAACTCATGCCGGACAGGGAATGGCTTGTTGATCCCTACAATCCGGCGGACATGGCCGGCAAAATGCAACGCCTGTTGGCTTTGTCCACCGACCGACGCCAGGAAGTCATCGAAAAAAATCAAAAGCATGCCCGGAATTTTACCTGGGACAAAACCGCGAGCCGAATGATTGACCTCTTTTGCGCGACGGCACATTGATGAAGGCCCTTTTTCATAAAAGGCCGGATTCAACATGAGATTAATACGGGCCGGTTACGGGTCGGGTCCGTTGGCAGATGGAAGCTATCGTCTTGACGCAGGGGAAAAGCGGGGTAAAATTGCTGCAAAAACATGGACAATTACGATTTTGCTATAGCAATGAGAGCTTATAGCAAACTTGGGACAGATTCATTTCCTGGATTTTCAGATAAATTTTCTTTGTTAAAAAAGTCATTCGAATCGTTGTGCGCATCCTCGCTGGGATTAAAAATACAACTATTTATCCTGTTTGATTGTCAAAAATCTGAAGAATTACAATATGTGGAATTTCTTAAAAATACGTGGTTTGAACATCATAAAGTTTATCCTCATCTTGAGATACGGAAAGACACAAATTACAGCAGTTTTCAGTGGCAATATAATATATTAAGCCAACAAAGCCATTCACAACTTTGCGTGTTTCTGGAAGATGATTATTTCCTGCTTCCAGATTGTTTGATTAAAATAAAAGAATTATTTGATAATTATCCGCAAATAAATTTCGCTTCGCCCTACGATCATTTGGAATATTATACCAAATGGAATCAAGTAATTTCACACGACGTAATCTGCCATGATAATCATATTTGGAGAAGTGTTCCCGGAACCACCAGCACTTTTTTCACACGTAAATCAATGTTGACGGAATGCGAAACAGCCTTCAAGGCTTATCATAAGGTTTTGTTTTTTCCGTTTCACGCAACCGATACCATGATGTGGATGGCGATAACTCATAAAAATGCATTTAATCCGCTCTTTTTCATAAAATGCATTATCTATCATAGATACGTCGCTTGGGGATGGTTTATTGCCTGGATATTATGTTGGAAGCAACTGTTGCTTAAAGAGTCATATAATCTCTATGTTCCCATTCCTGCGCTGGGAACGCATATGGTAAGCAAAGATTTGCCGCCCTTGATTGATTGGACCCGATTGGTTCACGACAAAAAATAAAGATTGTCAGTCCGGATTTTTATACAGAGGACTTTCTTAATGAGCTTTGAAAAGAGCCGGCCGGGTGAGAAGGATTCGGGCGGAATCCGATGCGCCACGGTAAAATCGCAACACTTTTTCCGGCTCACGCGCAGAAGGTTGAGCCGTTCGTCTTCCCGCAGTCGGGGCTTGCAGTAGCCTTGGAATTGCTGAACACTTCTCAAAAGCAATTTATGGCAAAAAAAGCTCTGATCACTGGCATTACCGGGCAGGACGGGTCATATTTGACGGAACTACTCCTGGCCAAAGGCTACGAAGTTCACGGCATCATCCGGCGCACGGCTGCGCCTTATCTGGGACAATTGGAACAAGTATATGCAGAACCGCATTTCAATTCCGATCGCCTGTCGCTTCATCACGGCGACCTGAGCGACGCCGGTTCGCTGAAACGCCTGTTGGATAAAATCCGGCCGGATGAGGTCTATAACCTCGCCGCGCAAAGCGACGTGCGAATCAGTTTCGACATTCCCGGGTACACGGCAGACATCACGGCGACTGGTGTGGCGCGGTTGCTGGAGGCGATCCACGAGAGCGGCCTCCGCCCGCGCTTTTATCAGGCATCCTCCAGTGAGATGTTCGGCAAGGTGCGGGCGATGCCGCAAAATGAGTTGACGCCGTTCCACCCGCGCAGTCCCTATGCTTGCGCCAAGGTCTATGCCTTTTGGATCACGGTCAACTACCGTGAGTCCTACGGCCTGCATGCCAGCAACGGCATCCTTTTCAACCACGAATCGCCGCGCCGCGGCGAGAATTTCGTAACGCGCAAAATTACGCGCGCCATCGCGCGCATCAAGGCTGGTTCGCAGGACAAACTGTTCATGGGCAACCTGGAGGCCAAACGCGATTGGGGTTATGCCAAGGAATACGTCGAGGCGATGTGGCTCATGCTCCAGCAGCCGGAACCGGACGACTATATTGTGGCCACCGGCGAAACCCACAGCGTGAAGGAATTTTTGGAACAGGCCTTCGACCACGTTGGCTTGGCCTGGAAAAAGCACGTGGAGATTGACCCCAAATTTTACCGCCCGGCCGAAGTGGACCAACTCGTCGGCGATGCCGCCAAAGCACAAACAAAACTCGGCTGGAAACCTAAAATCAAATTCGCCGATCTGGTGCGCCTCATGGTGGATGCGGACGTAAAGCTGCTGGCGGCACAAAAGAAATAGCCGTTGGGGAATGAAGCGCGCATTCATCACCGGCATTGAGGGGCAGGACGGCTCCTACCTTGCGGAACTGCTCCTGGAAAAAGAATACGAAGTTCACGGACTGGTTTATCGCGCCATCGGCCTTAACGCGCCCAACCTGGCACATCTGGTCCGTGACTCACGGATTTTTCAAAAGCGCTTGTTTCTTTGCCCTGCCGATCTCGACGATGCTGATTCCGTGCGCGTTCCCTTGGAACGTTCCGCTCCCGACGAAGTCTATCATCTGGCCGGCCAGAGTCACGTGGGCCAGAGTTTTGAAAAAGTCGAGGAAACCTGCCGGGTCACCGGGCTCGGCACGCTGCGGTTGCTGGAAATGATCCGCCAATTGCCCCAACCGCCGCGCTTTATCCACGCCAGTTCCAGTGAGATTTTCGGCAGCCCGGAATACGCGCCACAGGATGAAGCCACTCCGATCGCGCCGGTGACTCCCTACGGCTGCGCCAAGGCGTTTGGCACCCAGATGTTGCGCGTTTATCGCAAGACCTTCGGTCTGTTCGCCGTCAACGGCATTTTTTTCAATCACGAATCACCGCGTCGTGGCGAACAGTTCGTGACCCGGAAAATCTGCCGCGCTGCCGCCGCGATCAGGGCCGGGAAACAGACGGAACTGGTGCTGGGCGACACCAGCGCGCAACGCGACTGGGGACACGCCCGCGACTACGTGCGGGGAATGTGGCTGGCTTTGCAGCACGGCACTGCCGAGGATTTTGTCTTCGCCACCGGTCGGCTTCACAGCGTGCAGGAGGTTGTGGAAATCGCCTTCCGGACAGCGGATTTGGATTGGCGTCAACACGTCAAGCGCGATCCAAAACTTTTCCGGCCAGCCGAACCGCACCATCTGGTGGGCAACGCCGCCAAAGCCAAACGTCTGTTGAATTGGCAACCGGAAACGACCTTCGAGCAAATCATCACCGAGATGATGGAGGGCGAACTGGCCGCCTTGAGTGCAAAAAGCTGAGGGCGAACCCAATTCAATTCCGCTGCAGCGTCTGTTTCACTTTCAGCTTCGGCTTTTGGCGTTATCGAAATGACTCCCGGAATTATTTCCGCCGTGGAAACAACTCCGTTCGAGCAACGTCGGCAGATGGCGCTGGTTATCAATCCGCTGGTTCCCGGTTTGTGTTCACGGACCGGGGAACCACAAGCGATAGAAGCTGTTGGTTCCGGACATATCCAGCGGCAATAGGTATTGATCGCCGATCTGGATGGGTACATAGGGGACCGCGACCCACGTGGCCGGCGAGAGGCTGCCCGAAGTCTCCAGCACGAATCCCGGGTAGCCAACCGGCCACATATACAAGGCAATGTTGCCCGAATGCAACATCTCCAGATTGGGCAAACTGAGTACATTGATGGGATTGGCCAGGCCGCAGTGCCCCAGCCCATCATCGGCCCGCAACACCAGGTTCGAAGCCGTCTGGGAAACCACCACCGATCCGGTCCAAACTCCTTGAATAAAGTTGCCCGAAACCGGCGGGGTGACAGCAATGCCATTGGTGGTTCCCAAAATGGCGGTACCGGTGAAGTTGGTGAACAGGCCATTGGTCAGGGCCCGCGCCTGGATGATGACGGAGAACGGCGTGTTGACAAACCGCGGTGATGGTATCGGGTTCCAAGCGAAATGATCCAAGGTACCCACCGTCAGCACCGCGTTGGAACTGAGGGTGGAACCGTAGGCATTGGTTACCAGCACCGTGTAATTACCCGCTTGGTTCAACTGGACGTTGGTCAAGACCAGCGTGGCATTCGTCGCCCCAATAATATTCGTCCCATTAAAATTCCACCGGTAGCTCAAGGGCGTAGAACCGCTGGCGATCACAGTGAAGCCCGCGGTTGTGCTCACAACGTTGGTGCAACTGACTGGCTGTGATATAATATATGGTCGGGCATAGTTGACATTTTGGTAAATCGAGACTGTGCCGCTGTAAGTATTGCCGATGACAATATCCGGCCGGCCATCCCCATCCAAATCCCCAATCGCCACCCCGTTCGGATTTGAGCCCGAGGGGAAAACAATCGGTGAGGCCAGCGAACTACCGGTAAAGCTCCCCGGCGTGCTCGTGTTCCTGAAAACATCAAGTTGACTGCTTGATTGCAGCGCCGCCACCACGTCCGGCTTGCCGTCCCCGTCCAAATCCCCCATCGCCACGCTGTTGACCCAGCCGCCCGCCGCAAAGTCCACATGCGCCGCAAACGAGTTGGTCGTAATGCTCCCCGCCGTGCTCGTGTTCCGATACACCGACACCGCCTGCCCGCCCGGCTGCGAGC
>Ga0181538_10000594_pt1 | contig 42906 bp, 36 predicted proteins | sample PEATcosm2014_Bin_40_FD_119773 | JGI IMG/M metagenome (GOLD analysis project Ga0181538, IMG submission 119773) | Peatland microbial communities from MTU Mesocosm Facility, Houghton, MI, USA - PEATcosm2014_Bin23_30_metaG | ecosystem: Environmental > Terrestrial > Soil > Wetlands > Peat | place...
CCGAGCGGCGCAAACTGGAAACACATCCCAAGACCGGCGCTGCCCAGTTGGTAGAGATACGAGAGCGGGTAGAGGAAATCGCTGTCCCGGTCTATGTTGAGGTTGCGCGGCCGAGGCCTCCGAAGGAGCCACTCTTTGCGGATCTGACCGATGAAGTGTTGCTCGGTTACGGCGTCCCGATGGAATGGCTCGCCGATGTGCGCCAAGCTACTGAAGATAGCATCCTAACGTTGTCGGACCATTTGCCGAGGGAAGCGGGGGAGGCATTGCTCGAACTTGCGACTGGCGGTAAACCGCGAGTCCAACAACCAGTTGCCGCAGGGGCCAATCCGTTTGCGCATCCCGATGCTCTTCGGCGGTTCAGGGTGATGAACGATGTCGAGGAACTTGAGCGCGCATTCACCTACCCGTGGGAGCAATGGACGATTTTCCTGCATCCAGCTCAACGGGAATGGATAGAGCGCGACTACACTGGACCAGCGCGTGTCGCCGGCTCGGCTGGCACTGGAAAAACGATAGTTGCGCTACATAGGGCTGTTTTTCTGGCTCGTGCGAACCCTGATAGCAGGGTGTTGCTTACGACTTTCAACGAGACACTAGCGGATGCGCTGCGAACCAAATTAAGACGATTGATAAGCAACGAACCTCGCTTGGGAGAGCGTTTGGAAGTCCACGCGATAAATGCCATTGCCGAGCGGCTCTATCAACAAGAGTTTGGTCATCCTAAGATTGCATCTGTGAAGGTAATCCGAGGGTTCGTGACTGATGCGGCGGCCTCCGTCAGCGATCTGAAATTCAGCCTGCGTTTTCTGCTTACCGAGTGGGAAGAAATAGTTGACGCGTGGCAATTACAGAGCTGGGAGTCGTATCGAGACGTAACGCGCCTGGGCCGAAAGACGCGCGTGCAGGAGTCCCTGCGCGCGAAGTTGTGGTCAGTGCTTGGGGCGGTGCGGGCTCGGCTCCATGCCGAAGGTTTTGTGACACGCGCAGAAATCTTCACTCGTTTGGCAGGCCAGTTGGGAAACCGGAAGCATCCGCCGTTCGAGTTTGTCGTGGTCGATGAAGCGCAAGATTTGAGTGTTGCGCAACTGAAATTCCTGGCCGCGTTAGGAGGGACCAGAGCGAACGGCCTGTTCTTCGCTGGGGATCTCGGTCAACGAATTTTTCAGCAGCCTTTCTCATGGAAATCGCTCGGCGTAGATATTCGTGGCCGCGCGCGGACTTTGCACATTAATTACCGCACCTCGCACCAGATCAGAGCGCAGACTGACCGCTTGCTGGGGCCTGAGGTGGCGGATGTGGACGGCAACACGGAGGATAGGAGGGGTACGGTGTCCGTTTTCAATGGACCTGCTCCCTCAGTTGGGACGTTTAAGAGTCAGCAAGAGGAAAATGACGCGGTCGGCGCATGGCTGACAGATCGGAGCAGGGAAGGGGTGATGCCGCATGAATTAGGGGTGTTCGTCCGGTCTGATGCTGAGGTAGAACGGGCTCGCGCTGCCGTCGGAAAAACAGGGCTGCCCTTCAAAATGCTCGACGAGCATGTTGAAACGACTAGTGGGCAGATTTCGATTGGTACGATGCATTTGGCAAAAGGATTGGAATTTAAGTCTGTCGTGGTCATGGCCTGTGATGACGAAATTATTCCCCTACAGTCCCGCATCGAAAGCGTGGCCGACGACACAGATCTTGAAGAAATTTATAATACAGAACGCCATTTGCTGTACGTCGCCTGCACACGCGCGCGGGATCATTTGCTTGTCACGAGTACGGAACCAGCTTCTGAGTTTCTCGATGACCTTCGGGGTGCGCTTACAATCAAGGCTTCAGCACCTGTCGAACGATAGTTTTGGCAATTTCCCACAAGACCTTAGAATCGTCTGGGGCGATCCGCTTCTTATGCTGATACTCCTTGTAAGGATGGATGTAATTGCGATAGTCCCTAAGAATCGCTCCCACGTCTTTGTATGTGTCCGAAATCCAGCCCAGCTCATGCGCGACATCGATGTAATTACTGAGTGTCCAATCTCTTAGCTTCAAAGCGATGCCCGCTTTGTCCTTGGGGGCCGACTTGGCCTTAAAGACGGGTGATTGATCGGAAAGTTTGTTGATGCGGGCCACGAGAAGGGCTTCTAAGAGTCCCCCCATCATGACAGTTGCCGACAGTGGGAGACTATGTTCAATGCAACCAACGCATTCGTTCCAGCGGTTCGTCAAGAGCTGCTGCATTTCTGCGTCGGACGATATGGAAGCAAACGATGGGGGTGTCTCTGGTGTAGAGGGCAGTTGTACCGGCCCGGATAATTCGATTGCCTTGTCTACTTGGAGATTGCCTAGAGAACGTTTTAGTGTCTTAAGCAGAGCAAGATATCGCGTTCGAGAAGTTCCTCGATTTGTAGCTCCCAAGAGATCCCGGTAAGCGGAGTCTAGTTCCTTGAGCGATGATTCGGTTACGGCTGCCACGAGAATACTACGGCGGGTGTGGAGCCACGTGTGTACATTGGCTTTGACGAGGTCAAGTTCTGAGGCGCTGTAAACCTGCTTTGATGAGCCTCTGGCAATTATTTTCCGAAGGCGTTCAACTTCGGCAAGGGTCGCTTGAATCGCTTCGTGCGCGGCTGTCACTTCTTTGCCGAGGCTTTTTTCTTGATAGCTGGTTTCGAACTTCGCGTGCGACCCTTACGTGGTTTGCGAGCCGGTGTTGTGTCAACGCTAGGTGTGCCATCGCCCGGAAGCGTGACGGCTACCAGATTCTCGCCAACGGAATTAATCGTGAATTCGCCCCGGTCAGCCTTGTCAAGGAGACCAGCATTTACGGCGTTGCGGAGAGTTTGACCTGGAGCCGGAGGCCGCGGGTAATTGACCTTGCGACACGCATCCAAGAAGTCGGCTGTGTTGATTGAGTCCTTTTTTTCCGGTGCCTCAAATCGATAGTAATAGGCGACGACAGCGACAAACTGGCTGTCGTTCTTAGGTTTCTTTGAGGCGACGAAGCTCTTGATGTCGGTTGCGCCTGCGGCTCTAGGCGTTTCGGGCTGTGGTGTGGATGGAAGGGCGGCGGTTGATTGCGAAGTCGCGCGCTGAGGTTGACTGAGGCCAAGCTTCTCAGCGGCCCAGCGCAGAATTCGGTTCTGGTCATCGGCGCCGAATGCCTCCAGCGTGTTTACGATTGTTCTCACCGCATCAAATTCATCTGGCGTGGTTGTCGTCATCGTCGTTGTTTCATCCTCGCTGTTGTCGGGTTGTCGCTCGTAAAAAGGATTATCCGTTTAGTGTGGTCGTCTAGGAAGTCTGAAATTGTCGCTGCAACTCCTGAAGTTCGATAATGTCGCGCTCGATTATGGTTTTGGCGCACGACACGCAGTAACGGTCCCAGCTCCGGCCGTTACGTACATTCAATCTTGTATCGCCGCCTTGAATGCGATGGCCGGCGTTGGCCTGACAATTGTGGGCCTTCTTAGCCTTATCGATCTCTACGCGTATAACAATGGATTTAATTCGCGGCATTGAATACCTCCTGAACGGCGCGCTCCACAATGGCGGCAAAATCGCTGTCGATCTGATCGAGCTGCGGCTGGGTAAACTCGCTGCGCTCACCGACGTTGCGTCCTGCGGCTGTATTTGCCTGCCGGTCGATGGCAGACTTCATGACGATGAGATTGGTCCTGCCTAGTCGGTTGCGATCGAGGTCTCGACCTTCTGGGTTGATACGACGCGCCGCCAGAATGCGAGCAGCTTCGGTTTTCACCCGCATATCGAGGCTCGCCCGCTTCGCCTGACGCTGCCTGGCTATCGTAACCGGCACCGGCTGCAGACCTTCGTAGGCTTCTTTTACCTGGTCGGCGCTATAGCCCTTTTCCTGAAGAAGTTTTAGTGCTGCGAGTGCGTAGGGGTCCTCATTAATGAGGGGAATTACTTCAAGCCGAACATCTGTCTGGCTTCGCACTTCGACGCGTTCGCGAGCGAGAGGCGACGACGCAAGCGGATCGATCTGCAACTCATCACCACTCGTGAAATCCAGTCCTTCCATCGGCAGGAGCTGATCAAAGTATTCGCGGTCCGCTTCGCTGTACTGCTGAAAATCCTCCCACCGGCTAGCAATGTTGGCACCAGCATGGAATACCACCACTCCGTTGTTTAGAGGGTGGCCCGGCGAATCTTGTTCGATCACGCGCATGATCCGGCCTACAAACTGCACGAAGGGAGAAAGATTGCTGAAGATACTGAACACGGCGGCAACAGCCAGAAAGCGGTGATCAAAGCCCTCTCCGAGCTTTCGCACCTGAACGATCACATCGAGCTGGTGGCTTTCTAGCTTCTGCATAACGCGCTCATTGGCGACACTGTCCTCGCGGGAATGCACGTAATCAGCGGTACGACCGCGAGAGCGGTAGGCTTCGACGATCTGCCCGCAGTGTTCAAAGTTGAGAGCCGAGGCTATGATTTTCAGTCGCTTGTCGTCACCGTTAGCAGAGCGGAGTTTGTCCAGCTCGCGGATGGATGCATCAACGATGGTGTTTAGCGTCTCGGCCGAAGTGACAATGCTGCGCCGGAAATCCGCATCCTGCTCTCCGAGTTGGCGCACTTCGTCAAGGCCAACCTCAATTTCCTGTCCATCTGCGCGCCGGACGTAACGCAGTGTTCTGGGATTTAGCACGACGGCCTTGAGCCGTTTTATGTAGCCCTCTTGAATTGCCCTGGACACCGGATACGAGTACAGAATGCGGCCCGCCATAAGCTGGCCGTCTGCGCGCGTAGGGGTAGCACTGAAATTGACGATTTTGGCTTGCGGGAATTTTGCCCTCAGAGCATCCCAGCTTGCAGCGACGTTGTGGTGACCCTCATCGAACTGGATAAGGTCGAAGAAATCCGCGGGCAAGTCCTGAAGCCAACGATTGCCGGTTCCCTGAAGCTGGTGGATATTGGTTACTACAACATCTGCTTCCTCAAGGTCTGCTCTGTTCGTAGTCGTTCCGCGAATCTCGACGGGTTCGGGATAAGGTTGTCCGTCAAGAACGCGGCATTTGATATAAAACATGTCCGGTCGGGACGGGTCAAAATCCTTCTGGAGCTGTCCCGCGATCGGCACGCTGGGAGCGATGACAAGCGTTCGAGTGGCCTTGAACGCGAAGGGGGTTAACGTGATACAGCCGGATTTGCCGCACCCAACAGGCAACACGATTCCGATCTCTCGCTCTTGTCCGCCGGGATTTGCGGCGAACGTCGCAAGCTCCGCGTAGGCTTCCCGCTGCGGGGTGCGAAGTCGGGGATTCTGCGCAACATTCGGCTGGCGCGTTTGGAACGGATTGTTTTGCATTGTTGAAGACGATACCCCTTAATTATGCCGATTTCCAGCCGGTGGGGGATAGAAGTCGTGCGACGCTCATGAAAATGTCCTCTTCCGATAGCACCGAAGGGAGATGAGATGACATTTGACGACCCAAAAAGCAGTGCTATTTATCAATCTACACTTTACGAGGAGCGGCGGAAGTATAGATTTTTCCGGCCCCTCTTAATCGATTGCCGAGAGGTGACCCCTGAGTATTGAAATCACGCTCTATCCGCCCCACGCAACGCGTGACCAGCTTGTGGTATTTCTCAAGTCTCGCGGCTATAAGCCGTGCGCCCATCTCTGGGACTGGCCGGAGGGGACAATCAATCTACATTGGTTTCAGAGTGCCGACTTCACATCATTTGATGGTGTAGAAGCGTCGGTCTTCCCGCCTGCTAACAAAGAACAAAGTAAGTATGACGGCTGCAAGTGGGCCATTCACACGCGTACTAGGTCCTCAGCCAGTTCCGGAGATTGACACGAGCAAAATGAGACCATACGTTTAGGGAGGAAAAAATTTAGAGGAAATTTCTACAATGATTGGCACGGAAGAAATCGATACACACCCGTCGATGTTGAGGGTCGCACGCCCCTTGCTCGCGGGCTTTACATAGTTCATGAGCGTACGATCGAGCGCCTGAAATCGGTTAGGGTTGCTCTTCCAAATCCTTTCCCCGATATGCAGAAACTGGTAGGAACTAAGCTTGAACCCTTGGCCCAAACCGACCCCACGCGAGTCCTATACAATGCTCTTGTTCCATTCGTGCTAGCCGCTCTTGAGCATTTTTTTAGCCAAGCCTTCAGAATTCTTCTGCGTTACAACGACAAGGCGCGATAGCGCCTTCTCACGCAGAACGCTCGGAAAGTTGAATTTACGGACGCTCTCGCTCTTGCCGCGAATACAAAATCAATAGAGGACGTGGTTGCTGAGTGGTACAGCTTTCAGAATATCGACAGTATTCATAAGGCCTTCAACGAATGGTTTGGCATAGATATCTGGAATTTGCTCAGGCAAAGACGCAAAGTTGGCAAGCGGATCGCTTCGTTGGAAAAAAGACTTAAGAGCCTGATCAACTTCAGGCACGGTATCGTTCATCGCTTCGAGGTCAACGTAGACTTAGACAGGCCGGGCATAGAGGAGCTGATTGATCTGTCCATCTTGCTAATTGAAACATTTGTTCAGCACGTCGAAGCTTTGCTCGGCGAGGATATTCGAGACTGATTGCGATGGATCCCGGAGATCACGCGGATTGTCCACGACATTTATCGATCCAAATTTACACGGAAAAACAGGCCCCTTGCTATGAGTTATCGTGCATGATAAAGGACGTTATCATTCATAAATATAAATAAAAGTGCCCCTGCGAGGGACCCGTAAACTGTTTGGCTTAGTTTCCCGGAATGTCTGGATAGTGATGGAATCGTTTCATCCTCTTTCCACGAGCCCGGCCAAGTATCCTTCGACTTCACTGTCCCATAGTGGACAGTTTACTTGTTAGCGTCGTGCCACAGTTTCGCTGGAGAATTTTCTGCCGCAGCTCTACGAGCGCGAGCTCGTGAGAACCGATCCCGTAAGTAACAAGATTTAGAGAGTAAGGGAGAAGACTGAAATGAATCCCGTGACTGAAGTGAAAAGAAATCCAAATGCAACTCCTGAATCGGAAAGCGTTAACGGGGGAAAAATACAAGATACGAATTCCAACAAATCAACCGCCCCCGCCACTCAAAAGGGCGCCACACAGATGTTTGGCGCGACTGCCGGGATGCCGAGGAGATTCAAGGGCAACTTCGATTACCAATTCGTGCGAACAACGGGATGCGTGACGTATGGCGGGGCTGAGATCGGCGAGTGCTACGAGACTGCCTCGCGGATCGAGGACGAAAAGGAAGATAGCTATACGGAAGCATGGCGCGTCACGGCGGAGCGGGTGGAGGCTATCGCACGCAAGTCGCTTGCGGGCGGGCATCTGGTGAGTGCGCGAGAGGCGTTCCTGCGCGCGTCGTCGTACTGGCGCGAGGTGGGTTTTTACCAAAGCACGACGGATCCCAAGTGTCGCGCGGGTTGGGAGCGTCAACGGGATTGCTTTATGCAAGCAGGAAAACTGATGGACCCGCCGTTCGAAGTGGTCAGCATTCCGTATGAGAACGGGAAGTCGCTTCCCGGCTATTTCCTAAAGGCTGATGGGAGCAATGAGCCGCGACCGACGTTGATTAGCGTGGGTGGCGCCGACTCGCTGGCGGAGGAACTCTATTTCTGGGGCGGCGGCGCGGCGGCGCTTCGCCGGGGATACAACGCCTTGCTGTTCGAGATTCCGGGGCAGCGTGGCGCGATGTATTCGAATCCCGGTGCGGAGCTGTTCTTCCGACCGGATACCGAAGTTCCACTGAAATATGCTTGCGATTGGGCGCTCGGTCGTGCCGATGTCGATCCGGAGCGCCTTGCCTTAGCGGGCTGGAGCCTGGGCGGGTACTTTGCGCCGAGGGCAGCCGCTTTCGAGAAGCGGATAAAGGCCTGCATTGCGAGCACGACCTTGCCGAACTGGCAAAATGTGGTTCTGGCAATGTTCGGGTTACCGGCGGATCGGCCTTACCCCAGAGATCTTGAGAGCAAAATCGATCTGTCGAGCGTGGGGAGCAGGTTTATCGCCCAGGGAGACATACGTTATCGACATGGCGCGGGCGGCGGAACGATCGCGGAGTTCGTCGACGGGCTGAGCAAGTACAACCTGTGGGGTTTGGAGGACAAGATCACCTGCCCGTATTTCAATATCGGCGGAGACGGCGAGGGACCGTTGGCTGTCTATGGTCAGAAGTTCTACGAGAAGCTGACCTGTCCCAAAGGGCAGCACATCATCGCGGCTAAGGAGGGCGGCGAGGCTCATTGCGGAGTCAACAACGAGAGCCTGGAGCACCAGATCATATTCGACTGGTTGGACGACGTCTTCAAATAAGAGCGAGGACAGCTATCGATTCCCGACAAGTCCTATTCCGAGAAGTCTCGGCCAACCGGGTTGTCCACACTAACCAAAGACCTGGGGTTTCGGAAGCCGTCATTGTTAAAGGGTGTTTAACCTTTAACACGATAAAATACATTATCGCGTTCAAACAACACGGGTAGGGAGACCGCAGGGCATGCTGCCATTCTTCGTTCCATAATTCATCACAATCCATAGAGCATAAGAGCGCGCTCCGCACGCTCGAGATCGAAGTGATGGTTGCGAAGAATCTCCAGGTAACCGAGCTTGTTGCCCAAGCACAGCTTATGGTCAGCTTGTAGCTTGTACCCGTGGCAGGTTCCACAGATACATTGAAGGTTTTCACGGCGGTCTGGATTGCCAGCTCTTAGTCGACGGATGAGTCTCGCCGGTACGATATGGTCCACGTGCCGCCGAACACCAGATTGTCTGAAATCTACTCCACAGGATGCCACTTCGCACGTTCCACGTAACGCTGGAACTCGATGCTTCTTCCATCCGTTCCGCGACGGACGCGGCCCTGGCCACTTCAGTTCCACGCGGCTCCAGCGCACTGGCCTTTCTTGGGTACTGAAACGGGCGCCGCAATAGGAACATCGCCGGTGGCGATACGAGTTGTGGCCGCGGTAAACGGTCTTGAGCACTTCTGTTCGTCTGTCCCCGCAATGTGGACAACGCATTCGAGGTACCTCCTTCCGGTGGAGCAGGATTTCGGCATCCGATGACGGGAGTTTCGGCAGTTCGCGAAAACAGTTTCGGTGCAGCAACTTAGCCGGGCACTCGCTGTGAGACGCCATGTCTCTCGATTCGGTACAAAGCCGACCGCCGATTCCGAAGGGGTTGGATGAACTCTACGAAAAACGAGGGAAGAGTGATGGGCGCACTGTGGATGACTGGCTGCAGTCTGAAGGCCACAATCAGCCTGGGTGCGGTCCTGATGCCTGAAGACGCAATCAATCGCCGGGACTTGATAAAGAAAGCCGATGATGCGCACTACGCGGCCAAGCAGAGCGGTCGCAACCGCGTATGCGGCAGCCCAGTTAAGCGGATTTTCGCTGTGGAGGAAGACGCGAGAAGAATCTTAAGGTCATCCCTGTAAGGTTCAAGGTTGAGGGCGAAAGCGAAAACACGCATCCTCGCAGACGAGGCGAGAGCGCAGCATGCTCAAATTCAATTGCTTGAATCGCCGTCCGAGACTCATCTCTGCTGCGGAAGGATGTTCGACCCGTTCGATGGGGCCAGAAAGTGAATCGAGCATGCTCGATGAGCCCGTTAGGGAGTCTTGCAACGAGCGTCATTCATTTCGTCGGGCGGGAGACTCCATCCCTTTTCGCGGGCTTCGGCCTGGTAATCTAACCAAGCGGAGGGCAACAACTCGCACGGAGCGTGGCAACCGCCGAATCTCGCGAGGCAGGAAAGATCAAAATCAGAAGCGTGCAGTGTCTGCTCGGCTGTTGCCCATGTCGGGAAAACCTCAACTCTAATGGATGAGATGTCTCGTTGGACACCTACAGAGACGCTGTAGGATTGATCACCCGGATGTCCCAGGACCAAATTACTTTCAGCTTCGACTTCTTGCGGTGCCTTCCAGGCGTACGCGTCCACCCACGTAGAGACCAGCAGACCCGACCGCGACTCATGACCCATGGTCACGTTAATAGACCAGAGTCGGTTTCCGAAGGGCCGCAGCCACGCGGCCTTTTCACCGAGCCAGTTTAATCCTTCACTTCTGATCTCCACTGAGTGGGTGTTGTCCGGTGACTGGCAAAAGCCGGTTGGTTGTAGTCCGGCCTCGCCTCCATATCGACGAACGATCCCCTGAACCTCTGCATCCGTTGATTCTCCTGTGCGAAGTGACCGAACTTCTTGGAAGAGCGCTACAGCTTTTCTCTCAGTGTGGAAATTTGCGGCAAATATGGCACATTCGCCGACCAGGACGACCGCCGTCGCCGCCATAAAACGCAGTGAGAGCGTCAATTGACGAGTAGTTTTCGTCGTAGCTCCTTAAATGTAGCATGCAGAAAGGCTCTAGTTTCCGAACGCTGAATCACTGCACGCCGCCATTAGGGAGGCGTGGCGAACATCCGGGAGTTGTGCTCGATTCGAGTCGGCATGTTCCAAGCGAGGCGGCGAGACTCAGCATGAATTTCACTGGCCTAACCCGCCCTTACTGCCCCCTAAAAGCCACAAATTGACACGTTTTGCATGATTTTGCACCGGATCTAAAAACCACCGACCCTCACAAACCGTCCCGAAGTGTCGGGAGTCGGGCACCCGAAAAACTGGAGGCGAGGGCTGGCCCACCCGCCAGGAATCGTGTCTAACGGGCTGCCGCTTACTCGGAGCGAGTTAGCGCGATAAGTGTTCCTCGGAATGGCTCAATGATGAGATCCCACTGACCGTTTCGGCCACTTGCAATCTGGGAGTGGCCGAGAACTTCCCAATAGAGCTCTGCGATGGCGTGGGGTGGTTGCGGGTGCCGGAGCCGGAATTCTGCAGAATCTATCTGCAAGGCACCAATAAACGGTTCCAAGAGTTTGACGGGCACAGCTTTTAGGAGTGCGTTACGTTGAGTTGGACCAAACCTGGCACCCTCAGCCTCCAGCGCTGTGGTGACTTGTTGGTCAGACCATCCCGGATTTGCGTCGACTATCGTTCGCAAGTGTTCGTTTTCCGAACTGAAGGTCACCGTATCCGAACGAACATAAGCGTTGGCAAGGAGGCCCTCTTTGTCGAAATCGAATGACGCCGTCAGTATCGGCTTTTGCTCAACCATCTGTGCCGCCTTCCCATCTCGCCCCCCGATCCAGTCCATGTGTCCTTTCTCCGCTGGTCCGATCGCGACCTCGAAAGTTGGCATAAGAATCCAGTCCGTGTCGAGCGTTCCGAAAGTCGCGACGCTCATTATGTAGTTCTTGCCCGTGACGTCGGGATACAACGTTCGCAGAAACTTCTGAGCAGTTGAAATAACAATGGGCGTGGGTCCGGACGACTCTCGAAATGTCCTCGGACCTAGGAAGAACAAGGAAGCTGACGTCACCATGCCCATAAGAACCAGCGGCTTGCTACTTGATAGTCGTGGTCGAATCACCGATTACCCTCCAAGTGACGTTTTCGAATACGGCCTTCACTGCACCATTAGCCAAATCCTTTGCCTTTCCAGCATCGCTTCCCTGAGCCAAAGCCGTTGCCGCATACAGCCACGCGGTTTTGCCGGTGAGGAGGGGGACGGGGACAACCGAATTCGGCACGATCAGAGCACGGGTTTTTGTGCTCGCCGTAATTCCCCAAAGGCTTTGAAATTGCTGACCTGCGTTGCAAGTGGCAAAAAATAATACCGCTGACTCACTGGAGACTAGCTGCAAGGACATGGGAGTGGGTTGTCCTGGAGGGCCAGTAACGTTTGCCCCGGCCTTCTCGAGGCACTGGTCGGCAAAGCAAATGCCAACGGAAAGCCCAGTGTTGGGGTCCTCAAGCGCATGACCTATGAAGCCGACTGCCTGGACTGGTTTTCTCAGGTCGCTCAGAAAGTTCTTCAGTGTAGCATCTGCGCCGAGGCGGAAAACATGGTTAGCCTTACCTTGGGGCAAGAATCCACGGGATTGAATGTCCGTCGCAAATTGCTGCGCACTGTAACTTGAAGATAGATCATCAGGGACGTAGTGCACAAGTGTTGCGAGTTGGGGTCCCCTGCCGGATGCCCTGTTGCTCTGACCAAAGGGGCTATACGAGTCGCTAACTAGGACATCGGGGCCAAACTTGAATACCAGAACGCCATTTGAGATCATAGGCCACATACCTAGCGCCCATGGGTCCGAATTGGAGAACCCTGGCGTAGGTGGCGATGCGTTTCCGTTTGGATCCAGTTGGATGAGACCAGCTTGACTGTCCTCGATGGCGACGCCTCCGCCGCTGGTTGCTGCGACGAGGGAAACGTAGTCTTGGGAGGAGTGGGTCCAGTTAGATTGCATCGTAGCAACGTTGAAGGAAATCACGTTCGAACCGTCAGTGGTGAAGGCGGTGCCGCTATCTCCTAGCACCATCCCGGCGTCAATCGTACCCACATTTGAATAGGGAATTCCGGTTGTAAAACCTGCTTGAATCACTCCCTGTGGTCCCGCGTCGGCAAGGGCTGGGCTGGCTGTTAGACCGGAGTACCAATTGGCAAGCACGCCGCCCCCTCCATCTGGAATGACTTCTCCTGGTGTGTCGAAGGGAAAGGTTCCGTTGGATGTAGAATAGCTATCTATAGTCTGCAGTTGGCTGCTTCCATCGGGCAATACAGACAGCACAGAAAGCGTTTGAGTGTGAGCATAGCTAAGGACAGGTTGTCCCTGTGGGCAGGTCCATGTAGTGGAACCCTGGCTCGACTGCACTTCGATCTTAACCGAGCCGTCGGGAGCGACAACTGGAGGACCAAACAGCCCCGCGCCTGTGGACGTTTCATCGTAGTTCGTTACGCAATCGATGTTGTACTGTGTCCCTTGAGACATCGGCAGCTGTATCTGGCTCTGCAGAGCGCCAGTTGACCCGTTGATAGAATCCAAGCAACTTGCGGCGCCGTAAGTGTTATAAGCAGTGTAGACAATGGAAGTGCAGTTAGGCACGACAAAATTGACTGAACCGTTCGGCGCGACAGCGATGTCGGACTGTATCGTCTGCAAATCTGGGGATTGGTACACCCAAGACTGTGTGCCAGTTGGACCGCCAATATCGGCGAGAACACCGATAGGCTCATCGTAATTGCTGGTATCGCTGGCCGAGCCGACAATCAGGATCCCGCCAAGGTTATCGCCTGCCGCCTGAGAGAATGAAAACCCACTTGGCAGGTTACTGGTTACGGGGTTTTGCCAAAGTTGCGCGCCACCGCTGGTGAAAGCGCGGACCAGCACATCGCCCGACGTATCCGTATCTATTGTGAACAAGTCAGGTCCATTCGGGGTGGGGGTAGCTTGAATGATCTTTTGCGTCGTAAATCCTGAAACGGTCGGAGCGGTCCACAAGGTTGTCCCTGCGCTGAGTGCTGTGATGACCGTGACTGTTGATTGTGCCGATGCGGAGCCGACCGTCGCTGTGACTGTTACAGTTCCCGCCGCAACCGCCGTAATTGTTCCCGATCCGTCGGTTGCAAGTGTTGCGATGGTCGTGTCGCTGACTGACCACGCAGCGTCCGGTCTGTGGACACCATTCTGGTCGATAGCAGTAAATGATTGCGCGTTCCCGACGACGACCGTAACCGGATTCGGCGTAACCTGAATGGAAGTCGCAGCGCTCATGCCGATGTTCACGGTCACCGTGCCTGATGTCGCGTTTCCCGCGAGGTCGGTTGCTGTCACGGTGATTGTGTTAGACGGGAGGGACAACTGGACGGTGCAGGAAAAACTTCCGCTCGATATCGTTGCCGGAACACTGTTGCACCACACGCTTCCCACTCCAGAAAGCGAATCGGACACCGAGCCGGTAATAGTCACGTAGGGCGTGCTCACGGACGATCCGTTTGACGGACTCGTAATGCTCAGTGATGGGGCGGTAGTGTCGAGATTGACCGTCACACTTGTAGAGGTAGAATTGTTGGCGGTGTCCGTCGCGGTTCCGGTGACCACCTGATTGGCACCTTGCGTACTTACGTTTACTGGAGATGTGCAGCTTTGGATTGGCGCCGCTCCCGGTATACAGGTAAATGACACCGTCACGGCCGAATTGTTCCAGCCGCTTGCATTCGGCGCGGGTACGGACGTTGCGGTGATTCCCGGATCTGGACTCAGCGCAAACTTCGCGACGAAAGAGTTGTAGGTGCCGCCCAATGCAGTTTGGTAGGCGTTCGAAGGATAGGTAGAGAAATCGGTGGAGCATGTGCTTCCGTCAAGGTAGGGATTGCCGATTGAGTCGATGGCCACTCCGGCGCCTAGATCGCCGTTGTCACAGCTGCCGCCGAAGTATGTCGAGTACTCCAGCGAAGTACCGGTCGAATTGAGTTTCGACAGGAATGCGTCCCAGGAAGAGTTCTTGAGTACCGTTTGAAGTGCCCCCGAGGTCGTGGGAAAATCGCTCGATGAAGTCGAACCAGATACGAAGGCGTTTCCGTTGTTGTCGACGGCGAGTCCGTTGATGACCTCGCCTTCGCCTCCGTCGGTGCCGCCCAAGAACGTCGAATAGACCAGCGACTGGTTTCCTGGCATCGTCGGATTAAATTCAGCGACGAAGGCTTTTCCTCCCGCGCTATTTGTCGTCTGATATGCCCCTGACGTAACCGGGAAATCAGCAGACGTAGTGTCGCCGCCTACGTAGATGTTTCCGGAGGCGTCGAGTCCAATCGCGCTTCCCAAGTCGCCAACGATAATTGTGCTCGAGCCACCCAAATAGGTGGAATAGACGAGCGACTGAGGGCCGCTTTGCGTCGTGTCGATTTCCGTCACAAACACGTTTCCGTCGGTGCTGTTCAAAGTCGTTTGGTATGCATTCGAGGTTGTGGGAAACGGCGAGGGAGCGGCAGAAGTGGTTTGGCCCGTCAAGCAGGCGAGGCCCGAGCCATTGACAGCGACGCTCATACCGTAGTCCCCGAAGCCTGTGCTGTCACCTCCAAGGAAAGTTGAATAAAGCAAGGACCCCGCACCTCCTTGATTCGTGTCCAGCACCGTAAGAAACGCATTTCCGTTTTCGCTGGTCAGTGATGTTTGGTAACCCGTGCTAGTCGTTGGAAAAGGCGTAGTCGCGTCGGAGGCAGTCTGGCCCGTGACGTATGCTAAGCCGGATTCGTCTGCCGCTATACCAAGACCGACGTCACCAAGGAAGTTGGAACCGTTTCCGCCTCCGCCGAGGTAGGATGAGTAAACCAGCGACGCCGTCCCCGTCTGAGTCGTGTCTATCCGGGCGACGAAGGCGTTTCCATTGGCTGAGCCAAGTGATGATTGGAAAGCGTTGGCTACGGGAAAATCGGTCGAGAGCGTGGAGCCTGTGACGTAAACGTTCCCCGAGGGGTCCAGCGCCACAGCAGCGCCCCAGTCGCCCCCGGTGCCTCCAAGATAAGTCGAATAAAGGACGGCTGTGCCCGTTGGATTCAGTTCCGTAACGAAGGCAACTCCGTTCGAGTCGCCGGAAGCTGGATAGCCGTTGTACGTAGGGAAGTTCGTGGACGTCGTCTGTCCTGCGATGTACGCGTTGCCTTCCGAATCCACAGCGATCCCGGAGGCGTAGTCACTGCCGCTTCCTCCGAGATATGTCGAGTAGCTCAGGGCCGGATCAATGATCAGAGGCTCAGTCTTGTCATATTGTGCAATTTCGATACCGATTTCTTTACGTTCTTTGCTCATGAAGGCGAAACGCCCTTGAACTGAAACTCGTTTTCCATGTGAGAATTGATAGATTTCCGGACGAAGCAATTCGAAAGAGTTACCCGAAGTCCCGATCGATATTCCTCCTCGCTTTGTGATTGACACGGAATCCGCGGAGTCAAGGCGCAATTTGATCGCGTTCGGGTCAGCCCCTGGTGCTACGACGAAGTCGAACTCCAGGCGTCGCTGCTTTCCGTAATAGACCAAATCGATCCCACTATAGATGTCGGAGTATTTTACGCGGCCAAACATCGACACGCCGGTCCGCCATTTCTCCGGCCTATTTCCGATGAAGTAGTTGGTTTTGCCCGGCAGGCTGTCCAGTCCCCGAACATTCGGCGAGGGATTTGCCCCATCGATCGCTATTCGGACGACGCTCGTCTTCCGTGGTCGATGGAAACGCGGCGATAGCCTGTAGAACCTTCGCGACTCAAAGCGCTTTCGGGTTCGCGAATCCATCTTTTCGAGGACCCGGTCAGCTACGTCAGGTTCTTGCAGGGCAAGAACGGCCTCACTCCTGGTCAGGAAGACCGTGTAAGCGTCGCCATGCGAGATGAATTGGACCGATGGATCGGTCTGGCCCTCGTTGACCTCGAAGCTCAACGGCAAATCGCCGTAGCTCTGCGCCAACTGTGGGCGAGGCTTTGGCGGGATGCTGGTTTTGGCGGCCGGAGCATGAGAACTTGCGGAGTCTCTGGGATTACCGGGTTCGGGAGATCGATTGGCATTCGATGTCCCGCGAAGTACTAGCAGGATGAGTAGCGGCAGAACAACCTGAATAAACAAACGGAATTGCCAGCCCGCAGTTCGACTCTTTTTCATTGGACCCCACCTCTCTCCCGGCTCGGTGAACCGGAGATGCCGGACGCTATACAGTACTCTCAGTACACCTGTCAAGTTAAAATATTGTTTCCTACATTACTAAAGAAAAGAAAGAAGTTACCGACTTAGACCGATGCTCCGGGCTGACGTGGATGTTCGCGCTTCAGCCTGCAGCAACGGAAACCCGGGCAATAGCGCTCGCCCGCCAAAGGTCGGACAGCTTTGTACGTCGAAAAATCGCTCGAACGCAAGGCGGGTTGTACACTCAAATAAAAACTCCCCGAGAGCCCTTGCGGCAGGTCGAGCCTGATTGTTAACCGGTGCGATCCGTTTTTGCATTGCCTCGCGCTTGGATGAACTTACACCGCCACGCTTGCGCCAATCGATGGCCTTCGGTTAATAAAATATCCGCCAGCGATTTCCTCTCGCGGATTCCAACCGCATCCCGAGGGTCAAGGCGTGCTCTTTTGACAAATGAGTGCAAAGACTTGCGGTTAACAACGCGGCTCCGCCAGAAGCGCTCCAGAAAGTGCCCGAGGATCAGACTCCCTGATAACTTTTGAACGGCGTCTGAACAACAGGCTACGATTCCAGCGGCATTAATCTCGTTCTCCCCTAAATACTATCAAGTTAGTATCGAGAAAAAACTTGACAGCTTGAGGTACGTATTGTAGAAGGCATCTACCTGACCTCTACTCGCCGAGCTGATCCAGTTCTACCGCCCCTTGAGTCGCTGGCGCAAGGTGGCAATGGGCTTAAGGAGGACACTGCAATGGCAAAACATGGTCCGGGCAATGTCGGCTGGCTTAATTTACTCGCTTGGATGCATCCATTCGAGCCCACCGTCATCCCCGCTCAGGAGGCGTCCTTGTGCGCGGCGCACTAAGCACAGTCGTGATTGGAATTGTCGCGATGTGCGGGTGTGCGTCCACGGTCAGGATCAACAAGGCACCGACGGCTGACGCTCTGAAGACCACGGAGGTGAAGGGCGTCCCGTTCTATGTCAAGGTCGCGAAGTGCAAGCAGGAAACTTCGTGGCTGCAGCCTGTTTACGTATTGACGCTGAAAAAGACTACCACCTATCAGTTTATTGACGAAAAGGCTGCCAAGGCCGCCAACCCCAACGCCAAGCCGCCCGATCCCGTCGTGCGTACGGGCGCCAAGACATTATGCTTGTCGCAGTTCAACACCGACGATGTCAAGAAGCTCCGCGCGCTACTCATCAAGCCGGGAGACGCCACACCCAACGACGTCAAAGACATCGAGGCTCAATGGGCCGTCGTCGCCGCTTGGCCGGACTATGTCGCCGTGGCCGTGGACGAAGATACCCTGATCGGTTCCAAAGATGTGTTCGAAGTATCGAATACATCGGCGCCGGAAGCAGTTGTCGATTACACAACGACGTATTACTACAATGCACCCCGGCCGTGGGTTGGTAGTTCGCAAATCGACGCGAAACTTGCAGCGGACGGGACGTTGACCGAAGGTTCCGCCCAGGTGCAAAGCCAAACGCTCTCAACGATATTGTCCGCCCTTCCCATAAGCACGCTTTTGACAAAGGCAGCAGGGGCTGGTGCTGTTGTCGCAGCGGCCCTGCCTCCCGATGCAACGAAGCAAACGACTCAGTATGAACTCACGATCACAGAATCCGGCTATACACATACTCACTCCCGATATCAACCTTTGACGCTGCCGTGCGCCGTGGAACCTAACGGGGTGCGAACGGATTACGCGCTAACAATCCAAACCTCAGGGCAAGACACGAGCAAGAAGGCTGACGGCAATACGGTTAAGTTCGATGGGTCTGTTGTTCTCCCCAAGCCTGCTGCCAGCAAGTAAATTCCGGGAAGCCCACGATTCAATCGCTGGAGCTCGGATCCCGCAGTGGAGGTGAGCTATGGAATTAAACAATTGGCGGGTGTTCCGCCCTTTGCTCTCTTGCTCGCTCGTGGTTGCCTGCTGCCTTGCGAACGCGCCGTTCTCGGAGGCGGCGGACCGCAAGCCCGTCTTCGTAGATCCTGTGATCCGTTTGTCCCCAAATTCCGCCAAAGACCTGATAGTGGTGAAGATCAAGGTCGAAGGCCTCAGCACACAGGAGCTTCAGTCCACAAAGGAGCCAAAGCTTACTGACGAAACCAATCCCGCTCCAGCCGGGGCGGTTACCTTTCAGTTTGTAAAGTCGGACAGCCCCGGCAATGCTGCGCGCGTTTGGTATTTCACCGCCTCGATTGACGGATTACCGGCCTCGCAGACCGAAAAGCGCCTAGCCAGATTCCAATCCGATTCAATCAATGATACGGCGGAATACACGCTCTCCAACCAAGCCACCGCTGCCTCCAACTGGACAGTGTTGTCACCGCCAGACCCCTGGGTGATCACAGGTAGGCGGCGAACACAATGTGTGGCCATCGGCATTATCCCTGGTGATGCGCCAGCCACCAGCGTCAGGATCCAGCAGTCGACGCTGATCGAGCAAAGCACGAAGAAACTCCTGGGATTAGACCATCTCAAGCTGTGCCGCGACTCCCGAGGGACGGATTGCGGAAGCAGCGGCTTCGATCTGGCGCCGCACTATGCCGGGCCTCCCTTGTTTTTTTGTGTGGATGACGGCTTTCATGGTCATGGCAACTATCGCGGGACTGTGAGCTTGAGCGCGCTTGAAAAGCCGGAGACGCAGCCCGTGACGTTGGATATTTACTCGAGCTCTTGTGGAGCGAAAGCATTTGGGTTCTTCTTGATTCTCGTCGGTGTGGTCGCGGCTTGGATGACCAAGGTATTTGCGAGCAACCGCTTGACGCGGGACCAGGAGTTGTTGCCTGTGACCCTGCTCCGCCGCCGAGTGGAAGCGCTGCAGTCGAAGTTGGCGAACCTTCCGGCGGCATTTCGAGGCGGGACCCCGGGCATTGATCAGGACATCACCCGGTTGCTCCAGGATTTGACACCGGCCAACCTTGAGGCATTGCATTTCATCCATCCGGCAAATCCGAATCCTTTTGCCATACCAGTTGACAGCGCTGGGCTGAAGTCTTTCCTCGCAGACAGGGATACAAAGGTGAACCTACTCACGGTTCTCGTCGAGGAAGGTGTCGAACCTGCAGTTCAAATGGGCGCTCGACCGGCTCCGAGGCCTACGGACCATGACATCCTCGCCGCTTTGGGGCGCATTGATGCGCTCCGAGGCCAGAATCCCCTGCCCAGCGAGGCTCAGGCCCGCGCAACCATCACACAACAGATCCTTCCGGACTTAGCACACACGATTGTCGTCGCTGCCGGAGCGGCGCAGCCGGCGGCACCCCTGGCGAAACCCGTCTCATTCGACCGACTTTTGGTCGAGATCACGGATCTCAACCTCCTGGTGTGGGGCGTAACTGCTCTACTGACCGCGTTAGTGGGGCTGGCTGTGCTAATACTGAACAACCCGGGATTCGGCAATGCAGTTGACTATATTTACTGCGTGTTCTGGGGATTCGGCATTCCTACCGCTGTCCAGCAATTGACTTCAAACTCGGCGGTGAGTGCATTGGGCATTTCTGTGACAAAGTCATGACGCAGCTGGGAGCACAAGCGTGCCAATCAGTTCAGACCTGATTCAGGCGAAGCAAGTTTTGAGCGCGCGGCTGCTAGCCGCGGGATTGAGAGGAGGTGCCTCGTGGCGTCCCCGAACGCTGAGCGTGACGGCCGCTGTTGCCTCATCCGGACGGAATGTCCACGCCGTTGGAATTGGCACAAAGATTACCGAGGGCCGTACCACTTCAATCCCTTGCATCAGAATCTATGTCACACAGAAGATAGCGCTCTCCCTGCTTCCGCAGAGGGACCAGCTGCCCCAAAGCATTGATGGTATCCCAACCGATGTCATCGAGGCCCCTCCTGCTTCCGCAGCGTCCAAAAGGACACGCAAGAAGGTTGCGACGGCCGCCGCAAACTCGAGTCCAGCGGCGGTTTCCAGCGCGGCGATCGCTGGTCCAGCCTGTACCGAACAACGTCAGGCCCGTCAACGGCCAGTGATGGCCGGTATCAGCACTGCACATCACGACGTTACCGCCGGAACCTTAGGTTACTTTTGCCGTTCAACCCGCCATAGTGACGACCCTTCCCAAGTCTGTGTGTTGAGCAACAACCACATTTATAGCAATCTCAATCGCGCCGTTGCGGGAGACCCGTTGTACCAGCAGAGTCCGCTCGATGGCGGCATCGCAACTGACCACTTCGCCAATTTCCTCCGGACCGTGCCGCTCCAACTGGATGGGACCAATCCTAACCGCGTGGACGCGGCCGTGGGCAGCCTGCTTCCGGGCATACCTGTCGACCTGCAGGTTTGCACTATTGGCAAGATTACGGGTACTGCCCGCGCGGTGGAAAACATGCAGATTCGGAAACACGGTCGCACTACCGGTTACGCCGAGGGTACAGTAAGCGATGAGCTGATCGACGCCCTAGTGGCGATGGATCCCGATGATTCAAACAAGGTCGGTTTGTTCCAGAACCAGATGCGGCTTGTGCCAGCTACGCCCTTCACGGCAATCGGTCTGGGTGGTGATAGCGGTTCTCTGGTGGTCAACAAATCGGCATCGGAGGCCGTGGGCCTGTATTTTGCGAATCCCTCGACGGGGGAATACGGGTACGCAAGTCACATCGCAGATGTGCTGGCGGACTTAGAAATCGAGCTACTGTAAAATGGTCATATGCAATCAGAACTCGAAGAACTCAAATCGCGGGTCAGCCAAAAATATCTTGGAAAAGGCGGGATCCACGGCGTGAGTGTTCGTCGTTCTTCAGGCACATTGTGCGTATACATGTCTCCGGGTTCGGGTGAACAACACCAAGAACTGTTGCAAAATCTGAAAGCGGACGCTGCTCCCTTCAAGGTTCAGTTCATCGAAGAGGAGCCACCAAGGGCAGCCTCTTAGGAATCCCTCTTCCCCTGGGCGACGACGCTGGCTTTGGCGCCTTTCAAACGGCCTCCATTCCAGCTGTGCAGTTGCGCTACGGCGTTCGACAGGTTGGGGACCGACGCCTTGCTTCCTGTGTGCAGTCGACAGATGGCCCCCAGGCTCGGGAATTGTTCCAAGATGAAGGACAGGCCCCCTGAGGGCCCGCAATTACCACCTTTCAAGCTCTGGGCAACCAGCGCCACAACCTTCGACCGGCTGGCCAGCCGCCCGAGAAACTGAAACAGCCCTCGACCAAAGATGTGAATGGGCACGAAGGGAAAGGAATCGGCTGAACTCCGCAAATTCGTCAAATTGCTCGCTCGCGTGAATCAGCGCGACCGACTTATTCTGCTCGGAATAGCACACCGGATGGCTGGGCGCGGGTAGATTTTCCTCTCGTTAAATTTCATTGCTGTAGATTTGAGGGAATCCCGACGCCTTGGTTACCTTAACGCATGACGCCAATCCCCAAAACTAGTGGCAGTTGTCTTCATCATCTCTGGAGGCGGAAGCCAGACGTCTCCCGAGTTCTTCAATCTCCTCTCCCAACTGCCGAAGCACGCCGCCATGCTTTTCCTCATGATGGTCTTTCGCGTGTCCGTGCGATCGACGGCGCCGCTCGCTCCGAGGATCTTCGAAGTCGAGCTTCAGCGCTTTGATTTCCAGCTTCTCATACTTCAGGCCCTCGATCTCAAGCCTCGCCACTCCGAAACCTCCAAGATCCTTTCGTTCCTTCTCATGACGACGGATGTGGAAGAAGAAGGGATCATACGAAGCAATGACGGGATTGATTCCGCTCAAGTCCAGCAATTGGTGCGTCGAAAAATTGGCGTTGCGCTGGTAGACGACGCCGTGAGGAAAGTTCGCCAAGTCCGGTGTGTTGTTTCCGCAAAACACGCCATAAAAGTTATCTCCCACCGCAACTAGGCCGGCATAGTCTCCGAGGGGGTTGCTCGGATTCAGGGTAGGACCGGTTCCGTTGTCGTCCGGAAGATCGGCAAGGAGAATGTCGTGGTGCGTCGAAAACGCGTTGTCACTGATCTCAACGTGGGTTTGCCAGCGGTTGCCGGACCCGGGATTGTGTAGCTTCTGGTAGAAGAACCCTACCTCGCCGAATTCGTTGATTGCCAACTGTGGATTAGTCGCCGGAACGACGGCTCGCAGATCCGCGCTCCAGGTCTGTCCGGAATCGGTCGAGCGCCGTAGGTGAATCGTGTAGTCAGCAGCGCTGGTGCCATCAGCCCAGGCGAGGTAAACCACCTCGCTGCGTCTTGGATCCACGGCGAGGGTTAGACTCGATCCTATGCGCTGCTTCCCGAGAAGCGTCCCCAGCGCCGGAATCGACACCCCCTTGACGACTCGCATTCCGGGCAGTGAGTCTCCCGGGTCGACTAAATCTTGGAAGCGGATAGGGCCCGCCGCCCAATGATCATCGCGCGCTACGACGACATCCGATGTCACCGTGCCAACCCCGAAGCTTCGCCACCCGAAGTAGGCCGCATAGATGATTCCCGTGTGGTGGATGGCTGGTCGAACGGACGGACCGTCCTGCCCCAATGTGGCTCGAGGCTCTACTGGAACAGATGTGAACCCGCCCGGCGGTGGGGGTACGGCATCGAGCGACGCATCGACGGTCGCCGATTGCGGTAAATGATTGAAGTCGTTCTCGCCCATATAGACGCGGTCGTCCCCCGGATGATCCGTGGCAGCTTCAATGTAGGGCTGATCGTCCTGGGTTTTGTTCAATAGCAGCGTCATTAGGCCTGGCGAGCTGAAATTGGTCTTACGGAGAATGTTCAGATCGATGGTGAAAGCCCGCAAGATTCCCGCGTAGAGAACATTGGACTTCGTGCCGAACCGAACTGTGATGTCATTGGTCAGGTTCCCCCCGGGAAGTACGACGTTGAGCCGCCAAGTATTTCCCCCATCGGTGGAAACATAGATCGGGCCGTTCCCTGAACTCATCGGATCGGGCGTGAAAGCTGTGGCGGCCATGTGCAATGGGTTGGCGGGATTTACGGTGATGCTCGGCTCGCTGTCCATATTGTCTTCCCCACTGAGAGAGTGGGGGATCATGTTGACTACTTTCACGAACATGGTCACGTCTCCTCTGAAGCTTTTCGCCTCGCGCTTGAGGGCGCGCCCTCGGCGCGCCTCGCCGGGTTAAGGCCTCTTGATGAGGCTCCGGATGTGAGCGATCTGTGACGGAGGCTGGAAGTCCAGCGCGTCCAGGGCGGTGAAGCCAGGAACACGCATGATCGGCCATCCCCGCTCCTGCTGGTCTCGTTGCAAGATCCACACTCCCTCCTGTCCCGGCTTGAACTTCGGCGACTGACTCCAAGCCACGTCTACGCTGTTCGGGAACAGGATGGTAATTGTCGCCCCTTCGTGGCGACCCTTCTCGACTGACTTCCTTGCGATGACAGCCTCCCACCAATCCGGCGCATGCTCCGATATGGGCATCCGCTTTCGGATGTCTTCTGGTGTGGGGTTTGTTTTCGTTACTTTCCCGACGATCACTAACTGAGCCAGTGCGATGCGCTGTGCGAGGCGCTCGTCGGCAAGTGCCTCGTAGGCTGCATCGATTTCCTTTCGCATCGTGACTCGCTCCTTGTCGTCCATGCGACCGACTTCCAGAACCGCGAGGCTCTGTCCATACTGCCAGCTTGTGGCAAAAAGAACAGAAGACTCCCCAGCTCGCACGCTCGCCGGGTCGTTGAACAGCACCGTGATCTCTCTGCCGTTGAACCCCCTTAATTCTTTCGGTCCGTGAAGCACTTCCTCCACTTTGAATATTCCGGCGTTAGACACGGCTGGTTCAATGGGCATCGTCGTCGCACCGATGCTCCCCAGCACCCCCGCGGCAACGAATTGGGACTTTCTTGCGTATTCCGCGATCATCTTGTCAGGCATTGCTTTTACCTCCCGTCCATTTCTGCGCCCTCGCGACTTCTTGATCATGGCTTTGTCACCGATTGTGCCGAACGAGGCACGCGTCCTCGGTGGTGGACGACGCTCACAAATTAGTTCTGGTTGGTTGTTGTCGGTTGCTGTGGCTGGGAGACCGAACGCCCGAAGTCTTCTGACGTCAAGCTCGAGTGCCGCGTGAACTTCCGGATTGCGAGCGCAATACAAACGCCGATCGGAATGGCCGCCAGGAGGAACTCGAGGAATCCGTTTCCACCGTCGAGATCAACGCCAAACCGCAATTCGATCCAATTTCTAGGCAGGGACCCAAACGCCATTCCGATTGCTGTCACGAGAAGAAGTAGTGAGATAGCGCCAAAGCGTTTCCATAAGCCCATGGTGTTCCCCCTTCCTGGTAAGAGTTCGGCCCGTCTCGGGAGTGATTGAGGCCGCTCGACAGGTAGTGACGCGAACTGTCGAAACGTTACACATTTTGTCGATCTATTCGGACAAGGCGATGCATTACGGCGCACTCGGAAGTTTTGCCGGATACAATCACACACCTTCCGTGGCATGAGATTCGCCGCGATATATCGGATCTCTTCACACTCGCCTTTCCCGGGACATGGCATTCTCAGGTCGTTCGTCCAGTTGGTTCCGCAACTTCCGCTCAAGGCAGACAGGACTCCTCGCCCTGTTCCCCAGCAGCATCTTTATCTTGGCCTCGCTGTACCCAAGTTGCCGTGCCAAGTCGCAGATCGTCGCGCACTGCTCTGCGTGCTCCGAAGATCCAACCGCCGCGCAAGTCTGCTCCTCTACAAGGTCTCTGTTCTGCGGATAGAACTCGTCGGCGATCTCTGACGCGCGTTCCGCTTCGCCTTCCCGCACAACGCACTGTCCCCACTGTTCATCAGCACAGGCAGCCTGCGCTTTCTGGAGGAGTTTTCCGGGCCCCGTCATGCCGGTGATGAGGCTTTCCAGCGTCATCCCTTCAATCTCCAGGCTCAGAATCGGGACAACGGATGTCTCCCAGCCTCCGGATCTTCCGGGATGCCAGCGCATCTCTGGAGTGACCTTAAGGGTGGCTTTGACGCCTTTCAAACGGCCTCCATTCCAATTGTGCAGTTGCGCCACGGCATTCGACAGGTTGGGGACCGACGTCTTGCCCCCTGTGTGCAGTCGACAGATGGCGCCCAAGCTAGGAAATCTTTCCAAGATAAAATACAGGTCCCCTGAGGGCCCACAGTTACCACTTTCAAGCTCTGGGCAACCGGCGCCACAACCCTCGACCGGCTGGTCCTTCCGCAGTCCATTCAAGTATTTGCGGTCGCCCGGCCAGGGCTCCCCCTCCGGATGCTCCCTCGTCCTTCGAATTGCCTGCATTTTGTAATGGGCCCCACTGCCGTTCGCGATCTGGACAAGTTCTCCGTGGCAGAAGCGGCCTCTCCGCGTCCATAAAGCGTACTCCGACGGGAAAACCTCCCTCGGGTCATCGTGGAGGAAGATGACTCCCAATTTCGTTGGCTTCTCCCCATAGACTTCGGCGAAATCCGTCGCGGTCTCCCAATACACAGATCCACCACGCATGACCTTCCGCTTGAAAACAAAATGAAAAAGCGCTCGCGGATTGCCGTTCTCATCATCGGGGTCGGGACCCTCGCCGATGGCAACCTTAATCGCCACCGGAAGTTTCTCGAGGGCCGCGCCCTTCTCATCATGTGTTATTCCGAGAATTCCCATCGCATCTCTCCTTCTCTTGTTAAGTACCGCTCAGAACAGCGCGAGCTGTTCGTTTGGCATGGCCGAGGCCGACCGCCGTGAACTCTTCCGACCGGGCGATTCCACAGCCGATATCGGTGGTGATAATCGGTCGACGGGAGCCGAGGTCGCTTCGACCAAATGAATTTCCGATACGGCTGGGGCGGCCTCCACTTCCAGATCCTCAGCCACTCGTGTAGGAAGCATCTCCTCTTGCTTCTTCTGAAGTGTTGCCCACACCGCGTTGGCTCGCTCGCCGATCCCTTTCTCCGTGACAAGTTCGCGCGCCATGGCCATCAGGATGTCGTCTTCGTCGTTGATCGACTGCAATCCTTCCGAGGAGAATTTGCCCTCCATCGCCAGAGAGACCAGCAGCTTCTTGCCCATCAGCCGAAGGCAGGTCTCCTGCATCGTTTCGGAATAGTGCAGGAATTTCACTTTCACGGGAAAGCGCTGGCCGATCCTCCAACTTCTGCGGCTTGCTTGTCGGAGGACATAGATCGAGTACCCGGTCTCGTAAAACAAGATCGTCGGAAACTCGATCAGGTCAAGGCCGGTCTGGACGAGTCTCGGGTGACAGATGACGGCTTGCACTCCTGCGCGGAGTTGGCGTTCATACCAGGCTTCCCGCGACTCTGGGGGCACGTCCGTCGTCAGCAGCGCGACACGTATTCCCTCATTCAGCAGGATCCGTTCAAGCCTACGAGTAACGTCGCGCTTCTGCGTGTAGACTGCATAAATTTGGCAACGACGGCCGTGCGCCAATTCTGACTTCACTTCCTCGACGAGGCGGCGCTCCTTGGCATAGACGTGGTTTTGGTCCAGATCTTGCGTCCCTGCTATGAGAAACCGCTCGCGCTTTCTGGTTTCGGGATCGTATTCGTACCCATAAAGGTCGCCGAGGTCAAACGGTCGGTCCGGATAGAGGAGTAACGCGTTCAGCGCCACGCTGATCACAGTTGGATTCCGCCGATGCTCCTGCAGAGCCTTCTTGATGTCCTCTTCCATCTTCTTGTACGCATCGCGCAGCGGAGGATCCATCTCCACGCCGATGACTTCTTCGCGATAGGGTGGCAGCGCGTCGGAAATGTCTTCAAGCGAAATAAATGCTCCAAGACTCATCAGGAAGCGGCCAAAGAGAAGCGGCGAGGCACCGGGGCGTCGGCGAATGCGCTTGGTTACCCGGCCGTCCGAGCAGGCGTTATCCGATGGCTCGACGACGGTGACCTTCTCGAGCAGCCCATAGGTTTCCGTGAAAGCTCGCACGCCTGCTTCGCCATGCTCAAATCCTTCCCGCACCATCTTTGCCGGCTCCAAACGGAAGAGAATGTTAAACAGTTCATCGGCATAGCCTCCGATCAGTGTCCCGGTGAGAACGACGGTGCGTTGCGCACATCCCGCCAATGTGCCGAGCGCATTCCCTTGTGCGGTGTCTCCCTTCAGCTCGTGCACCTCGTCGGCGATTGCGTAGTCAAAGAAGTCGGGCATGTAGCGCCCGATGAAGTCCACCGGAGCGAAGCGTCGCACTTTCTTCCCGTCCGCCTGCCACAACGCGCTGTATAAAGCCCTCCGCGACTTGGCGGGTTCCTCGCCATTCGCACCGCCTAACATTTCACTCAACTTGGCCTTTGTGAAGTCGGTGGACAGAAGCCGCTCCCCGTCTCCATTTAGGTAAATGGGACAGCCGCTGTCTGCGTTCACCACACTCCCTTGGTAACGCCCGCAACGAGCTAAGCCGTACGCGTGCCGCCAGAAATAACTGAGCTTCCCCCGGTCGCGCCCGACAATGAAAAGAGCCGGCAGTCCGCAGATCGATTCCCAGCGGGCGTGAGCAGTGCGAGACGTCTTCCGCTGCCGCAACTCTGTGAGCGTCGTTCGAAGCCCTTCCCGGACGATACGGCCGTGCCGCAATCTGACTTCGTTGACGCCCGCGTGGGCAGCGGAACTCGTCGGGCCGCGAAGGCCATCGATGAAGAAAACCCGCACTCGCGGTAACGTCAAGAGAACCTCTCTCGCCCACTTCTCAACCAGCTGCGGTGGGACCATGGCAAGGGCCGTGAAGGGCCTTCGATCGCTGTGCACATGAACGGCTCCCAGCGAAATCAGTGTCTTCCCAGTTCCGCATTCCGCAATCACCGCCGCCCCACGCGCCTCGTGCCAGCGTTTTACCACACCCATCATCGCGAGAGTCTGTGCGGGGAAAGGTTTACGCAGGAGTTGTCCGATGAGCGGTGACGCCGGATCACCGATGCCGTGGAGTGGCGGGTAGGCCCGAAGGATTCTGTCGGCTAATTCGGAGGCGCGCGCACGGAGGTATTCGTTAAGATCTTTGGGGAGTTGCATAGTCCTTCCCTAATGGTCTGTTGGGCCGAAACAGAAAGCTGTGGTGATGAGTAAGTGGGACGGGCAATTTCAAACGGAGCGGGTGTCAGAACGAGTCGGTCGCGTGTCAGTTTCCGTCAGTGTGCTAAGTGGATTCTGTCCAATTTCGCTATCGCTGGGGAAGAGCCTCCTCGGTCCGGTCGACATACTTCCCACAAGCGGACTTCTGGATCGAAATGACTTCCGGTTAGCCCGTCAGACGAGTAACCGTGCCGCTGATCGTTGTCGCATATACGACCGCTGGCGGGAAGGTGCGTGCATCGAACCTACAAAGCTCCACGTCTGATGAGCGTCACGACCGGCGAGGGCGGGGAGATTAGAGACTTGGCGGGCGCATCGCAACCGTCTTGTGAAATGGCGTTGAACGGCTCCTAAGGTAATAAGCTGGTTTTGACCCGCAGATGCCGCCAAGAAATTTCGTCAGCACGTCGTCCGTGATGTGCAGCATGAGTTGATTCAGAGCACAGTCCGCTTAAAGGAATCAGATCATCATTTTAATGAGCGAAGCCGCCTGTCCGTTGTACCATCTGCCGCAAAGAGGGGAGCATGGCAAGAAACCTTCGGCGTTACACTGACCTGAGCACACTCTTCTATCTCCTTGCCGAGTGCAAGGTGACATTGTTGAACCCGAACCGATGGGACGACAAGAACGATTCGTACTGCCTAAGGCAGTTCAGAAAGGCGAAAGGGCACAAGACCGTCTTCGCACTCTGCTTCGTTCAGTCCTCGGAGCGATACCACCTGTGGAAGGTGTTTGGGGCCGGGACAAGCGGCGTGCGAATAAAGTTCAGGAGAAAAGTTCTTCTGGATGCCGTGGATAAAGTGCGGGGACTCCGGCATGGTGAAGTCCAATACTTGAAGTTAAAAGAACTGAACGGCTCATTCAAACCCGAGAGGCTGCCGTTCTTGAAGCGGTACGGCTTTTTGGGCGAGGACGAATATCGGCTCGTCTACGGCTCCGACAAAGACCTTCCGAAGTTTGACATCGACATCCCGCCCGACTGCATCGAGAGCGTCAAACTGAACCCGTGGCTCAATGTCGAGTTGTTCGAGCATGTCAAGAACGCTATCCGTAAGGTGGATTCCCGCTGGAAGAACTTGGAGGTCGTGCATTCGTCGCTAATCGACAACGAAAGATGGCGGGACTTTGCAGATAGGGTTTCTAAGGCGGGTGTTTGAACGCGCCCATTCTCCGAAAGGGGGGACGGTGCCCGCAGAAATGAGCCATACGTGCCCATTCAGTATGCGATTCGTATGCAGTCCTACCCCACGGACTACGTTTACGTTCATGTACATCCCCAACGACCAAACGAAGTCGTTTACGTTGGACGCGGCTCCGGCAGCAGGGCTTGGTCTATCGGCGGCCGCAAGACGCAAGACCACCGCGTCTGGCTGCGTGAGTGGGCAGCGCTCGGGTACTCTCCCGACAAGTGGGTTCGGATTGTTTCTCCCGGCAGAGGCGGATTGACGCCAGCGCAAGCCGTTAAGATGGAGAAGGAATTGATCGCCTTCCACGTCAACCGGGGTGACAGACTTTTCAACGTCCAAGGAAACAAGAAGGAACTCATCAGGCGGCATAGAAACAAGTTCTACCCAGAAGGCCCGCAGCGCGACTCAAAGAGGCGATGGGGATGATCCCTCCTATTAACGCGCACTGCCCGGTGCCGGGCTGCAAGACCAAGGCACCGCATACGGCAGACCCACAGGTCCAAGCATTGCTTAGCCAGTCCCCGGCAACCATCGCGGACTGGACTAAGAGGTGCATGGTGGAATTGATTCAGTCGGTGATCGCCGACATAAACGCCCCCGGAGTAGGTCGCATGTTCGCCTATCTGACCCGTTGGCGCGATCCCGAGGAACTATACCACCGGGTGCTGTACGCCCTGCTCATCGCTCCTGAAAGCCACCTTCCACATATATTTTCCGGTGAGTTGCCCAACGGGTTTTCCGCCATCTGGCGCAAGGTTAACGAGGTCGTCTATGAGGGTCGGGGGGAACTGCTCAAGGAGCGCACCGATCCGAGTGGTCGGGCTTTCACCGCCATGGGCCTTTTGAACCAAAACGCGCACAATTCATATTTCACGATGTTGATGACTTTCGGCGTTGTCAAGGATAGCGGCAATGAGTGGAAGGCGCATGTCCAAAGGCACCTCGAATCGTGGCAGCGGCGCGTCGAATACCTCAATCACATAGAGGGACTCTTCCGCGCTGGAAGGGACAAGGCGGTGATTTTGAGCGCCATCACCAACATGCACCGCCCTATCGAAGCGTGGAAGAACGTCAAGCAGCCCGCCACGCCTCCCGTGAAGCTCGTTCGAGCCGCGCTCTTGACGAAGGGCGCGAAATGCCGTTATCAGGTCATTGACCAGCCGCCCGACATGAAGGAGTTCCGCTTCCGCCTTCATATCGGAGAAACTCGCCATTGGGACGAAAAGAACCTAGTGTTTGTCCGCACCGGAAGCCAACAAGAGCTGCTAGAAGCCTTTGAGGCTGACTTGAAGGCAGTGAAAAAGGAGGGCTGGGTCGAGGAAGGGTCTTGGGGTGGGGACGCAAGCTGACAAGGCGCTATTCAGCGTTCACCGCAATTACCGCGCCTCATCGTCTTTTGATTAGACCTCACTTTTTCCGATGGCGCGGCTGGAAGGGATTGACGGCGGCGGCTTTTTGATCCGGCGTCTCACCAGAAAACGACCGGACAAAAGCCTCTTCCTCGGCGGTGAGCTTCTCGCCCTTCTGTTTCTTCTCAGCGATTGCTTGCTTCATTCTCGACTGCTCGTCGTCCAATCCCATCGTGGGCGGCGGCGCGTTTCTCGGTTGTTTTCTCATGTGAGCGGCTCCTTTTTCGTCTCGTCGGTGATCTGGATCGACGGATAGTCGTTCACGGTTCCGATTCTGGCGACGCAGCGGCAGCGGTGGTTCTTATCCACTCGTCGAAATACTTCGCGAACGTTTTCACTCCTTGGTTGTGAACTGCAAAAAGCATCCGCACGTCGTCCTGACTTCTTTGCGCTAGTAGGGGTCACCCGTAACTCTATAATCCCCCTCGCCGGCCGCGTAGAAATTCCACTTCCTGCCGTCGCTCATTAGCAGCGTCAGTCGTTCTACGCTGACGCCTATGGGCGGATTGATTCGCAGTTGCGCCACCTTGAACGCCCCGCTCGACCGCTCGAATACATCGTATTCCACATCGGCGATTAACTCCTGCCCCCGGTAAACCTTTCCCTTCTCAGCCATTGTTCTGACCACCTGAACTGCGCGCTATCACAGCAACCCCGTCGCAATGTGCATCAGCTTGGGCAAAAACGGCGCAAATAGCGTTATGTGGTCTGCCAAGAGACCGACAAACCGCTCGTAGGCGTGCGTCCATCCGCCCTGCCCTTGTGTCTTCTCAAGTTCGTCAATGCTGTTGATGATTTTGTTGCGTGTGTTTTCGTCACCGATTTTCTCGGCAGTCTGCCGCATTTCCATGAATAGGTTTTGATTTCTCTGCCAAACAGTATTCGTGGAGTTGTCAATGGTGTTGACGTTTAACCGGGAGTTGTCGCCGTGAAAATGGACGTTTCCGAAACCAGTCACGGGCCGTCTCTGGTCGTTGGTCACTGGCTCTGGAACCAACTCTAGGTCGCAACCTAACACGGTCTTTTCGCCATGTTCCGTTTGGACCTTGTGAACATATTCCCCTAGTGTTGACAGCCTATCGTCCAGATACGTGACCCGGCCCGGACGGGCACCGATTCCGACCAGCACATCCGTGCCGACAGCGAAACGCTTCTTGGGTGTACGTTTTGCCATTTCGGTCGATTCTAGGTCAGCGAGCCTCTTGCCTTCAAGCTCACTCAGGTATGCGGTCCCTTCCGGCAGAACTCGAATGTTGAAGGGACCGCTGAAAAACTCACTCGCGCTTGAGAACTCAGAAAAATCGGCTATGCGATACGTCAAATGCGGCGGCGGAGCACAGAGAACTTTTTGAAGAACAATCTTGTTCTGCTTTCTCAGGAGAAGCAATGCGTCTTCTGCCGCTCTGCCAATCCCGTCTAGCCCGGCAGCAGTCAAAAGAGCAGTGAGCGTCCCGCGATGAGTTTGCCAACCAAGCGTTTCATCGCCTCCGCGAGTTTTCATCACCGCTTCCTTCAAAATCACAAAGTGATACTGTTCATGGGTTAGCATGGCATCCCGTTAACCGATGATACCGTGCCTTCCACCTGAAAATCTCCAATCTGTCTCTGTGAGTTTTGTGGCTTTCCGAACCATTGGCAGCCCCAAAGATGCCGCGTTCCCTAAGCACCCAGCCATTGTCTGAAATACTCCACGTTTGGCCTGAACAGGGGCCGAACTCGGCTATCGCTCCTCGGAATCACTACTAGGTGGTCGGCAATCCGGAAACTATCCAGAAACGGGGTTCTGGGAAGTTAGGAACGACGCTTGCGGGCGGATGGTTGCTTATCCGGGGGCCGCACGTGCATCCGAAGCGGCCAGTATTGGCCGCTCCAGGAAAGTCCGCGGCAGCCTCCAAGTGATCGAACCATTCTCTTCTGGAATCCGGATCGAGCCTTCCTTCAGAGCTTTCCCGATCCATTTGAGGTAGGTACCTTTGTTTCCACTCACCACGACGGGTGAGCATCCCAGCCCCAGCAACGGCCGGATTGCCTTCCTGACCTTGAGTTCTCGCATGAACCACGTCGCCCAGACGGGCACCACCGGCAGGCCAAATCGGCACGCCACTCGGTAGAGCACGAAAATGGGATCGTCATCGCACAGAACCGTTCGCGCTCCCTCTCGATCCACTCCGGGCTTCGTCTTGGCGAGCTCTAACGAAATCGCCACCAAGTGGCGGACGGGCCGCTCTCGGTTCGAGACTGCTGCGCTGCCGCGAAAGCATTGGGCCTCGGGGCCAAGAGACACCGCCATCGCGGGACGGCCCGGCAGATGAATCTGAAACATCGCTCCTTCGGTTACTCCTGCCCACAAGGCACCGACCTCGGAATCTCCCCCGACTAGGGAGATCAAATGGGCGCTTGCCTGACCACTTTCATCTTTCGGGGCTTCAACAACCGCTCGGTCAACGTGGACGCGAACGTGTGTCGTTGTATCTTTCACTTGCTTTGTGAATTCGAGGGTTCCGAAGCGTTCGTGTGCGTTCTGCATTCCTGCTCCTTCCTCAGTGTAAAATGTGAGGTCGCAACTCGATGCGCTTAGCCGAACGGATCTTGGCAGCGGTAGGAAGCTCGAATCTGAAAGTGGAGAGATTATGGCCTGCAAGTGTGGTTCGGAGAATCAGAAGCCCTTTCCCGCAGATGTGAAAATCTATTTCGACCAAGCGCGCACTGTGGCACCTCCTGTCTTTTTCCCCGACACTCTCGTGTGTCTCGACTGTGGCCTTTCCGAATTCCGGATCCCAGGAGGATGGAACGAGCTGCAAGCCTTCCGAAGAGCATCTGCGGAGTGAGTCTCGCAGAGTGTCCGATTGGCCTGAATCGAAGTGCCAGGTCGTGCACGGCCCCGACCCATTACTTCAGAGTCGCTATCTGCCCCCCGCAGAACACCAGCGTCAGTTCGTTCGAAAACCGCTCCTTCTCCCGAATTACCGTGGCGCCGTCTTCTTCTTCCTCGAACTTGTCGACGAGTTTGACCGACTGCCAATGCGCGATATGCCGCGCTTCTCCCTCCCCGAAGATCCCGTTGAGCATCCCTGCAGTGCAGAGCAGGCCCACATGCCCGCCGTGCAAGGGAGTCAGCGGGCGCCCGTTTACGTCGGACGGTAGTGCAAACAGGACGGCAAAGGCTTGGCGATAAGCGGATGACTTCGGAAGAAGGTCTTCAATTTGATCTAAGGGAAGGCCGCGGTACACCAACCGCACCGGTGCACCGCGCGGTATGCTGTAGTAACGGTCGGGCTCCGAGGGAAGCGGAGAAAGTTTCTCGGGGTCTCTCGCCACAGCATCGTACCAGAGCCGTGCTCTGCTGATCTCACCATCCTGCACACGGTCTCTCTCTTGCCGGGTGCGGCGGACTCCGAACACCACGACCTGCTTGTATTTGACGCTTTCGGGTTCAGTGAGGCGATAGATGTGGACATCCTTGAATTGGAACGACAGGACCTGACTGCACTCGCGAATGTAGTCCGAGGGAATGACCATCACCAGAATGCCAGTGCATTTCAGCCAACGATACACATGCTCGAGAAACAGCCTCTCCATGCGCTGCGACTTTTCCTCGCTGACTTCGAAATCGTAGGGAGGATTCAAGTAAATCAGCGAAAAGGACTCGACTGGGCACTGCACATCGAAGCAATCCCCGTGGATGACTTCATCGACTAACGAATGAGCGATCGCGGCTCTCTGCGCATCCAGCTCGAGCCCATACCGGAGTGCCCTTGCATCGCGCGTGATCTCCGTGAACGCGGCGCCCTCTCCTATACAAGGGTCAAGAGCGGAGCAAGACTGATCGGAGAATTGAAGGAACTTGCGAATTCGTTCGGCCTCTGCAATCGGAAGAGGGTAGAAGCCCAGACGCGCACGTCCAGCTAGACGCATGACGCCTCCTACTTTCTGGAGCATTCTGAGAATGCTTTTTGGCTTTGCATCGACGCGAACCCGTTTTTGAAGAAAGAAAAGGAATTTCAAGTTGCAAACTGACGGGCGTGGGTGTACGTTAACGACCGGTTAAATCATCGATATAGTAATTTACGTCGAGGTAGTACGTGGGAGCGGTAGGAAAGCAGATCGCGGCGCACGGTCGTTTCGTCAGCGCGAATCGCGGGGCCATGGCGCGGGCCGTGGTTTCTCTACGATGTGAATGGCACGCAGGCGCGTCCGCTATATCCGGCTTCGAACAAGCAGAAAGCCATCGCGCAACGGGCCGGGGGGGGATTTCTATGAAAACACTGGCGGGTCTAGCTCTGTTGCTGGCCGGGGCGAACATGATCGGTTCCTCTAATTATTCACCGGCTCAGAGTGCAAGCGCGGGAATGGCTATGCCGACCAAAACACTCCTTCTCGCGCAGCTGGACGCTAAGCAGGTGGTCGGCGGGAGTTCGTCAGACGCGACGGGAACGGGCGCATTCGTGCTTGATCCGGGTCATCACGCGCTGACGTACAGCCTCACCTACCAGGGTCTGGAGTCAGGCGCGGCAAAGAGCATCAACCTTTACAATTTCGGCAAAGGCAAGGAGGGGAAAGCGGTGATGATGCTGTGTGATTCGCGCACCCGACCGTGCCCCAATACTCCCTCTGCGACGATTTCCGGAAGCCTCGAGCGCGCCGACGATCGCGCGCTCGACAACAAACTCATCGGCGAATTCGATTCCGGGCGGGTTTACGTCGAGATCGTGGGCGGCAACCAGAAACCAGAAATTCGGGGCCAGCTCGCCCCGAATAGCGCGATGGTGCCTTTTGCAAACTACGTGGCGCATCTTTCTCCCCTCGAAGGAGCCGATTCGAAGGGCAGCGGAACGGCGATTGTGAGCGAGACCCATCTTCCCGACGGAAAAGTTTCGGTGTTCTACGCGGCCACGGTGGCCGACACGTCGGGCACTCCAACCAACGCAGCGCTTGTCAGCGGCCCGGTGCCGAAAGGCCGCGCCTTCACGCCGCGGATGGCGCTGCCGCAGCTTGAAGTGCGTTCCTCGCGCGACAAAGCGACCGGCGGCTCAATATCAGGTCACTACGACGTCAACAGCGCCGCGCCCGATGCGCTCCTCGTCAAGGGGCTTTTGTCGACTGGCAACGGCCAAGCCGGATTCGTCGTGACGACAAGCCGTTTTCCGGAGGGTGAGCTCTACGGCACTCTGGTCCCGGTGCGCTGAAGGCAAGGCCGCGATTGGTTCAGGCCTGTAGGCCAAAGCACAGTTCGATGAATTGGGGAATTGCCATGACACCGTCTCGCTTCTTCGCGTTTGCAGCACTCCTGTTGGGCAATCTTGCCGCTCCTCTTTCCGTAAGCGCTGGAAGTTGTACCGGCGGCGCCACGCTCACCATCACGGCCTCCTCGGACAGCTTGACGATCACGCCCACGGCGCAGACGACGTTCAATTTCGGAGAGCATGTGATCCTGACCGCGACTGCGAGCGGCTTTACGATCGCAACCTATTCCTGGACCATCGACGGTCCGACCATCAAGGATTACAGTGAAGATCTCGGCACCGAGGCTTCTCCGCCGCAGGCGGCCGCATCGCCTTGGACCACAACGCCTCTGGCACCGTCGGACCTCAGTGTCGCTTCGGTCGGATTCTACTGGGTGCCTTCCGCCGCACAATTCGAACCCAACAACGGTCCATTCACGCGTAACGTCACGCTCGCTGTCACGGAAACCGGCGGCGGAAGCTGCAGCGTGACCGTGCCCTACTCGGTCGAGCGCAACGAAACAGACATCACCCGGCAGGCAGAAGACTTCTACACGTCGAACCATCGATCGGCGATGTCGACCAATCCACTCGACGGACATGTGGTCGACGAGCACATCTTCTGGCATATGAATGTGGACGGCGTGACCACCTTCCCCTCCTGGATGCATTTTCTCGCCTGGCACGGCGAGTTTATGCGCCGCTTCAATCTCTGGCGCCAGGAATTTGGGTACAACGTGCCCGCGCCGTGGTATCCGGGCAGACCGCTGCCGAGCGGTCCGCAATTCGACGCCGACGCCGGTTTGCGGCAAGTCTATGTGGCCGACAACAACCACATTCCCACCTACTACACGATCACCGGCGGCTCGACCCCCGATTCCGGAGGCCAGCTAAAGTTGTCGGACTACACAACTCTCGACGATTTCTCGAATTCGTTCGAAGGTAGCTATCACGGTCAAGTCCACTGCAACATCGGCGCGTTCGGGGGAAGTTTCTTTGAAACGAGCGGTCCTAACTTCGGCAGCATGTGCCTTGCGAGCTCGCCGAAGGATCCGATGTTCTGGCGCTGGCACGGCTTCATCGACGTTCTGTATCGGAATTACTGCAGCTTCAATGCTGCGGGTTGTCCTTCACCTTCGCCGGCCGATCCCGCCGCCGATCCGTGGATGGCCGACAACCCCACCGACATCGTGGACAACGGTACGGTGCCCTCGCCCGGCATCCATTGGATCAGCCCCGACGTCTGGAACCGGCGCGCCGAGGTGACCACCAACGCTTGCGTACAGCCGCCAGACTCGTATGGGGACCTCGTCACCACGGGCGGCATTGTGCGCGATTGCGGCACTTCCGCCGATCACGAAAATCCCATAACCGGCGTGACCAACTATCTCTACGGAACGCTGCGTAACACCAGATCGAACTCGCCGAGTGTCGCCTATGCCGAAGTCGGCGTTTATTATGGGCTCGCCTCCTCGGGTCTCACCTATCCCACGGACTTCACCATGATTCCCGAAACGCGCCAGTTCACCACTCTCCAGATCGAGCCCGGAACCACCACCAGCATCGGCCCTATTCCTTGGATTCCTCCGGCCCTGCCGCCGACCAGCGACCACTACTGCCTCTATCTGCGCGTTCTCAGCGTCCAGGCAACTCCACCGGTCGAAGGCCTTGGCATCAACACCGATGTGGCCAACAACAACAATCTCGCCTGGCGAAATATTAAGATCGTCGCACCGGGCGACACGAGCGCGCCCAGCTTTTTCATCGTGCGCAACATCGGAGAACAGATGGATCGGTTGGCGCTACATTTCGAGATCTCGCCGGAACTGGTCCGTGAACGCGTGAGCATCCGCGTGATTCTCGATGAAGGCCTCATCAGCGCCATGCGCGAAGGCAAAGGCAGAATGGAGGGCCTCGAGCCAGAGGGCAAAGACACCAAAGACGGTTACCGGATCACCAGCCCCAAGGCAGAGATCGCGGGGCTGCTACTGGCTCCTCGCGAGGAGGGTCACGTCAAAATCGAGTTGGGGCCGACTAAGGCGTCCGTCCGCGGAGAAATCACGATCACTCAAATTGGAGCCAAGGGGGTGGTCGGGGGCGTCACGATGCTTCTCGCAAGCAAGAAATGAGTGCCCGACCTCACTTATTTGGAATGCGGATGAGCTGGTGCTAGAGTCCTCGTGCCATGGGGGTCGCAATCCAGGCCAGAACCAACTTTACCCGGGGCGTGTGCCGGCGAAGGGTTCTGAGGACAAGTCCAAGAGGTTCTAAGTCAGAATGTCTCTTCACCGATACCACGACCATCTTGGTTTCGAGCTTCTTGGCATCCTTCATTCGCACGGGTGACGAACTTCGCTTCCCTCTCGACTTTGAATCAGCCGACTCAGCGACCGAGCTTTACATTCGCGCGACGGAACCTGAGGAAAAGAGGCCGGATGTTTTTCAAGCAGAGGCCGGCTACGTCACGCAACCCAGAAAGGACAGGCGGGACAACTTCTTCGTGGCCGCTGAAGTTCGCGACTCGTGCCTGGGTATCTCAGCCATTAACCTTCGTTGCGAAACGCTGAGGGATTACTTCTACGTTGGCAATCGCCGGCGGTCCTGGGACCGTCAGCCCTCATTTTATGAACTCTTGCGCGTTCACTCGGGCGTATCGCTGGCAGAGCTTCGCATCGCTTTCAAGTTGCGCAGCCTCGAACTCCGCACAGCACACGCAGCAACTGAAAACCTTCATGCCTTGGAACGCGCCTTCAACACTCTCGCGCAACCAGAATTGCGCGCTTGCTACGACGCGCTTCGGAATGATTCCGCATCCCCCGCGCTCTTCCCACATTGTGGCTTTGGTTCATTGCTTGTTGCCGGAGATCTCTCAAGAGACGGGAAGACTTTTTACGCGTCTCGCATCCTATCCTTTCGCCCCGAACAAAGGGTCATACAGCTCCAAGCACTGGCGAGAAAGATCACGTTTTATAAGGACCACGCAATCTTCCGGGATTCGCGGCATCGGATCGAGGTTCTCTTCGACCAAGCATCGTTGCCGCTGTCGTGGGACTCGAGTTGGAACCAGTGGAAGCATTTGCTAGGCGCCAAGGTCGGAGTCAAGGCTCCTTTCATTCAAAGCGGTAAGTATCAACACCGAGCAGGTGCATGGCACCTAGTGAAGTGGGAAACTGCCCTTTCGAGCCGTCTCGAAGTGGCGCTGCCGTCGAACATTGCTGAAAGCGTTGCGGAAGCCCGAAGAACCCATCAGCGGTTCGGTGAGTTTGCCGAAGCCCTCGATCACATTCGAGCGCGCCTGGAATCCGCTCCAATCGAGAGGAGGGAACTCCAAAAACTCTGCTTCCGGTTGGGCATGCCGGGCGATTTCGATGTTGCTTTAATCACCTGGAAGCCGGACTACGATGCCTTCTTTTACAAGCAGCTCTGCAGGCGTGCTCGTTGTCTCTATCTCTTTCGGTCCGAGTACATCTTTGACCTTGAGAGAATGGTAGTCGTGGAGACACCTCAACTCGGCCATGCCACATACATCTTTTCCAAGCCCGCCAGCATGTCCGAGTTCTTGGCAATCTACAGCAAAGTCGCCAGGGAAGACATTCTTCGAAACCGCAGCAACGTGGCTGAAAGACTCGGCTTCTCGGGCCGTCTGATCCACGGTCTTAAGCCGGATGCCTGGTTAAGGGATCTGAGAGCAAGGGTCGGCGAGTCTTTTGACCACGCCGAGCCTTCTGTCGGCTAAGGACCGAAGTTAGCCATGAAAAGCGGAATTGGCGAAAAGGAAGCAGCCTACAGAGGCGAATATTGGGTTCCGTCAACCCTAAGTGGCGCAGCGACGCAAATCTCAGAGTCCCAATGGATTGCACCTGCCTAGGTCCAGAGATCCGTACCGACACCCCACCAATTAACGGCCCTCTCTCAATTGGCCTAATTTGACAGAGTGTTCGCACGACCTAAAATTCGTAGCTTGGTTGCGTGCCGGTCCCGTGATTAAGAGATTCGTCTTCTAGGAATAGCTATGTCAGACACCGCGAATCCAATGAGCCAAGCTGCCGTTAAAGAGCCATTAAGTTTCGCACTGATGGAGAATGAATGCCCGATGACAGTCAGGCAGGCGGCAAAATATCTTGGCGTCAGTCCGCAAACTGTATATCTTTGGGTTGAGCGAAAGCAGATTCCCCATCTCCGCGTGATGGGCCGAAATATCCGGTTTTTGAAATCGGATCTCGAGCCCTTCCGCGCGTCCTTCAAACAGGAGATGGAGAATGGCTAGAAGACGAAATCACGACGGTTGTGTCTATCGAAGAAAGGAGACGAGAGTCTGGTGGATGCGCTATCACGATCGGAACGGCATCCGCCAAAGTGAATCCACCGGCACCGGAGACTGGCAAGAAGCCCAAAAAAAACTCAGGGAACGGCTCAATGCCAGAGACAACAATGTTCTCGAAATTGTACGCAAGGGGGAATCCTTGAGTTTCGGGCAATGGGCGGACTTCTTTCTGGAAAATTACTCGAAGCCGCCCATGCGCGCCGAGAAGACCCACCAAACGAACCTGCGTGTCGTAAAGCACCTCAAATCCACGTGGGGCACAAGCAAGCTAATGGACGTCACGGCGGACCACGTAGAGTTGTATCTTCGGGAGCGCCTTCGACGACGGGTTCGAATTAGGACCTCCCTTGGCTTTCATGAACGAGGAATGCTCAAACCAGCCACGGTACATCAGGAATTCAGAGTCCTACGACGGATGTTAAACGTGGCCGTTCGGAAGAAACTGCTACCGGCGAATCCCTGCTCAGGCGTCGAATTCCCAGTGCCTGTCAAGGGCCTGTTTCGGCCACACTATGTCAGTTGGTCGGAGCAGAAACGTATCGAAAATCACGCACCGCAGCACTTACGGAACATCGTTCGGATCATCACGGAAACTGGTCTCCGGGTCTACAAGGAACTCATGGCCATGAAGAAGGACCAAGTGGACCTACGAAACGCCGTTGTCTGGATACCAGACTCCAAGACTCCAAACGGAATCGCTGAGGTACCCCTCACACCGATTGCCATTGATGCATTCCAGGATCAACTGGCAATTTCGGGAGATGGACCGTTTCTATTTCCCAGCGATTTGAATGCCACCGGGTACCAAAAGACACTGAAGACCGCTTGGTGCAAAACCCTTCGACGAGCAAAAATCCCTTACTTTCGGATTTACGACCTGCGCTCGACCTATGCAACTCGGCTAAGTGCAGGAGGCGTCGCAGACGAGTGGGTCACTCAGTTGCTTCGACAAGGCGACTCTCAAGTCTTCAAGAGGTATTCACAAATGAAATTGCAGATGAAGAGAGAGGCCTTGGAGAAGTTGAACCGTCAAGCGAATGAAATGGCCATGGAAATGGGTACAGCCATGGTTCAATGAACGAATTCTGGTACAGTTTTGGTACAGTCGGGGCTGAAAATGACAGTTTGGGATAAGAGCAAAGTTGGAAGTGCTTTAGAATGAATGTGGCACTTCATGTCGGGGCGTAGCGCAGCCTGGTAGCGCGCCTGCCTTGGGCGCAGGAGGTCTGGAGTTCAAATCTCCACGCCCCGACCAATCCTCCTCTTAAGGGCAGGCTAGGGCTGATGCTTCAGGAAGTGGTCGGCGACGACGGTAGGTTGTTCGACGATGCGCTTTTCCTGCGCGCACACCACCAGCCGGATGAACTGCGCCATGCTCCATGCGAGAGGGGTGGCGCTGCCGGTTCCCGATCCGAAAACGAAGTGCGATGACGTCGGCTCCGCGCGATCCCAGACCTGTTCTGGAATCATGCCGCCCGCGTTCGCAAAGTGAAGCATCGCGTCGAGGTACTGCGCCGGATTGCGACCGAGAGCAATTTCGTATTCTCCGCGCTCGCCCGTAAAGATCGGCCAAACGCGTCCGATGCCCTCGCCGAGCCACGGACCGCCGAAAAACGTTTCGCCATAGCCATCGTGATTGTACCGATAGAACGACGGCCCGTTCGGTGTTTCGACGCGAATGGTTGAGTCGATCACCTTCACCGAATTCTGGATTGTTGGATCGTTCGCCGGACGAATCCCCAGCCGAACCAGCTCGAGGAAGCCGGCATCCACTACGTCTCGTTGATCCCACACTCCGCCGCCATTGTGAACGTCGAGCTGATCGCCATTGTTCGGATCCTTGCCCTTGTCGATGCGAATGTAATACGCGCCAGAATCACCGGCGGGATTGAGATGCCCGCTCTTTGTAACGAGCCAGTTCTCGATATTCGCGTTCCAGTCATCGGCGGTGCGGAGATAGCGTTCCGCGTCTTCGCTGGCTCCGTTCTTGCGGGCGATGTCGGAGGCGCACACTAAGCCGGCGATCTCGGCAGCGATCGTTGAGGGCGAATAGCCCGGCACTTCCTCCCAGCGCTCCTCCTGAGTCGCCGGACCATGACTCAGAACAAATTCGGCTTCGGGACGCACGTGGTGCGTCCAGGTATCGCCATCGGTTTTGCCCAGTTGCCAGGCGAGGATCATCGGATACGACAATTCATCCATTTGGAGTGCGGTCCAGTAAGGTTTGCCGTCGAGCCAGCCGTTCTGAGGGAAACTTCCGTCAGGTTTTTGTTGGACGGTGAACAAATATGTGAGAGCGCG
>Ga0181538_10000595_pt1 | contig 42901 bp, 43 predicted proteins | sample PEATcosm2014_Bin_40_FD_119773 | JGI IMG/M metagenome (GOLD analysis project Ga0181538, IMG submission 119773) | Peatland microbial communities from MTU Mesocosm Facility, Houghton, MI, USA - PEATcosm2014_Bin23_30_metaG | ecosystem: Environmental > Terrestrial > Soil > Wetlands > Peat | place...
AGGTCTATAAACCTCTTATATCTTGGTTCTCTATTATAGTCGTTCATGTTGGTCCATGAACAAATAAACCGAAGGGATAAAATCCTTCGGTTCACATAATGATTAGAGGATTTCTACAAGGCCATCTCCAGCGATTTATTTTTAGTAATGTCCTTTAGGACATACAATTTGCTGAGATTCGAATTCAGAACCTTCAGCGCAGATTTGGGATCATAGGCCATATTGTGCTCCCTTTCATAATCGAATGTGCCGCCCATGATTGTAACATCCATTCTACCGGCCAGCTCGGGTGCATAATCAAGAAAGGCTGCCAGATTGGTCTGAGGGCTTATGCAGACGTAATGGGTTTTGCCGTTTCTCCTCACCACATCTGCAATCGCCTCAAGGTAATTGATGTCTACATCGCCCTCTTCCCTCACAATGTTGCAGACAAGGCATAGCCTTTTGTTGTTCAGGTCGCTGCCGGAAACAACTTTAGTCTCAGAGCCCAGGCCTTTGATCAGCATCCTCGCAAATTTCGCCCTGTGCCCCATGTGCTCATCAGAGGTCACCACAAGCTCAAGCTTTATCTCAGGGGAGTTGAGGGCAAGGAGCAGTGCGAATGCATCATCAGTGTCGCCTCCTATATCCGTGTCCAAGATAACGCTTTTCTGCATATTCCGCACTTTGCTATTTAATTAAATAATACCCGTACTTATAGTTGAATTGCTTGTAAGTCGCAGTGACTATGGGTGTAAGGTTGTAGGTCTTGTTTACATAAGTGCACTGGTTGTTTGGGGTATGGCACCAATAGCCGTAATCAAGCACAAGGCATTGGTACTCATTCCTGTACTCCTTCACCTGCGTTGTATTGTAAAGATTGCCGATCTGCGTTGCAGTTCTGTTGTTGATATTGAAGAGCGTCGGGTCGTAGGTGTAGACTATGCAGTTTGCAGGTATATCCATTGATGTGTTGTATACAAACCCTTCGTAGAATCTTGCATCGCCAGCCTGTACTATCTGCGATGGGCTTATCGATAATCGGGGCATAAGCGCATAAATCGGGTAGAAGACCACAATAAGGATGACCACAAGTGCTATTGCTGAGAAAAGGTTTTCCATTTTGAACCTCCTTTTCGCGTACTCCCCTGCCTTGTCAAAGCAGATGCCGAGGCAGAATCCGCCAAGGATGCATGTCTGTGCTATAAGGCTTAGCATGAAGCGCCAGTCCACCCCATAGACCACGGAACCGGCATAAAATGCGGTATAGAGCAGAAAGAATACAAGGAACCACACCACAATAGCGATAAGGACCCTCCTGTGCTTTGCGCTAGCCGCCATGAGCACCGCTCCTACAATTGCAATCAGCGTGAATATTATCGGCTGCATCACATAGATGTTTTTGTAATTGTTGAACCAGAATGCAACATTCGAGCATATGTTTGCCCTGAAATTCTGCAGGCTTATCTCAGCTGTCACATTTATCGGAAGGAGGTTCCTGGTGCAGGTGTTCTGCACGATCGTGCCCTGATAGCCGTAGGTATCCGTTGCGGATTCATTGAATGAGTACAATATGGATGGCGCAACCGCAAAGACGAAGAATAGCAGTACAATCAGGAGCCTGGTGTTCAGGAAATTTTCCTTTATATGCTTGGCTGTCTCTTTTATTGTCCTCCTGATGCTCTTTTCCTCCAGTACGAAATAAAAAACTATGAATATCGGTATGAAGAATATCTCATCGACCTTCATGTACAAAAGCAAAGAAAATGAAAAAAGCAGGTTGGAGAGGCTCCACAGGCTTTTCTTTTTCATAAAGGCAAGGAAGAAGAAGATGGAGATCAGCGAGTAGGCAAGGACCGCAAGGTCGGAGTTGGTGGGCATTGCCCAGACAAGCACAACCGGCGACAATGCGACAAGCAGCGCAGCGAAATATGCGGCGCTCTTATTCTTAAGCAGCAGCAGCGCAACAAAAAAGCTCGTGAAGACAGAGATAAACCCAAGCGCAAGCTCGGCTGCAATCGATGATGCCCTGCTCACACCGCCGATCAGGAATGCGATTGCAATATTGAAGGAAAGCCCGATCGGCTCATGGTAGACCTGGCCCTGGAGGCAGGCTGTGGGGGTTCCGTAGTTGCACATCCATGCCTGGCCCATGTGTATCAGGTCAAGCGCCATCCCCTGGTATATCGCATCATCAAAGAAGAGCAGCTGGGTGGGCTTTATGAAATAGAGCTCAAGCACAGCAAATACCAGCAGTATTGCGATTATTATCAGGAAGTCCCTTCTTTTGAAGCCCTGCTTTCCGAGCGTCTCCCTTATGCTCTTCCTGTCCTTCAGGGCGCCTATTATGAGCGCCGCCAGGGAGATAATTATTCCAATAGTGAAAACATACTCAAGAAGTCCCTGCTGGAACATCAGACACCACTTCTATTTGTTACAAAGACGTTATTTATAAACATGTATCTGGTCTTCGTTTCCTTCATTGTTGCTATTGCATCATCAGGTGTCATCACGATGGGCAGCCCGTGTATGTTGAAGCTCGTGTTCAGCACAATGCCGTAGCCGGAGATCCTCTTCAGGTTCCTGAGCATCTCCATGTAGGGTTTGTTCTCAGTCCCGACCATGTGCGTCCTTGCAGAGCCGTCAACATGTATTACGGATTTTTCCCTGTCCCTCAAATCCTCCTTCATGAAATATGCGGATGTCATAAACTTGTCATGTCCCTTGCGGTCGAACTCGAGCATGCGTTCCGCCTCCTCCTCAAGCAGCGATGGCGCAAAGGGCTGGAACCATTCCCTCTTTTTTACGAATATGTTCAGCTTCTCCTTGACCTTCTCAGAGTCGCTGGGCGCGAGTATGCTTCTGCATCCCAATGCCCTTGGGCCGTATTCCATCCTGCCCTGGAACCAGAATACATAGTTGCCATTTGCTATCAGCTCCGCAGCATGCTTTGCATGCTCAGATCCATTCTCGATCTCGTACTTGAGCGACCTGTCGCCCCTAAGTGCCTCTTCCGTCTCCTCGGTTGTGTAGCTGTTGCCGAGATAAGGCGTGAACTGGTAGCTTGTAGTGCCGTTCAGCATGTAGTTTGTGTATAGCGCAGCGCCGAGCGCGATCCCGCCATCGCCCATATGCGGGAAGACATGCCAGTGCTTCAGGTTCTCCAGGCTTCTTACCCTCATGTTCGCCTTTATGTTTGCAAATGTGCCCCCCGAGAATGCAACATCCCCCCTATTGTACCTGTCCATGAGGTTGCTTGCTAGTTTTGTCATGATGTTCTCGGCAAGCTGCTGTGCCATGTAGGCGAACTGCTCCCTTGGCATCTGCCACGCGATTCTCTGCAGCAGCTCAAACTGCCTTACCGCGCTGTATCTGGCATGCAGCCTTGTGCCAGAAACTGTGAAAAAGTCCTTGAACCTGTTCTTCTCAAACTCAAACGGATAGGAAAAGTCAGCCATCGCCATTACCTTCCCCTCATCCTCAAGCTCCCGCATCCCTATTATGTTTGTTACCTGCTCGAAGAATATGCCAAGCGAATCCCTTGCCGCTATTGTCATATGCCTCTCCATCCTGCCGTTATGCAGCGTGCTAACAGAGCCTGAAAGCCCGTCGCCAAGCCCGTCAAGCGTGATTACAAGGGAGTTCTTGAATGGCGCAGTGAAGGCCGCAGTTGCCGCATGTGCTGTATGGTGCTCGACAACATGCAGCCTGAATCTGTCAAAGCCCATGCTCCTCAGCTTCTTTGAGATTATGTGGCTGCTAATACTATTGCACATCGGGAGTATCCCGATTGAGGTCATGGAGTATTTCAGCTTATGGCGCGCATTCTCCAATCGCGGCCGCAGCATCCTCCTCCTTCTAAACTGGTAGTAATTCTCCTTCATCGAGGGAAAGATCCTTTCAAGCGTCTTTGTGAATTCGGTAGTGGTGAATGCTATGTGCTCCACATCAGCCGGTTTTATCTTCGCATAATTGAGCGCGGCATGTATCGAATTGTGGGGAAAGCCCACCTCCAGCTTCCTCTTGGTGAAGCGCTCCTCGTTTGCCGCGTATATTATCTCCTTTTCGTCCAGCAGCGCAGCTCCGGAGTCATGCCCGTCCCAGATACCAAGTATGTACAAATGATCACAGATTATAATTCGTTGGAAAAGCTCCTTTCATTGATCTCTTTCTCCATCTTTTTTATAAACTCGTCAAGCCCAAAATCATGTTTCTGCTTGCCGTTCCTGTCCCTGATCGTTAGCTTTCCGCTCTCCTGCTCCTTTTTGCCCAATATAACCATGTAGGGAACCTTCTGCAGCTGCGCCTCACGTATCTTATACTCAAGCGTTCTGTCTGATAGATCAGCATAGGCGCGTATCCCATTCTTCCGCAGCTCCTTGTAGACCTTTTCGGCATATTCGTTCGCATGCTCGGATATCGATATCACACGCGCCTGCACCGGCGCAAGCCATACGGGGAACTTTCCCTGGGAGTGCTCTATGAATATGCCTATGAACCTCTCAAGAGAGCCGTATATAACTCGGTGTATCAGTATCGGCATGTGCGCCTTTCCGTCCTCGCCGGTATACTCAAGGCCGAAGCGCCGCGGCAATTGATAGTCAAGCTGCACCGTTGCGCACTGCCATTCCCTCCCTATGGAATCAACAATGTCAAAATCTATCTTCGGCCCGTAAAATGCCCCCTCCTTTTCCTTTACCTCATATTTCATCCCGTTCTTTTCAAGCGCCCTCTTGAGATTCTCAGTGGCCTTGCCCCACAGCGCCTCGTCGCCAAGATGGCTGTCCGGCATTGTTGAAAGCTTGGCCTTGTAAGTAAGGTTGAACTTTGCATAGAACTCATTCACAAGCCTCAACACATTGGCTATCTCGCTTTCGATCTGTTCCTCCATCGCAAAGATATGCGCATCATCCTGCGTTATCTCCCTGACGCGGAAAAGCCCCGTGAGTGCGCCGCTGATCTCATTCCTATACACCTTGTCGAAATCCGAAAGCCGAAGGGGAAGCTCCCTGTAGCTCCACCTTTTTGATTTGTAGATCATCATTATTGAGGGGCAGTTCATGGGCTTGAGTCCCAGATTTTCGCTTTCTGCGTCGAACTTGAACATATTGTCGCTATAATGCTCTATATGGCCGCTTACATGCCAGAGCGCAAGGTTTGCTATCGCAGGAGTGCTGACCTCGAGATAGCCGTATTCATCCTGTTTTTTCCTTATGAACCTTACCAATTCATTGAATAAGATCATTCCATTAGGGTGCCAGTATATCATTCCTGGGGAGACCTCCTGCAGGCTGAAGAGGTCAAGCCTCTCGCCTATTGTCCTGTGGTCCGTATCCGGAAGCCCTGATATATCGCTTTTTCTTACAATTGCAGTGTTTACGCTGATGGGCTTTGCCTTGGTGTAGCTCTTTGCTTCCTCCTTTCCATAATTCCTGCCCTGCTCCGCAAGCGGATGACCTTTCATTTCGATGCTCCACTTCTTGTTCCAGCCGAATGGCGCCTTCTTGACGCTGAACTCCTTGTCTGAGACCGCATCCTTGTACATCAGGTCAATGATCTGCATTGCCTTCTTGGGGTCGGCGAGGTAGTTGCTAAGATGCGCATAGGGATAGAGCACAAGCTTCGCCCTTTTCAACTGCCTCATGAACCTCTTTACGTCATCAATCGCCTTTGCGGCAGTGCTCTCATCGTCATCCTTCTCGATGCTGAGCATCATGACCACCGCGTCATCTATGGCTACGCTCCGCTCGTCGCTGTCCTCGTATACGCTCGCTTCCGGCTTTACGAGCTGGTAGCTGATTTTTTCAACATCAAGCAATAGGACTTTCATGCTATCTGTAGATATTTATGCGGTAATCTTTTAATAGGAATTGTTCAAACCCCATTTTAAATTCAAATGTCCATAATTACAGCAAAGGTGGGCGGATGGCCTTAAGGAAAAGCGGTATTGCAATTGCAATCATTGGGTAGTGGGATAAACGAATCCTATTATGTGGATAATACTGCTTTTGGGTGGAATATCTACTATTCAAAAATCAGAAAGAGGGCTTAACATGACTAAGGTCAAGCAAAATAGAGGGTTGCCGATCCTATGACGAAGAACATCGACTCGCACTTTTTACTTGTACTTATACTGGCAGCCTCATATTTCTGTTTCTGGTTTTTGTATTCCACGTACGCCTACCAGACATTTAATCTTGGCTATCTGGATCTCGGCACCGCAGCAAGCAATTTTTACATACATCTGCATTATCCTGCGGCAATAAGCGGTTTGGAATACCTAAACTTCATGACCCACATATCCCTGTTCCAATTCATCCTAATGCCGATTTTTGCAGCATTCCCATCTCCCATTACATTAATTGCAGTACAGGACCTGCTAATAGCAATGGCAGCAGTTTTTGTCTATCTGTCTGCGAACCAGCTGATAAAAAGCAAGAAAATCTGCATAGTTTTGGTAATTGCATTTTTGCTCAATGTCGGAACTTTGGGCCTGGCCAAATTTGCATTCCATCTGGAAGCTGCAATGCTGTTCTTTTTCATCCTCTCCTTTTACCTTTACCTAAAAAGCACGAAATACTTCATGCTAAGCTATGTGCTCCTGCTCAGCGTGTTCGATATTGCAGCCATTATAGGTTTCATACTGCTTCTTTCCTTGCTTCTATACGAGCTGAAATACAGGGGAGAGACTGCAGATAGGGCGAAGAGGTTCAGAATGATACTTGTCTCGTTTATAGTAACAATAATCTTTCTGATTTTCTATGTTCTTGCGTCGCATGCCCTGATAAGCTCCTACAACAGCGGCCAATACCTGAATGCACCGCACATAACCCATATAATAGGTTTCATAAGCCAGCAGGCTTCAACTTTGGGAAATATTTCAAATACCTCAATCTTATACCTGATGAAGGGGGCAATTCTAACCATGTTTGCGTTTTTATCCTTTGGCATATACGCAATAACAAATTTCATAATGACAATACTGCTGACATCCCCATGGATTGTAGAGGTATTTTTTGTGCACAACTCCAACTTCTTCTTTTACTTTACGCAGAATCAGATATATGCAACAGAGGGGGTCACCATCTCATCAATTATAGGGATAAGCACGATAATAAACAAGAAAAGAAAAAGCCGCATCGAGAGCTTGCTTGCCAACGAAAAAGTCATAATATTGATAATACTTGTTCTGGCAATGGATATCAATGTACCGTTCATAATGTTGGTAATCCCAACCAATTATAGTGCACCAAGCATAAACTATGTGCAAATAAGTCAGATTCTTTCGGCAAAAATTCCAAGAAATGTCAGTATAATGTCACAGAGCGGCATAGCAACGCACATATTTTACGAATACAATCTTGAGTTGCCGCCCAATGAGAGTTACATGTGGTATACACCCCTGAACCAGACACTATATTCGTTCTACTATTTTAAGCCGGATTATGTAGTATACGACACCAACCTGCCAGATTATGCCGGCGCTGGCAATTATCTGGAAACAAACAGGGCAAATTACTCGCTGTATTTCTCCGCAAACGATCTTTACATCTACAAATCAGACGATGGCCATAAATGAAAGGGTTTTTATGGGTTAATATCTATTTTTATAATCATGGATCGCTCATCGATTTTTCTATCGCTTGCAATACTCATGATTTTTTTCATACACGTCTCTGCTCTCGGATATCCCTATCTTATTCTTGACCAGATACTGCTTTCCAACCTATTCGGGCTTGTTTCAGCCATTTTCCTTTACCTTGCGTACGTTGAAAGGGGAAAGGAGATAAAAAATAGGCTAAATCTTAGTTTCTACCTGATATTCGGAATAACGCTCTTCTTCACAGCCCTAATCTTCGATTATCTCGGCATGGCTGTTATAATCTCAATTGCTGGCATTATGATTTTCGGGCACTTCTCAAAGAAGCTGAAGGCGCATAAACTATACGCGTTTCTTCTTGCCGGGATAATAATTACCTCCGGATTTTCCTCCATCTTCATACTCCGCCTTTGGGGGATATCATGGAAAGGGGTGGATGAGATAGCGTATGGCTACTATGCCTCCTATTTTGTGCTGCACGGCAAAAACCCATATCTGATGAGCATGGTGCCAAGCCTGGCAGAATACAATACCCCCTCCACGCTGCAATTAAATGGCAGCATAGAAAAAGGGTACAATTATCCTGCCCTTAGCCTTCTGCCCACAGTCATACTATCATCCCTAAAGGTATACTCCTATGCCAGCATGCCGATAATTGCAGGATTAATAGCAATCGCAGTATCATTTTTGGTCTATTACAAATCGAATTACAACAAAACAGTACTGGTGCCAATAGCCATATGGCTTTTTGCCACTTATGACACGGTGCCAACAGTGGACCAGTACCTGGCTGTTGCAGTCTTCTTGCTCCTTGCCTACCTATTCAGGAAAAGAATCGGCTTGTATGGGGTATTGCTGGGCCTTGCCGCAAGCACCATACAGCTTGCATGGTTTGCCATGCCCTTCTTTTTCATATTGACACTAAAGGAGGAAGGCAGAGGCAAGATGCTTCAATCAATTCTTGTATCGGTTATTGTATTCCTCCTAATTAACGGCTATTTCATGCTCCAAGCGCCAAAATCCTTCATGGCCGATGTTTTTGGCCTGTTTGGGACATCAAAACTGCTTCCAGGAGGGCCTGACATAATGCAGTTCTTCATAAGGGTTTATCCGGTTTCGCTCTGGGTTCCTGCAGCGATATCCTTAGTTACATTCCTCTCACTGGTAATCTTATACTACTTCTATACGGCCACGCTGAAGCCATTTATTGCAATAGCTCCGATCTTCATATTTTACCTGTCATGGCGCAATCTCGAGTACTACAGCCTTCCGTTCATACCATTGATCATCCTTCTGTGCTATCTAAAGGAGAAGAAAGGCCTAAAGGACATGCTGAAGAACAGGATGTACATCTTTGCCGCTCTTGCTGGCATAATGCTATTCTCGCTGGCGCTTGTAATGTATTCCCATGCCGTTTATGCAAAAGCCAATACTTTGCAGATAAACTACATCTCACCTTCCACTACAATCGGCATTAACAATAATTATGATGTCAATAGCCTGAAAATCAACATATCGGATAATGGCAATTCTTATGAGAATGCCTCATTTTTCTATTTTGATCCCAGGTCAAGAAAAGGCGCTTTCGTGACAGCCACAACGCTTGCAGGGATACCCCCGCATTCATACCAGAATTACACCCTAAATGTAAACATACCAGATGTGGAGAATGGGGATAGGCTATATGTGATGGCCTTCAGCAAGGATTACATAACATGGAAAAGCACATACATTAGCCTTGCACAGCCAAATAAAAGCTCTTAACTGCATGAAACTATAAGATATGACCTTATTGCGGAGATTGGTTTAATGCTAGAATTTAACGCTGAAAACAGGCACAAATTCATTTTTATAATAGCAGCATCCATTTTCCTGCTAACTGACATTTCAATGGGCCAGCTTGATTATCTTTACAATTACGGGATTGTTTTCGGCATTTTATCGGTGATACTCTTTTTTGCCTATGCGCTGCTTTATCTTGCAAAAGCCAAAGACAAAAAGCGGAGCAATTTACTGCTTGACTTGGTTTTTGTCCTGACACTCATCAATTTTGTTTCCATGTTTCTCTTTTCAGGCCCGGTCTCAAATATCCTAGAGTCGGGTGAAATCTCCGCGCTTTATGCGGTATTAATTAACGGCGTAATGATTACTGCAACTGCAACAGCATTCTTTTTGGGCGCATATGCCATAAGGACAGGGAGGGACAGAAGGTCTGTCCGTTTCGGCTACGTGCTTATCTGCATTGTAATCGTCATGGTTGTTGTATATTTCCTGTCCGGCATTGCCATAAGATACTACAAAATAGATGACGAGGTCTTCATCGCGGTCAGGAGCATAAAGTATCTGGTGTCAGGTCTGAATCCTTACCAGCATTCGGTTGCGCAGGAATTATACTATAACAACACCGGATTCTCACTTACTGCAAACAATGAGCTAATCGGAATCCTTAACTATCCCGCACTATACCTGTATTCGTATATTCCTTTCTATTTTTTTGTCAAGCCGACACTGGCAGACATGCAGCAGTATATTGTTCCGATGCAGGCAGCGGCTTTCTACACGATACTTCTTTTTGCCATTGGATTTTCAATAGAGAAGAAGCACCTCACCCCTCTGCTAATCAGTATTTTCATAATGCTTGCATTTCTTTTCGTCAACGTAGCTTCCATGACCAGTTTTCTGATGCTTGCCCTTCTTGTTTTGGCGTATGCAAAAACAGGCACAAGGTATTCATGGCTGCTTTTTGGCCTGTGCATTTCGATCCAGGAGCTGCTATGGATACCTGTTATACTGCTCATCATCTATTCCATCAAGAATTATGGATATAGGAAGGGCATCTATGACATTCTTGGCATGCTCATTGTATTCCTTATAATCAACAGCTACTTCATCGCAATAAGCCCCTCGGCATTTTTAAATGCGCTATTTAATCCGATACAGAAACTCATCATACCTGGCGGGGAATCGCCGATAAGCTTCCTGCTCATCTCAAATTACCAGATAACGCTGGATGCATATACATACCTGTTCGGGATAATGATACTATTCGGCGCAGCCGCGGTCCTTTATACAAATAAGAAAATACTCATAGGGCTTATGAGCATGTTGCCATTCCTATTCCTGGCCCATACATTAAGCGCCTACATCGCATTTTTCATGGCGTTTTTCTTCATCAGCATGCTGATGCCAGATGAAAAGGGAAAGCACCAGAGCGCAATAAGACTGCGCCTGTCCAAACCCGCATTTATTGCGGTTACAGTCCTTTTGGTTACCATATCTGCAATTGTGGTCTATAATTCGCACACCACATATGCCAGTAACTTCAATTTAAGGGTCACAAACCAGTCATTGCATTACGATACCGCAACTAATGAAACGATTTATAACGGCACGTTGAACTACAGCAAAGCATCACAAGGGTATGCATATATCCTATTCTTCGTGTATGAGGGAAAAACTTTTGGCATTGCTGGACTTAGAAATTACAGCCTTACGGAAAATCCGGTCATGTGCAGCGGCAACGATATCGATTGTATGATAAATGTGAACAGGATTCCACTGAATGGCAGCCGCGGAACATACCAGATAAATGTGCGCCTTGGAAAAGCAAACGCAACAGAAAGGATAAGGTATGCCAGACTTGTCATATATAATGGGAGATACTACTATACGGCAGGTGCCCTTTTCTCGAAATAGCCACTACCCCTTTTCGCTAGCTCAGGCGATGCCAAAAACCTGGTTTTGTACCGAAATGCCACCGATGCGACAACACCAGCCAACACCGACAACAGATAAGTATTTATATATGCGTATTTTAATAATAGAGTAGGTAATGGCGATATAATGAAGAATTTTTTATACAAGATCTTATTGAAACAGGCGAGCATAGCCGCTTTTAGCAGGTATCTTCTGGTGGCTATATCGTTATTTGGGCTATTCAGCGTAGTTGCAACTGGACAAAGCGGTGTGTCCACTGCAGCAACAAGTGCCCTCTGCCAGGTCTTCAATACAGTTAGGGATATAATATTCCTATTGGGTCTTACGCTTATGATACTGGGCGGCGCCCTGTATGCCGGAGCTAACATAATGCCAGGCCAATCAAAAGGTTCATTCCAGGGTTATGGAATGTCCATGATTGTTGGTGGAGTAATCGGGGTAGCAATAGCAGTCGCAGCGCCATTCGTATTGAATTTGGTAGTCACTGCTGGAGGGACCAGCAGCGTAATAAGCGGGCAAGGAGCAGGGTCGGGTATAGGCACACTCTGTAGTTAAATAGCTTTAAATTATTTGGATTTTGGCCTTAAGGCCAAAATTTACCAAATTCATACAGCAGGTATTGACATGCCACATAAAATATTTTTAGTTACCTCAAATCCTCTTAAGTATTTGAGGCTTCTTCTTGTTCTTATCTCCATTTCAGCGGTATTCAGCACATTCGCATTTTCACAGGCCAATTCTCCAAGCGGCGCCTCCTCGTCTGTTACCAGCGCGATATGCAAGATATACAATACAGTGAGGAATGTAATATTCCTGCTGGGCCTTACGCTTGCAATACTGGGCGGCGCGATATACGCTGCGGCATCCCTGATGCCAGGCTCCCATAAGGGCGGATTCCAGGGCTACGGGATGGGCATGATAATCGGCGGGGTAATCGGAGTCGCAATAGCGGTCGCAGCCCCATACATACTGACTCTTGTTGTGCAGGCAAACCCGAACAGCATACTTACGGGGACAGGAGTTGCGGGAGTTAACGGCCTTTGCAGTTCCGCAGGCCTGGCCTGATTAAAAAGCACACTCTTTATTTATCGCAGTTTGCTAAGGGGGTTACAAGCAGGTAACCTGCGGTAAAAGATAGGCTGAAATAGCGCAAAAGATTGGCATTAGGGTTATCGAATGCTGAATCTTTGAATGCATCGTGTATTTATTCTTTTTGAGTGATATACTTGTACTGTTTGAAGTGATCCAATGAGAATGAGGACAGTTTACGGCCATGCAATAGAGACCTACTTTGCAAACATCTACCTGATACTGCTTTCATCGATATCATTCATAATCGCATTCCTGATACCCGCATTTGCCTCATTCCCGACATTCAACGACATGGGTTCGGTTCTTCTGAGGACTGCAAGCATATACCTCAACCTCAATCCGTTCAACACCGCGATAATAGTGATAGCAGTGCTCTTCTCCCTTCTCTTCCTCAGCTTTGCCATTGTTGCGATAAACATCGTGGTGAAGCACAGCAGGACGCAGACAAAGATCCGCTCCGAGGTTATAAGGGGCATCGAGAGGTATACCAGCAAGGTGTTCATTGTGCTGCTAATCTCAACGCTCATAATCGTTCTTGCAAATGTGCTCAGCTACAACACCGGCTATTCCGGAATCATAACGGCCGTAGTAGCGCTTGCAATAACCCCGTTCTTCTTCTATGCGCCAGCATCCATTGTGATAGACGACAGCAAATTCTTCCGCTCAATAAGGGCAAGCTGGAAGTTCTTCTCCTCCAGGCTTGACTATTTCGTAGCATGGCTCATAATAGCAATAGTACTTATCACGCTCTTTGACCTTATCTTCATAGCAGCGACAGGCACAGCCATCTCAAGGTATGCGATGCTGATATTCGGCTCGCTCTTCATACTGCCATTCCTTGTGCTCCTCCAGAGCGAGTTCTACATGAGCAGGTTCAAGCTATTGAAGCGCTGATATACCTAATTGTAAGCTTGCTGATGGCAGACAGAGCAACGCTATAAATAACTTATCTCAGAAGCATTTAATATGTCGGTGCTCCGGTACGCGTTCCTGGCCCTTGCCGCGATAATATCGCTTAGCGCGCTTCTTGCAATGTCCAGCGCCGCCCCAACCATAGGCACCATAAGCTGCGTATTGACCGGCACGCAGATATCCCCTGGTGACTGCATCGCAAGTGCGATACCGCTCGCACTGCTTGGCATACTGTTGTCGCTCATCTTCGGCGCAATAATATTCATGTTCGGCGAGGTGCTTAATTATAGGTCCCTCAAGAATATGTACCAAAGGGAGCTGTGGGAAACCCTCAAGAGCGCAATAATTGTAGCTATAATATTCTCATCGCTCGTGATTGCAAGCGCAATTGCAACCTCGCTGACAGGCAGCGGCAACGCGCAGCTTCCCGGTCCGGGAAACCCGGCGACAGGCACACAGCTGAGCAGCAACCTTGACGGCCTCTACACCGCGGTAAACTCAACATATCTGCAGCCGCAGCTCTCTAATTCCTACAACGCATTCGGCGCGGTTGTGGGGCTGGCGATAGGCACCGATCTCCTCAGGTCGGTCTCCATATCAGTCTACTTCCCTATACCAATACCAACACCGATCGGCATAATAGGTTCTGTCCAGTCGGGGGTAGAGACAGACATATTTGAAAGCCGCTTTATAGACTCATTGTCAAAGAGCGCAACAGCCTACGACAGCAGCCTTTCCCTTGTAAGCATAACTGCAACATACGTTACAATAATTCTTCTGTTATTCCAGTTCCAGGGCGACCTAATCTTCATAATAGCGGCGGTCGGCCTTGGGGTTTTCATACCTATAGGAATATTCCTGAGGTCCATCCCATTCATAAGGGGCATAGGCGGCACCATGATAGCGATAGGCATCGGCATATCGATAATATACCCTGCGCTGCTTCTTGGTTTCAACCTCCCGATCACAAACTACATGTTTGCAGTTACCGGCGCAGCCCCGACAAACCAGGCCTGCCCATTCTCGAGCACTGCGGCCTCGCTGCTATGCCAGATTGTGTGGAGCCCCATCAGCGCCATCGGCCTTCTGGCAACCGCGGGCGGCGCGCCGATGAAGCTTGCATTCGGCAGCGCAGCATCCGCATCAACAGGCGTAGTGCTGCAGGGCTTCCAGGTGGGCGTCGGCGGTCCATTTTACGGCGGGATATTCCCGGCGCTTAATTTCATAATCGACCATTCGCTCGACCAGATAGTGCAGTTCATGCTTTTCATATTCGATATTATAATCGCCTATGCGATAACAAACGGCATAGCAAACATTCTCGGAGGAAGGGTGACCCTTGGTGTAGGGAGGTTCAAACTAGCTTGATGATCCTATGGTAGCCACATGTGCATTGTACGGCGGAACAACATACGCGAACAGCTGGCTGGGCATAAATGTGCTTGTCATACTCATAACCTTCCTTGCCATCGCGATTGTATATTCCCTGAGCTCAGTGGTATCAGACCGCATGCGGGGAAGGATGCGCGCAGCCGCACGCTCGGAACTGACGCAGGCATTCATCAGCGCAGTAATACTTGCCATGCTATTGGGTGTTGTCGTCACGGCATGCAACATATCTGTCGCGGCAACGAAATCATTGGTGCCTGCGGCCTATAACGGCATGGACCCATTCCAGTATGCAAATTATTACCTGGGCAACCTAAGCCTCAATACAGGGCTGAATCTGCTAACAAGCCTGTACTCGAAATCCGTGCAGTATGCGGTTGAGGCGCAGATACTGCAGTCTATCGGGGCGCTGCTGAATACGGGCATCTCAAGCATATTCAGCATCCTCAAGAGCAGCTTTAATGTTCTCGGGATCTTCTCCGTAGGCATTGCGGCAGGCGTGCACCTTAGCGTATTGTTCACGACCCTCAGCGGCCTCTACCTCTCCATATCCTCTCTTGTCACGCTTGCAATAGGCTTGCTGTTCATACAGTTCCTTCTGCTTCCTGTCCTCCAATACTCGGCATTTGCAATAATTCTGCCTGTTGCATTGGGCATGAGGTCGCTCGCATTCATGGGCAACGCGCTAAAGAGGGCAGCAAATTCCGTGCTTGCGCTTGCAATAGTGCTCTACATAGTATACCCGCTCACGATAGCATTCAACGGCTATGCGATCTCATGGATATTCTCAACGCAAAACCCGTCCTACCAATATCTGCATTCCACTTATGTGGTCCCAAACATTCCGGTAACCCCGTTCTTTTCAAGCTCAAACCAGCTCGCCAACCCGAACCCGGGGGGATTTGCCGTCTGGGGGAATTTCAATGACAAGGTTGCATCGCTTATCGGTCCGATCTTCAAGAATTTCATCATACTGCCATCTACAGTCTTCTCACAACTGCAATTGACTATAAACCAGGTTGCCCAATTCCTTTTTGCTGCGGTATTCATGATGGTACTGGACCTTGCCATACTGATGGGCTTTGCAACAGGCCTCTCAAAGGCGCTCAACGGCGGCGTGGAAGGCGCTGAATCCTTCTGGAGTGGTATATGATATGTTGACGATGCTCTTTCTGCAGATCCTCGGCTTCCTGCTCCAGTCCACTGCGCCCACCTCACTGCCAACAGCATCTGCCGAGATAATGCCGCTTGTATTTATAGCATTGTTTCTTGATGGCGTGCTGATCGCCGCCTGGTATTATGTGGGCGTTGCCCTTAACAACGGCAGCGTAAGGGAATCTGCAAAGGGGGAATTCTACCAGTTGATAGGCACAGCGCTTATGATAGGCATTATAGTGGGCGTTCTTATACTCTCATCTGCGGCCTTCTATTCCATATTGAGCGCATCAAAGCTGATGAGCCCCACGCAGATAAGCACCCTATGCACAAATATAGAGAGCAGCAGCCAGCTTGACATACTGCGCAGCAGCAACTCGCTGCTTTCAGGGCCTGTAAACAATGCTGGCACCAGCCAGTTCCCCGGCATATGCAGCCTTGTGGGCAGCAGCGGGCAGACAGACCTGACCTCGAAGCTTGATTACCCGCTCGCCGCATCATCTGTTGTAATTGCAAACCTGACAAACCAGACAGCCGCAAACCTGAATTACTCATTTACATATGACGCATGGATCGGCTTCCTTTCCCAGCTCTCGCCCATGCTGAATGCCTGCTTTGATACCCCGCCTGCCGCAGCGGCATGCCTTGTGCCAAACCCTGTCCTTGCCCCTCTCTTCATACTGAGCTTCAAGAGCACCCCATATGCAGGGTACAACATGCTGATATCCAACCTGCAGACATTCGGCGTGATGCTCAACCTCTCGCTGCAGTCATTCATAGCGCAGATGCTAATGATAAGCATGTTCCTTTACATATGGCCCTATCTGATATTTGTTGGCATATTGTTGAGAAGCACCTTCCTGACAAGGCGGCTTGGCGGGCTGCTTATGGGGGCTGCGCTTGCTGGCCTGATAGTCTTCCCGCTTGTATTCAGCGCAGAATACATGACGCTGGGCAACGGCTTCAGCGCAAGCGCGACAGGCGCAAGCCCCGCAAACCTGAATAGCTACAACACAACCTACGGATTCAACACGATAACAACGCTGCCAGGCGCAAACAACGGCAACTACATAATAAACTTCTTCGTTGAGCCGAACATAAAGACAATAGCAATAGCAGACGGCTGCTGGCCTGTTGCAGGCACAGTTGGATCGATAGCAACAGGCGGCATTGCGCAGCTCGCAAACGGCGGGCTGTTCCGCGCCGAGGCGATAGACATAGCCTCGCTTCTGCTCCCTGTCGCAAATGTCGCATCAGTATTGAGGCTCATACTCACGCCGGCACTCAATTCAACAGCGCCCCCATGGCTGCTGGTCCCGGTCAACTGCACACCCGGCAGTGCACTTGCAACATTCTTTGCGCTGCTGAACTCCTATGGCTTAATAGGCGTGATATCCTATTTCATACCGATAATAAACATCATAATAATGCTGACTGCGATTATCGGATTTTCAGGCCTCTTCGGCGGCGACACCCAGCTTGCAGGGATTGCAAAGCTCATATAGGCGTATAAATGATGGAGAAGAAAATATTGAAATGCATGCGGCCTTTGCTCCTGGTAGTGGTTCTGTCCATTCTTGTTTCTAACATCCCTGCGCAGGGCGGCAGCACCCTGATACAGGGCTTCTGCACAGGGAACAGTGCCGGATCAGGAGCCACGGCAGGCAATCTGGGCGGCCAGCCTACGGGAGGCGTGATACCCAATTCTGACATACTCTCCGGGCAGTCGAACGGTGAGCAGACCGTGCTGAACATATCGCTGCTAATAATGCTGACCATGCTGATAATAGTCTCAATGTTCTACATGATAAGCTATGTATTCAGCCTTCCCGCGCTCAAGGAGATGGCAAAGGTGGAGATAGGGGAGGTCTTCATAACCGGGATAATAGTGCTCGCATTTGTTGGCTCATTCCTGATAATATCATCGGCAACCACATCCCAGAGCTATTTTGCAGCTGCTGGCAGCAATTTCGGCAGGAACCTGTTCATAGACGACTGCGGCTATCTTGCAACATCCTCGGTCTCGCTGCTGGAGCCATTTTTCGAGATCAATATAGTGAGGTTTATGGTGGATACCATCTCCTCCCTGAAAGTCACGCTGGAGCCCACCTATTTCGGCTTTTCAGTGCAGCCGCTTCTGGGCTACAAGATATTCGACAATGTGCTTGCCATACTTGATGATATGGCAGGCGCCTTCATACTGCTGGATCTCGGAACCCTGCTTCTGGTAGGAATAATCTATGCGGTATTCCCATTATTCCTTTATGCCGGGATTATACTGAGAACCATACCATGGACAAGGGCAGCGGGAGGCGCATTCCTCGGGATCTTCATAGGCTTTTATATCGTTTTCCCGATACTCCTGCATCTCATGCTTGGCGGCTATGCGGCCTCTGTTGCTACAGGCACGCCCAGCAGCTCGGGTGCGGGCCAGCCGGGCTCAAGCCTGAGCCAGCAGATAATAAACCAGCTCTCGGGGCAGAGCAACGCCAACGGCGCAACAAGCACAATCCTGAATATCCTTGAGACCCCATTCAGCATTATCGGCGGCGCATTCGCCTCGATATTCAACAGCGGCGGGGTAGTGGGCGGATTCATAAAAGGGGTTATAGAGCCTGCCTTCTTCACCATACTCGCAATCATTGTTGCATTCATGATATCATTTGACATTACAGAGGCGATGGGGGACATGCTCGGCGCGCCAAGCCTGAAGGCAGCCGACATATTCACAAAGGGCGTAAAGGGATCTGTCTTATGAGGTGTTGATAATGAGCGCAATCACAATTCAATTGCAGAATCTCCATGCATTCATGGCACTCCTGCAGGCACCGCCATGCACAGGAGCAGCATGCCTTCCAATAACGCCATTCAGCTGGATCCCTGTAGCATTTATCGCGCTGCTCATTGTGATTCTGGTTGCCGCAATGGTCTACATGCTCAGCGGAATAATCGGTAGCGACAGCGCAAGGGGCTGGTCAAGATTCCAGATATACGAGGCGCTGCTCAGCGGATTGCTGATTGCTGTATTTGCGGCAATCACCTACCTATTCTTCCTTAATCCGCAGGCGGTATTCTCCCAGCTGAAGCTTGTGCCCACGACCCAGAACGGGGTTACGGGCTGCGAGGGCGCAACCCAGCTCTATACGTTAGCGACCTGCGACCTGAGCCAGTTCACCACTGCAGCAATATCCCTGGGCCAGGATGCATTTACCGCCTCGTACATAGTCGCAGCAATACCGGGAATCAGCGGGCAGCTGAATCCCATACCGACAGGTATCGGCATAAGCATAGGCATAGAGCTGCCAAGCCTTATACCGGTAGGCTCGGACCAGATAGTTGGAACATTCTACAGTGTGCTCATATTCCTTCTCGTATTCAACCAGCTGCAGATTATTGTTCTTGCGGGCGCCGTATTCTTCCTCGCATTCTTCCTATCTATAGGCCTTATCGCAAGGACCCTCGGATTTGCCAGGACATTCGGCGGCGCGATGATAGCATTCGGGCTGGGGTTGGGGATCATCTACCCGCTTCTTGTTGTAATAACATACGGCTACATAGATGTGAGCGTATGCACCACATGCCTGCAGAGCGCATCAACCGTAAGCCTGCTTTTCAAGGGGCTTGTAAGCCTCATGACATCCATAGGCTCTAATGGGTTCACGGGCCTAGGCACCGCAATGGGGACATTATTCCTTGATACCGGCTACGTCATTGCAGGCCTCACATTCATACCAATATTAAACTTTGCAATAGTAGATGCATTTATAATTGACTTTTCAAGTGCTATAGGCGAAAGGATGAGCTTCGGTCAGCTCTTCAGCAGCTTCATATGATGATTGCCATGAAAAAAACCGCAAAGATACTGCTTGTTGCCGCCATCCTTGCATTCACTCTCCTCTTCGTGAATCTCTCGCACGGGCAGGCTCCATCCTCAGCATCGCAGCCCAACTGCGGCCTTGTGCCATCATCGCTGCAGCAGCAGATACAGAGCTCTGAGCCATGGTACTGCCCAATAAACCAGCAGATATCCAATCAGTGGACCAGCGTCGGCCTGCCACTGGCGCTGATCGCGACAATGGTCTCATTCCTGCTCGCATCCCTCATATTCATGACAGGCATAGCATTCAACAACAACGGCCTTAAGAACTTCGGCATAGGCGAATTCTACGAGGCAATAGCAACCGCGATTATTGTTGGCGCATTCCTGTATGTCTGCGCCGTGATGTTCGGCATACTTCCGGCAATCGCGGTCGGAACCATAAACCCATATGCGACAGCATTCAATCTGATCAGCCAGACAATAGGCACAGCGCAGCAGATGTACACCTCATTGTTCAGGGTCTACATGGCTAAGGCATTTGCGGTGAGCCCCACGGTGGACCTGCACATAGGCGGCGCATTGAGCGGATTGGCGAGCGGCGTAATAAACACACTGGTCCAGCAGTTTATCAACGTCTACACAATACCAATCACAATATATTTCCTCGATCCGGCCCTTGCGATATCAAAGTTCCTTGCAGACGGAATGTCAATACTGTATGCGGAGTATTACCTAATGATATTCTTCGCAACCGCAGCAATACCCGCATTCCTTGTCCCTGGCGTTATCCTCAGGTCTATATTCCCGACAAGGTCTGTCGGCGGAATCCTGATCGCGATTGCCATAGGGTTCTATCTGGTAATGCCCACGCTCTTTGCCGTTGCGTATTACTTTACCGCACCCGCAGTCATGAGGAACATGCAGCTCGCCGCGGCCCAATTGACAAGATTCGGGAGCGGAGCGCCCCCAACGCTCTCCCCGACAAACCCATTGGTGCTGCAGCTTGGCAATGTGCAGTCATCGCTTGACGGATTCTGGCTGCTGATACTTTTCTACCCATCTCTGATAATAGCTATGACCTACCTTGTTATACAGGAGCTGTCGAGATTCCTCGGCGCGCCGACGCATTCCATGGCCGGAGCAAGGAGATTCATATGAATGAAAGAGAAGAAGTATTCAAAAGAAGTAGGGCAAACATCATGTTTTTATAGGTATGATTAATTATAGTAGTGAGCAAATGCCCCAAGGAAAAATTTAAATAAAAATGATTGAATTCAATGAACCCGAAAGTGCTGCTGCTTATAGGATTTCTCGTGCTGGCAATGGCATTCCTTGGGCTGGATGTTGTGCTGCCGCAGGGCATACTATTCGTAATCCCAAAGCTCATACTGCTGATACTTGCAGTTGCATGCGTTGTAGTCGCATTCGCATCAAGATATTACACATACATGATAATGCCGCTTGTCAAGCAGAGAAAGAGGACCATAGTGCTCAGCGACCAGAGCCCATACTGGCTCTCAACTACTGGCGAGAGCATAATAAGGAAGGAGGGCGATGACTTCATTGCCACTGTGTACATAAACATACCTTTGTATGTGTCTGCCAGCGAGATGAGCGACGAGGAGAAGCTCAGGTTCACAACCCAGGTAAGCAGGCTGGTGGGATTGACCAAGGAGCCTGTGCGCTTCACCGCGGAATTATACCTGATGAACAAGGACAGCTACATCCAGAAGCTTAAGGACACTATAAGCGGGATGGAGAGCGAGGAGGCAAGGCTTGCGGAGCAGGATAATGGCGGGCCGGAGCTGGAGCATGCGAGGGGCAAGCTCTCCATGTGGAAGAAGATGCTTGACAATGTGGGCAGCGAGACATCCTATGAGCTTGGCACATTCGCCGCAGTCTCGTCCCATGGCAGCAAGGAATCCGAGGCAATAACATTCGCACAGCAGAGGGCGCGCGAACTTATGAATGGCATAGCAACGGTTTTGGGCGTATCCCCGAACATAGTCTTTGGCAACGAGATCCTGAAGTATGTGGAGCCCGAATACCTTATACCATATTCGACAATAACAGAGCAGATAACAAGGAATGTGAGGCAGGAGGTGTCTTGATGGATGATGAGGGGATAGCCTATCTCGCATTTGCCCTTGTAATACTTATGGTCTCGCTCTCCCTGGTGCCATACATAGGAAAGGGGATAGTGGAAATGATCGCGCTTGTGATCATAGTGCTTGGAGTGGTGATAGTGCTGGGGCTCAACTTTGCCGATTATCTCATTGTATCCTTTGCCTGCAAGATGCTCAATATCATAATTGTGCCTGCCCAGGGCTACAAGATATCAAAGGAGCAGAATGCGGTTGTGAAGAATGTGAACGGATTGTCATATGCAACAGGCTTTGTCACAGCAAACCTCTTCGCCTATGTCTTCAAGCTGGAGAGCATGCAGGAAACTGAGGACCCGAAGCTTGTAACAGCGCCGGAAACATGGGAGCGCGCAATCATGAATATAGGATTCCCGATCAAGTTCCATGTGATGTCCATGGGGCTTGACCTGCAGAAGGTGAGGGACGAGCTTGAGGGCAAGCGCTCCTACCAGGAATTCCAGATGTCAAGGGCGCTCCAGAGCAGCTCGTCCAATGACGTGACGATAACCAACATACAGCGAAAGATAAATGTGGTACAGAGCCAGATAGACAGGATATCGCAGGGGGAGAAGCCCATAGCGACAGTGATGTATGTGGAAACAACAGCGATAGGCGTGAGCGAGAAGGCCTCGCTGGATGCGCTCTCGCAGCAGATAAACGACATACAGATATCATTCAGCGCCCTGGATGTGGACCTTGCAAGGGTTATAGGAAGGGAGCTCTACACATTATTCAATTTCAATTTCGCACTGCCCGCAAACGTGGATGAGATATCATCGTACTTTGACACCCAGAGCTGAATGGAAAGGATAATAAGCAAAAAAACAGAATGAACTAAGGATTGATGGATGAATGAATGACCCTGATAAAACTGCAGCACATAATGAGCAACGAGATAGCAAAGAGGGCCTTCCTTTCAAGGCCCCCGGAGCCGCCGGCAGGCGTTCTCATGGGGGATCCATTCCAGTCCATATACATAGGCACAACAAAGATATTCAAGGTGCCGTTCACATGGTCATTCATAAACCTGACCAACCCGCACATAGCCGTAGTAGGAATTACAGGTGCAGGAAAGAGCTATTTCGTGAAGACTCTTCTAGTAAGGGCAAGCTATGTCTGGAATACGAATGCGATAATAATAGACTTTGCAGGGGAGTACAAGGCATGGGTGAGGCAGAGCGGCGGAATAGTTGTATCGCTAGGAAAGGGCGATTACCTCAATATAATGGACCTATCATCGATGAAGCCGCTTGACAGGACAAAGCAGATAATGAATTCACTGGAGATCCTGACAGACATAGTGCAATACCCGGAGCAGAGAAGGATAACAGAGGAGGCAATCGAGCAGTCATACCTCAATGCGGGATTCATACTGTCGGAGAGCGCGCCGCCCAAGGGCAAGGATGCACCGACGCTCAAGAATGTTATATCCTTGCTGCAGGAAAAGCTGCAGGAAGGAACCTACGAATACCCTGCAGAACTTGAGAACGCGATATACAGGCTTAGGCAGTTCGCAAGGGAGGGAGAGGATTACTTCGCAAAGAAGAGCACGCTTGACCTGGCAAAGCTCTCCAATTCAGGGCTTGTTGCCATAGACCTATCCGGGATGTCGGATGACAGGTTCAGGGCGCTTGCCGCGCTCTTCATACTGCAGACGCTGAAGGAGATAATGAGGAGCGAGAACTGGAGCGAGACAAAGGGGCTTAAGGCGCTTGTTGTGCTTGATGAGGCATGGAAGGTGGCAAGCAACGAGAAGAGCGAGGCGATCACGATAGTAAGGGAGGGCAGGAAATACCAGTTCGGATTGATAGTCGCGTCGCAGAACCCGACCGACATAAACGAGGCGATATTCTCAAACGTGGGGACAACCTTCATACTCAGGATAAAATTCGAGAAATTCATGAACTACCTGCAGGGGTCGATGAACTTCTCCGACTTCATAAAAGTGGAGATAGGGAAGTTCGGTGTAGGTCAGGCTGCGGTTGACATGGCATTCCAGACAGCGCTCAGATTCCCGGAGATATTCGTGCTCGACCGGATATACGGCGAGGAGCCATTATACGTCTATACGATAGACATGTCCGATGTGCTTACACCGACAGAGCTCTCCGCCGACATACTGCAGAAGAACTACCAGTTTGAGAAGGAGGAGCTGAAGAACAAGCTCATAGAGTACAATGTTGGCAATGAGAACATAAATGATATATTCAAGGAAATGGACGCGACAAACAGGAGCATGATGCTCTTGGAATTCATACGCATGCTCAAGAGGAGCGGCATAACAGTATCAAACACTGTGACATTCCTCAAGAGTTTGAGCATAGAGGACCAGCTGATAACAAGGATAATATCAAGTGTTGGTGGTGATTGATGGCAAAGGATACCTTTTTGGTGAGCAGGGCTGAGCTGCACCAGATACTAATATCGTTCGGCGTGGCCGAGAAGAGCATAAGCAATTTCATAAATGCGCTTGAGAAGACCCACAGGCACACTAACATAATAGTGTTCGAAAACCTGCTCGAGAAGATGGGCATAGACAGGGAGAAGATGGCGAACGTCTTCAGGAGGATGGGGATGGACGACATAACAATAAACAATGCATTCAGGATGGTTGACGAGAACAAGATACTTGCGGAGACAGGAAGAGTATATGAGGCTGAGATCGACCTGAGCTGAACCGATTTAAATATGGGAATAATGTACCAGTTTCAGTATCAATCTAAGCTAAATGCCAGTGCAAATCCAAACTATGGGTTTTATATATTTTAAAATCTATAATACTAAAAGGCGATACAATGGAAGAAGAGCTAGTCCTTATAAGCAAAATGGAAAAAAACGACCACTTTATTAGGAAAAATTATTCCAAATTCCAAGAGAGGTACGGAAGCGAATTCATAGCGGTGGATAAGGGACAAATAATAGGGCACAACAACAAGCTTATTACTCTTAGAAACTACTTGGAAGCCAAAAAAATAGACCTTACCACTGTTTTGATACAATTTATACCAAAGAAGGGAATAGAGATATTATTCTAGATAGGTGTTTCAATCAGGGTACCTCTAGAACTTGACGAGGAAAGAACTAGGCTTTCTGTAGTCTCAAATATAAGGTTTGAGAAAAGAACACCTATACCAGTTTTGTTTGTTGTAGATACTGGCAGCCCTGTCACCTTTGTAGACGAGTTTGTTTCGTCTAAAGTCAGGATATATACAAAAAATCTTACTTTTGATCATGATGCTCTTTTAGGAGGAACTAAGGTCGGAATGTATAATGCCGGAAAAGTGGCATTGAACTTCAAGAATGAGAATGGAACAGTAACATCAATAAGCCTAAACAACATGAAAGTTTCAAAATCGCAATGGTCTAGAAAAGAGGCAGTCTATTCAAGCACATCAATTATGGGTCTTGACTTTTTCCTGGAGAATAAATTATCATTGTATGTTAGTCCAGACAAAAGACTGGCATATATTGAAATGTAGCCTTTATGCTACAATCTTATAAATCACCAATTTAGCAAGTGTCAGAAATAAACATAATAAAAGAAAGCCTGTAAAAGTTTTTATTTGACATTATTAATATAAATCCCAATTTCCATAGGTATTATAAATATTGGTTGATGCAGAATCCTTAAAGATTCTAAAGTGGGATAATGGCAAAAAAAGCATGCATAATGTGCGGTGAGGAAAAGAACGGCCTTGACGTAAGGGAGGACCGTGTAATCGGGGCGATGCGCTGGGTGAAGCGCAACATAACAAAGAACGCCAAGAACTACCACATGGTTGTGTGCAAGGATGATTTCCTGAAATACAAGAAGAGAAGGGAGGGCTACGAGCGCAAGCAAATCATCTACATAGCGATAGGGGTGCTCTTCCTTGCTTTGCTCTTATTGTTCGCAAACGGAAGATACCTCGGCGCAATATTCTACGGCCTCTGCATAATACTCTTCATGTACCTGCTCTCGCTCATAAGCTACATCCCAGCACTAGAAATCCCAAAAGAAAGGCAGAAGCCCATAGGCATCAACAGCAAGGGCGGATAAAAGGAATGACTAATTTGGGGTCAAGGGACAAAAATTAACACCAGTAGGGCTAAAAGTTAGGTATAAATAAATCAACGTTGTGGTATCAACAGAAGCATATACGAGAGGGAAAGAAGATCAAGATTTACAATAAAATCGAGATAAAATTGAATAGGTAAAAAAATGGATGATTTTGATATATATTTCAAAGATATATTCCGAGAGTTTAAACAAAGACAAACAACTGAACTTACATTTAGAAGTTACTTGAAAAAGCTTATAGAAAAGACATTTCCAGAATTAAAACTATCTGAGGAGAACAAACAGATTAGGAAAATAGGGAGACCTGACTTTACTTGTTTTAAAAAGAACGGTATAAAAGTAGGTTATATAGAAACAAAAGACATAGGAATTGATTTGGATAAAGAGCTTGGTGGGGAACAGATAAAGAAATATTCAGAAGGTGCTATACCTAATATTATTTTAACAGACTATATGAGATTTATCCTTTGTAAAAATCAGGAGCCTGTATTAGATGTCCAACTATTCGATATATCTGATCTTAAGAAAGGAAACGCGTTTATAAATAATGATAAGATTAGAAAGTTCAAGCAATTAATAGAAACTTTTTTCGGCTATAATTTACCTACCATTAAAAACGCGACAGAATTGGCAATTGAACTTTCAAAAAGAGCTAAACTTCTTAGAGAATTAGGTAAAGAACAACTAGAAGAAGACATCAAAAATCCAAATAGCCAAGAAAAAAGTTCGATATATGACTTTTATGAAGCGTTTAGAGAATTAATTAAAGAAGCAGATATTGGCGAATGTATAGATGCGTATTCACAAACAATTACATATGGCTTATTCTTAGCTAGGATTGGCTCAAAGAATGGATTAAGTAGAGATTCTGCAGTATCATACATCCCATCAAGCATCAAAATTATAAAAAAGATCTTTAGCAACATTATAGGGGATTCATTGCCCTCTAACTTATCTTGGATTATAGACGAAATAATAGACATTCTAAATTCAGCTGATATAGATAAGATACTTTCTGAATTTGTTTTTGAAGGGAAAAATTATAAAGATCCATTCATACACTTCTATGAAGATTTTCTTAAAGAGTATGATCCTGAAAAACGGAAACATTTGGGAGTTTATTATACCCCAGAACCAGTTGTTTCATTCATCACTAAATCAATAAATAAAATATTAAAAAGGGATTTTGGAAAATCGAAAGGGTTCGCTGATGATTCGGTCAAAAGTCTTGATTTTGCTACTGGAACTGGTACATTCTTAGCCAATTCATTTGTGTTGGCCTTAAAAGAGATACGAGAATCTGGATTAAGTGGCATAGAAAAAGAGAAAATCAAAAATCATTTGCTTAAAGATTTCTATGGATTTGAGATATTGGTATCACCATACGTCATAGCTCATCTAAAATTAGAAGTGCTACTAAAAGAGGAAGGATATACTCTAGAAAATAATGAACGGGTTCAAGTTTACTTGACCAATACTCTTAATGACCCTAATGAAACGATAAATACTCTGATAGGCTTTATGAAGGAACTAAGCTATGAGACTATGATAGCAAATCTAGTTAAAAAAGAGAAGCCAATATTAGTCGTGATGGGAAATCCCCCTTATTCAGGAATGTCTGCAAATAAAGGCGAATGGATAAATAATATATTAAAAAAAGGTTATACAAAACCTAATGGTACTAAAGATGAAGGCTATTATTTTATTGATGGTAAACCACTCGGAGAAAGAAATCCAAAATGGCTCCAGAATGACTATGTTAAATTTATTCGCTTTGCTCAATGGAAAATTGATAAATCTGGCGAAGGGATAGTAGGAATAATTACTAGTCATAGTTATTTGGATAATCCAACGTTCAGAGGAATGCGTCAGTCTTTAATGAAAAGCTTCAATACAATTTATATTCTAAATCTTCATGGTAATTCTAGAAAAAAAGAGAAATCACCAGATGGTACAAAATTGTCAGCAACCTGCCAAAAGATAATTCGGCAGGCATAAGTGGCAGAAAGTTCTATGTGAATAAATCTGCGAAATATGAAGGAATAGTGCAATTTGATAGAAAAACAGTGCTTACCGCAACAAAATCCGAGCTTATCTGTCTGGTATTACATGAATTAGCGCATTCGGATCAGGAAGCACTAAAACATCTGGACATGGAAGAATACTTGAGGTTCTATATAACTGAAATGTTTGGAAAACATGCTTTGAAGGAGATTAGTTGGGGGCATGGCACGGCATGGAAGAAAGCCTATAGAAATCTGGTAAATAGGTATAAATGGTTGTTCCCAGGTGTACTGAAGAATAAAGATGTTAAGGAATATGGTTACTAAAGATAAGTATCGCTAATATCTCAATATTTTGATAATACCCAATAGAGCTTCCCTTTTGTTTGCCTTATCTTTAAACTTAAGAGATACTTGTTCAGTCCTTTTTACATTTGTTGTAGAGAGTTTTATTGAAAATATCCATTTTTAACCACCACCACTCGTGTAAGTGCGCATAAAATAGTAAAATCCCTTATATGCTATGATAATTAGAGCAATACACGTAAGCAAAGCTGCAATATATATGCCGATTCCTATCTTTCCAAATAGGACTGATGCTGGATAAAAGAAGGCAAGGCCTATTGGTATTACAAGTGAAAAAGCCAATTGACCTAATAATCCGAATACATTTAACGGATAATTTCCTGCTGTTTCAGTTAACGACATAACTCTATATAGAAAATTCCCTTCTTTCAAGAAATGGTAATTTATTAGAGATATAAGTATAAGCACCATAGCAAGCGTTATCTCTCCAATTACAAAAAGAACAAAGAAGCCAAGCGCATTCAAAACATTGAATGAGGTATGCATAAGAGCAAATATAATCACAATTATAGCAGAGAATACCGTAACTAAAGGACCAATCCATCCGCTTGTTGTGCCAACTATGGTTAATTTGCTGTAAGGTTTTGTAAATTCCGTATCTACTCCCCCATACCTCAGATTCTGTACTGCAATACCTGGATCAAATAAAACGTAGATAATATTTAATGATACAATTCCTAATTGTGATAAAAACAGCACCTGATAATAACTCCATCCAGAGATCCCAGCTGAAACACTGTATATTATTGTTATTGTAATAAGGGAGATTATTGCCTGCCATATACTAAACACAAGCCAAATTACTGCCTGATCCCTATATGCAAAGAAAGACTTAGCAGAATAATATCTTTTCTTAAAGACGTAACTGATTTCTCTAATTATGTCGATATCCATATTCAACCGCCCGCTGCTGTAATCTTCTTTATCACATTTTTCCATCTGATTCTTGCAATTATGCAAAGTATAGCTATCCAAAGTATTGTTATCAGTATTGAATAAACAGCCTGTGTTACACTAATTACTCCCAGGATTGTAACTGCAGGGGTATACATCATTATTTGGAATGGTAAGAAAAGCAGTATTTTTTGTATTAAATTTGGCATAAGATTCAAAGGTATAACGCCACCACCAATAAGTTCAGTTACAAACCCGTAAACAGTGGATATCCCCCAGATATTCACCATTGTCACTGCAAAGCTCCCAATTATAAAACTTGCTAATGTCGTAAATATGAATGCTAGCAAGAGTTCAATTATCAAAAGACCAAACATCGTAGCAGTCATGCTGATATGTACAAATGTACTTAGGACTATCAGAATGGGAACTGAAATACAAAGAGTCCAAATTATTGTTTTTGGTATTGTGGAAAAAAATAGCTGAAGAACGTAATTTGTTGGTCGTGTTAAAGAAACAGCTATTTGTCCCTGCTGGATATCACTTTGAAGATTTCCGACCATGTCATTGATGCTTATAATTCCTATAGCACTAATAAGAAAGAAATATGCATACATGTAAGGAAGTGTGAATCCCCTTATTGAAGTGACTTTGGTGCTTAAAAAAACAGCAGTCCAAACAAATATCATGAGTAATCCTGAGCCTATCCTAAAAAGAAAGCTAAGAAACATATTAACTCTGAATGAAAGCTGCTGTTTGAGATTCAACGACATGAAGGCGATATATGCTCTCCAGTTTTTAAACTCCATTTGTTATCTCCTTTTCTTTGCAGATGCATACAATTTTAGAATTGCAGCCCTCAAGTCCGGACCTACAACATTGTAATCAATCACACTGGGCGAAGCAAGCAAGGATGTAAATTGTTTATTACTTAACATTTTCCTATTAGTCTCAAGTTTAAGGAAATCATACCCTTCTTCTACTACCTTGCCAAATTTGCCATAATCCATTTTTTTCTTATTTATGAACCGTAATTCAATATACCTCTTATCGCCAAAGTACTTCATAAGCTTGGGCTTACTGCCTTCAAATATGATTTTCCCATCATCTATAACGATTATCCTGTCTGCAATCTCAACATCTTCAACCATATGAGTAGTTATAAGGAATGTTGTTTTGTATTTTTTCCTCATTTCAAGGATTGTCTCCCTCAATTCTGCCTTGGAACTCAAATCCACACCAATTGTCGGCTCATCTAGGATAACCAACTTTGGGAAATGGAGCAGCGACGCTACAAAATTACACTTCATTTGTTCTCCAAGTGAGAGAGTTCTAACAGGTCGTTTGTATACATTTTTAAGATCCAGTTTTTCAACAAAATAATTCAAGCGTTCCTTAAAATCATTTTCAGGAATTCTATATATGTGCTTCATAAGGTCAAATGTGTCCATTGCTGGAAGATCAAAGTACATCTGGCCGTGCGCTCCAAGTACCACTCCAAGATCCATCGCAATTTTCTTACGGTTTTCCCATGAATTGAGTCCAAACACATTAGTGAACCCTTCATCAGGATACAATACACCAGTAATGGTCTTTAGCAGTGTTGATTTACCGCTGCCATTTCTGCCAAGCAGCAATACTATTTCACCCTTTTTTACGGTGAAGCTTATCCCTTGCAATGCTTTTTTCCAATAATACTTCCTTCTAAGAGACCCGAAAAAGCCCTTGTTGCTCTTTGTATCATAAGTTTTAAATCTTTTTTTAAGATTGTTGACTTCAATTACATTGTCGCTTTTCATAGGATCATCTGGCAATAATGACACAATAATGTTCTATTTAAACGTTTTGATGAGGTTCTAAATTTTAAATTCTACCTTTTGACAATCTAGGCATCAGTAGGTTATTTTAGATCACAAATCACCCAAGCTGTCAATCATCATCTGCCCATTTGATATAACATGTCTATATTAATTTTTTGAAATACATCATTGTATGTGTGGTTTTAAATCCTGTCTTCTTTAAATTATTCAAAGAGGGCTTATTTTTATAAAAGGCGTGCGTTCTTACTATCTTTACTCCTTTTTCGTTTAGCCATTGTAATCTCTTTTGTAACAAGAAACTTCCTATTCCCTTTCGCCTAAAGTCTTTTACCACATATAAATTAGTTAATGAGCCTTCAATTTTACCAGCAGTTGCACTTGCAAAAGCCACTATTTTATTATCAATCTCTGCAACAAACCAAATACTGCCATTAAATGATAAATCCTCTTTCCATTCTTTTATTTTTTCTGGTTTTGTTTTTATTGAATTTCTAATAATTTCTGCTCTGTTCTTCTTTGGAAATTGAAGCTGCTGCTCATCTATTTTTGCTTCCAAAAAGACATCCCAAATTTGCCCAATATCTTCAGGTGTGGCTTTTCTAACTTTAAAAGGCATTGGCACATTTTCTTCTGGTTTGAAACTGGCCAAATCTAGATACAATTCTTCAGAAAATTCAGATTTGAAATGTAACCGTTTTAAAGTTCTTGTTAAAATAGCGTCTCTCAAATATGCAGATATGCTCGCATATTTTGCGCCCTTATCTTTTAACCATTTTAAAATTTGTCTTGCTAAATTTATTTCTGTTTCACGTTCTTTTGAATACAACATTGTAATCCATCCACTTTCGCCATTGCAGTAAGCACTACCAATTCCAGTTATTTTATTGTCTAAAGTCGCGATTAACCAATGCTGACTTTTTGATTTTAGGTTTTGTTTCAATTTTTCAGTTTTTTCCAACTCTAGAGCTTCCTTGTTTGCTTCTGCTTTTGTCTTTTCTGGAAACTGCATTTGAAGTTGTTCTGTTTTCGCTTTAATGTAAAAATCCCAGATTTTATCCGCATCTTTTGCAGTTGCATATCTTATCTCAGTATCATCTCTCATTAGGGTTCGGATGCTTGCCATTCTGGACTTTGTTGCTTCCACAGTCTCACTTACTTCTTAACACAAATTAGAATGCTTCTACTCTCAGATCTCTTTGGTTTTTGGAATGTTCTGCTGCTAAAGTCGTATTTAAGTGAAAAGCCGGCCTTTTTCAAAAGTTCGATCATCTCTTTTTTAGTATAGAGTCTTATACTTCCAGGACTGCCTGTCATTTTAAGTAAAAGGTTTTTGCCTCTTTTTTTATACACTTTTATTGTAAATGTCATAAAAGGTTTTCTGCCATGCCATTCTATTTTAGTATTTGCAAGCTTTAGTGCATGTGGAAGATCCCTTGCGTCCCATCTTCTTGGAACAGTGTGGTTCAGATGCCATTCTCTATTCGGAAAATCAAGAAACAATATTCCACCTTTATTCATGTGTTCTGAGAAGTTTTTTAGGATTGCAAGATTTTCGGCATCGTCATAATAACCAAAGCTAGCACACCATTGTAATATAACATCGAATTTTTTATTTAGGTGTAGAAAACGCATATCCTGATTAATGTAATTTGCCGAATGGCTTTTGTCTGTCCTTCTTGCCTCTGCTATAAAATACCGATTTATATCTACTCCAGTAATAGCATAACCATATTTTCGCAGTAATTTTTCCAATCTTCCATACCCACACGGCGCATCAAGTATTGAGTTATAACGGATTTTTGTCCTCTTAGACATGAATCGGATAACATCATTGATATATTTGGCATGTTTCCTATTTGCCTCTGGAGTAAATCCATCCGGATCTAGTCCACCAAAAACCGTTTTGAGATAAGTATTTTCGTCCATAATTTCACATTATTTTCTTACACAGAATAACACTTAATACCTTCTTAAAGTACGAGCTTGGGCATTAATCTATTCCCTCGTAACGTTCACCCTGTTCACTTCTAAATTCAATGCAGAACGTTCAGGTCAACTTAAAAGTACTCTCGTCCAAGATCAACGTTCACCCATTAAACTCCCTAGAGTACAGGTCAGTTGACCAATTAAAGTGCAAGATCAGGTAAAATACCAAGGTTCACCCTCTATCAGAGTACAAAATACGAGGGAACACATACTTTGATAATTCTCTGCAAAACAACCAAGCCCACTGATTTTCACTGGTTTTTAGCAAACAAACAGGAAAGTCTAAGAGATTATGGGACAAATAACTCTTGTTGGAAATCAGTCGGATAATCAGGCAGATATGTAAAATAAATTATACAAATGTTGGAAATGGAAAGGATAATCAGTCATTTTTGTTGGAAATGGGGTCTTTAATATAACCCCTTTACCTAAATGCTGGGGTATATGTAATAGGATCGATTTCACCCATTTTTCGCAAACTATAGGTTTCATTTCACCCAAGTTGGGAAACTATAGGATCGATTTCACCCATCTGACTAATTATAGCCCCTGTATACTGGAGTTTCTCGAGTAATGGCTATAAAAGTATGTGTTTCCCAAGGTTGACCTTCCCAGAAGGCTGATTTTGGGGCATTTTATATGGTTCACCTGTACTTTTCCAGGGGTTGACCTGAGCATTTGACCGTTTTGTACTTAAATAGAGGGTGAACGTTGGACTTTGACGAGGGAACATTTTGTTGGTCAGGTTGACCTTTGACGTTATACAATACCTATAAATTATGCTCTTTACATTAATTCATTATGAAAACTGTGGGAATAATTGGTGGTCTTGGTCCAGAAACAACTGCTGAGTTTTACTTAGATATAGTACTCTCCTGCCAGAAAAAAGATAAAACGAGCAGGCCATCAATCATAATTGCTAGTGTCCCCTTGTCATACAAAGTAGAGGAGGATGCTATTTTAAAAAACATCGGTGTTGAAAGGCTCAGACCACTTTTGATAAAAGAGGCAAAACGATTGGAAAAGGCAGGTGCCGAATTTATTGTAATGCCTTGCAATTCTCTTCATATATACATCAAAGAAATTGGAGACGCTGTCAAGATACCTGTATTAAGCATTGTTGATGAGACTGTAAGATTCCTTAAGAAGAAAAATCTGAAGAAAGTCGGAATTGTGTCGACGCCAATAACAGTGGAAGATAAACTATACGAAAACGCATTTTTGAAGAATAAAATAGCTTGCGAATCCCCGAATGATCTTCAGCAAGCGAAAATTGGGAAGTTTATACTCAATCTTGTAAATGGCAGGCAGAATAATAAAGACAGGGACGGACTTATCGAGATTATTGATGATTTTGAAAATAAGAATGTTGATTGCGTGATACTTGCCTGCACAGACCTACAATTGCTGATGCCGAAACATCCAAATTTAAGGATATTTGACACAATGAAGATATTAGCAGATGCAACGGTAGAAAAGATTTTAGAATAGGGGGAATAGTATGAAAAAAAGATTAATAACTGAATTTTATGCCTCTGATGTTTCACGGGAATGGAAGAGATTAGCTAAAGATCCTTTTCATAGACTTGAATATGAAACAACAATAATTTTTCTCAATAAATACCTGCCCAAAAAGGGGCTAATCTTAGATGCGGGAGGAGGGCCTGGTCGTTACACCATACTTCTAGCCAAGAAGGGCTACAATATGGTACTTCTTGACCTGACAAAGGAAAATCTTGAATTCGCGAAGAGTATGATAAAGAAGAACAAAGTAGAAGACAAGGTCAAGAGCGTAATAAAGGGTAACATAATGGACTTATCCAGATTCAAAAGCAATACCTTTGATGCAGTAATCTGTGTTGGAGCTCCGGTATCACACATAAAGGGTGATTCAAAGAGGAGAAAGGCGGTTTCTGAGCTTGTGAGAGTAGCTAAAAGAGGCGCACCAATATTCATCGGTGTGCTTGGTAGAATGGGGGCGCTTCTTCAGTCAGTTCAGTACTGGCCAGACGAGATAAACCATCCGAACTTCAAGAACTATGTTGATCTAGGTGAGGATTACCTATGGCATGATAAGTATTACGCACATTACTTTCTGCCTGAAGAATTACAGGAGTTCCTGAGAAAAAGCAGTATTAAAGTGATCCAGACGGTAGGGCTTGAAGGGATAGGCATGAATAAGAAATACCTAAACCTTCTTGCCAAGAAGGACAAGAAGGCTTATGATATATTCATAAAGGCGCACCGCAAGCTAGCAACGCACCCAGCAGCTGTTGGTATGAGTATCCATATTCTTGCAGTATGCAAAAAACCATAGATGATGTCTTATGGGATTTTACGAAGAATTTATAGAAAAGTACGATAAACTTATCTCATGGGAAAATAGATTCAAAAGAGAATCGGCATTCTATAAGAAATTATTCGTTGAAAACAATGTAAAAAATACTCTTGATTGTGCTTGTGGAACAGGAGAACATGTAGTAATGCTAAATAAAATGGGCTATATAGCAAAAGGTTCTGATTTGTCTCCTGCAATGGTAAGAAAAGCAAAATTAAATTCCAGAAAGTATAAAGTTAAAGCAACATTCAAAGTATCTGACTTTAGAAAACTGACTAAAACTTTCAATGAAAAATTCGATGCCGTATTATGCGTTGGTAATTCTCTCCCACACCTATCTTCAGATAAAGATCTTGTCAAAGCACTAAGAGAAATGTATGATGTTATGAAAAGTGGGGGCGTATTGATACTGCAACAAAGAAACTATGATATGTTGGTTAAAAAGAAGAAGCGATTTATGCCAATAACTATAGGAAAAGAGGAATCATTCTTTTATGTCCTAGATTATTATCCAAACAAGATTGTTTTCAATGTCGTAAATCTAGAAAACAAGACAAAAAGCTTCAATGTATTCAAAACAGATTATTTTCCACTCAGAAAGAACAGATTATCAAAATTATTGAGTAAAGTGGGTTTCAAAGATATGAAATTTTACGGAAATTATAAATTCAGGAAATTCGACATCATAAATGATGATTTTCTGACGGTTGTGTGTAAAAAATTATGATAGTAAGAATATGCCAAAACAAAAATGGAATAAATGGAAAGGACACATTAAGGGCAGACTTTTTGAATTAGTAATAAAGTCAATATTACAAAAGGCCGGGTATGAAACTGATATTGTTAAAATAGATAAAGAATTCAAAGAATTAAAACTATTTACTAAAAATCTTAAAACTATGCGAGGAAGGGGTGGTACCTATAATTATGATTTGATTGGCCTATTCAAACTACCAATACCATTCTCTTACCCTATCTTATTAGTTGGTGAAGCAAAAGCATACGATAGGACTATACAATTAGATGTTGCTAGAGAATTTATAGGTATATATACGGATGTTACTCAATTCATCAATATTGATACCTTCAGGCACGTAACAAAGTACTCTCAAATATTCAAAAAAAGACCTTCTTATTTGCCTGTTGTATTCTCTCTGAAGAGTATACGAAAGTCTGCCCAAGCTTTACTATATACCCACGGAATAAACTTTATATCGTATGAAGATCATCCCCTGTTTAGGGTTGTTATGAATAAAATAGAAAACTTACTTAAAAAAATAAATTATAAAGAAATAAAAAACGAGGATAGACTTTTGACGCGTTTAACTACATTACAAAGTTTTGATTCTTTACCTAGTAAGTACAAAAAAATTAAATATGATGAAGCATTGAATGATTTAATAAAATACACCGATGCTCTGCATTCTTACTTAGGTGTTTTAGACGGTCAATGGGTAGTAAATATTTTAACAAAAAGCAAATTAAAAAGAGATTTTAGTAAGAAAATATTTAAAGACAATAAAAGTTATTATAACGTTAGGGAAAATATAGTTACAATACACAATACAGAGAATCCTAGATCATTTAAAATAGGATACTTTTCATTACCATCATATTTTATTACTGAATTTAAAAAACACAAGAACCAATTCGAAAGTTTATGCTTCTATATTATTAGAAATGATAAGCTGTACCCCTATTATATAAAACTGGTTGGTGAGCAGTTTTAGAAGTTACTTTAGAAAAATATTAAACCTGATGCGTCAATATTATCGCTTGAAAATTCGTATCCCCAATGTTCTATTTTCTACAAGAGGAACCCAATAGTTTCCTCTGTTTTTCCTTAACTTATTCTCTACGTGCACTTTAGAATATATGATCTCTGTATCAAAGCCAGATAATCTAGGATTTGTTACTTCTTGGGTTTCAGTTATTTCTCTTAGCAAGATAAAATCTCTTTCCACTCCTATGTATTTACCTTTGATTCTGATAAATTTGATGCCTTCATTTAGCTTCCGCCACTCATTTATGTATGCAAAAAGGTTTGTCTTGTTTTTTATATAATATTCGGGGTGATTATGATACCATCTCTTTGATGACTCTCTCTTCTGTTCCGCGTGTTCTTTTGCATATCTAGCAGAATATTCAAGCCACTTTTCCCTATTTCTTCTATAATAATCGTGTATGAGTTGTAAACGCCTTCCTGGATGTCGTTCATCAAATAAGTCCCTATCTCTTTTATTACATAAACTACATTTCTTCTTGCGTTTGAATCCGTGGGTACAATTATTTATGAACCTATTTGCCATTTTAACCCTTTTCACTAAAATGGAATATAAATATATCTTGGCATGACATAGAATATAATAAAACAAGGATCAAAATGGAAAATCCAGACCTTAATAATCTGACATTAAAAGGGAAAAAAGATAAAGTAATCGAAACAGTCTATCTGACATGCGAGTTCTGTAATTTAAGTGTACCAAAAATCAATTTTAATGGTTGCAAGCAAGAAAAACGAGATCAATTAGCTCATTACCATCCAGATGAAAAGAAAATCTGTATCTCCGAGAGACAATTAAAATTGCAAAATCTAACTACACTTGAAGATACCACAATTCACGAGGTCATACACCATTTAGGTTTGAATCATGGGTCACAAGAAGAAAAGGTAAAATTCAGGCAGATAAAACAGTATATCAAATCGAGGGGTTGGAAGCCCGATAGAGGTGTCGGTTATGGTAGTGCATACGATACATCAAAACATGATTCTGGAGTGAACAAAAATAAAGACGAAAGTGATTTGGGGGTTGATCCTGAATCCGATTTTAGGATATTAATACATCAATTAGAAGAGGCTAGAGGGCGGGAAGAACGAATGAGTATACTTAGAGCTATAGAACGACTAAGAGCTAATCATAATATTGAAATTAAATCTGAAGATAAAAATAACATTGACAGACTTGATTCTGAAGATAAAGAGATTGTCAATAGAATATTAACAGGAAACCCTTATTCCGATAAAGAGTGGGAGGCGATAATAAACAAGGTCTATGAAAACTATAATACAGACTTTGTGGAATACAAAAGGCAATGGGATAAAGATGGGAGGGAAATAACAAATAGAAAACCAAAGAACGATAAATTTGAATCAGATTATCAGAAGTTTAAGCAACGATTAGAGGAGAAGTCAAAAACGAAAGAAACACAAAGCATCTCTTCTAAACCAAAAAAACAGAGTCGATTGATGTGTTATCTTGGATTTCATAAATGGCAAAAAGTTGGGGGTGTTTCGTCTGTCGGTAGAGGAAGGTTTAAATCAAGATACACGTGCTCTGTATGTAGCAAGTTTAGAACAGTTATAACGTGAATTAATTTGGTCTAAAACCGGAAGGTATAAATAATACTATGTTACATAGTATAACAGGGTGTAATAAGTGGCGAAAATTCTTTTGGAGCTAAATGAAAAAGAGAATGGCATCGTGGAAGTATACAAGTCGGTTAACAGGCTTAAGACCAAGCAAGAAGCAATAAAAGCTATGATAAACCATTTTGAAGTATCAATAAAACCAAAGAACATTAAGGATAAAGAGTATTTTAAATAGTGAGACTATGGGATTCCAACGAGCACCTTATAACGAAACAGAATATGTGGAAAAAGGAACTGTGGTAAGTGATATCACAGGCAAAAATGATATGATATTTCTACGAAACAGGTACCAAAAAGAACTGGATAATGCGCACGCATCAGTAGTAAACATGGTGCATTACATTGAGGATGAAGAAAAACACAAATTGAAACCAACGATGCGTGATGCAAACAAGAATAAACAGGATATAAAAGCCCATGAAGAAGAGCGAAGAGATCTGTATGAAAACCTGAATAACCTGTTGAATAAGGAGGTAGGTCATGAATACAAGATGTGGATGAGCAAAACTTCTTATGCAAATGTGAAAGGAAAAACAACCAACATAAAACAACGATTAAAAGATTCTGAAGTCGAAGAAATGAACTTCGGAGCCATGAATGACTTCTTCAAGCAATACCCACAATATGCGACAAAACCTAGCTTTAGCAAATTATTGGATAAGATAGAAGAAAAAGAGAAAGAGATAAGGCATGAAAAAGAAAAATACAATTACTTTGTGTCAGAATATAACAATCTCATAACAAACTTTGAAAAGTACATAAAGAAAGCAGAGGACAAAATAGAGGCATATAATTCTGTCTATGACGAAGGAAAGAAAAGACTAGAGCAATGTCGGTACCGAAAAAGTACTTTCTATAAGCTATCTTCTGAAAGGACCAAACAAAGCCTTGCATTAGACACCTTAAAGCACAGGATAACTCAGTTTAAAAACACATTGAGCATAATCCAGCGAGACTTCTCAAAATACAAGAACGATGCTTTTGAAAAAATGGAATACTAGAGGTTGAAAAATGCCCGAAAAGTCAAATAGAAAAAGATTAACCAAAAAAGTGCAACCACATAAACAGATAAGTAATAAGGATCGCATTAACGATAAAATAAGTTTATGGTGGATTCTTGCAGGTGTAGTTGAAATCGGGTTATTGGGAGCCCCTAGTCGAATTTCTCATTCAAGTAGCAGGCACAAAAAATGGAGCTATATATTCATACTGCTTTTTATCTTCGCAATAGTAGGTGTAGTTAGCTCATATTCAGGATTTCCTATAGTCTTTTGGATCTTCTTTGCGTTGCAGGCTATAGTTACGCTCGGATTGTTTCTGTCACTCAGGTACGATGACAAGCCATTTGCAACATTGTCGTTATATATTTTCATTGGTTTATTAGTAACTGCTCTGATTATTTTTGGGATAACATACTCATACAATTATAGTACAATACTGCAATCTGGCACCTCGCTTTCAGTTTCGCCAGGTTTCTTTGTTCACGTTAACTTTACAGTTACTAATACGTCTACGATTATAGGGTCATACTCTTCAACAGCTCCAATATCTATGGTTATAATTACTCAGTCAGAATATGTATCTTGGATTTCAAATCAATACTATACTCCCTCTTTTGAGTTATACTCAGGAAACACTAGAGGCGGTTCGGTATCAAATCTACTTAATTATACATCCCTAAATCCAGGATATTACGTGTTAATATTTGAAAACGACGGTACAACTGCGGCTAATGTTACTATACAAGACAGTATACTTTTAGAAAGACCAAAATGAGATACAGACAGAGTCTATAATTTAGGTGATTTAGAATAAAACTAATCCGTGCGACAGGTAAAAAATAGGGCGAATTATAATGGACTTTTTCGTAACAAGTTGTAAAAATTGTGATACTGGTCTGGGATTAGTACATGGTGTTATTGTGTATAGAAACGGTAAATTTTTACATTTTGATATGAGTAAGCCTCCAGCTTCATTGACTCTGCCCGTATCTAAAAAATGTTCTTTATGCAATTGCAATAAACCAGAACCTAAAGGAGATAATTACAAACATTGGTTAAATACACCAAAAAACGATATTTGATAATAAAGATGGTAAAAATGGTTTATGGAAGACGAAGAGGGGCAGCGTTAGTAGATACGCCAAAAGGAATACTAGTTGTTAGTGGAAGACGAAAATTGTTTATTCTACCGGGTGGCGGAGCTAATAAAGGAGAAAGTAGAAGAAAAGCTGCCATTAGGGAGCTATACGAAGAAACTGGCCTTCACACTGTAAGCGCCAACTATTTATTCAGATATCTCGGACCAGTTCATAAGAGTCATGGTGGTGGGCATTTTCAAGATCATAACAAAGTTTTTCTCATAAAAGCTAACGGAAGAGCTAGACCAAGACACGAAGTGAAATATATTAATTATTACAAAGAAGGCTCGAAAATTAGGATATCTGGTACTACTAAAGCGATCATCAAAAAATATCTGAAAATTAATACTTAAAGGGATGTAAATGCCTTGGCAATGCCCCAATTGTGGTAAATGGAGTAGATGGCGATATAGGAGTTGTAATATTTGTGGTGCAGGCCGTCCTAATTTTCACCATGGGCACCATGCAAATCACCACTGGCACCATAACTCAAGACGATCTTTTAATAGCATGATTAAATTATTTATAATAATTGTTGCTATCTTATTTGTATATCTTTATTGGAAACCAATATCGCAAGTAATTGGAAATATCAGTTCCGCTAATCCCAATTTAAATAACTTTATATCACAGGCTAACTCTACGCTTTTTCAGAACCAGATAAACAGCAAATGGGCCACATCGTTTATTTCGCTCGTAAATAGTAACAGAACCTATGCTTTATCTGAAAGTTCCGAAATGGACAGTTTAGCAAGCAGTAGATTTACAACAATGACAGAAGACGGACATTACTATATAACGCATTACGGAGCAGGCGGGGGAGACTTTGGAGAGGTTGTGTTTTATCCGTCAGGTTCAACTCCATTAGAATATATTAATCAATTAAAAACGGAAGATCCTTTGCATTGGCAGCTTTTAGTATCAACTCAGTTTGCTTCTTATGGCTACCATATCGGTAATGGACCAGACATAGAAGCAGAGGGGTATTGCAATGCACCAAATGAATTACCAGGACCTGGGATAAACGTTAGTCAATGGTTTACAAGTTATGGATGTACGCCAGTAGTTGTAAACACCACATGGCTTGTCATAGACCTAAATTAAAATGATAAAAGTCAAAGATAAAACATTCTGGCAGAAGTTAAAGGAAGACTTGAGTACTGGGGATCAGCTATAATCTATAACATCCTTCGCCTTCAACACTCCTGGGAATTTCACTCTGTATCCCTTTATCAAGCTCCTATATGACCTCCTCCATATCTTGCTATGACTCCAACAGACTTCCTTTACTGCCTCTTTTCCCAGAACATCCCTAAGGTGCTTTTTGATCTTCTGTTCTTTCTTGCGTTCGGCGATTGCTTTAGGTGCTGAATGCGCTAACTCGTGAAGCGTCAAACAAATAAGCTGTGATTTTGTTGCCTTCAGCACAGTTGCCCGTTCAAATCGTATAATACCTTCGTACCTTAAGGAACGTCTCATATGAAAAGTCCTGCCATTTATGTATGCTTCAGCATCATATGATATGCTTTTGACGATTTTATACGTGATAACCTTCTTGTTAGGTATATTTCCGAACTTCTGGATAGTCTTGCTTATAAGCTCCGCTGCGTTTGATAGTTTCATAGTATCGCCACTTATAATTGGTCTACCTGTGAGTTTGGGCTTTCTTTACAACTTCCCAGGTATTCAGCTTCTGCGTACTAACCCACATATTCCTTTTTTCACCACACCTGAAATGTGCTGTATAATCTTTTTTTGCATCATTATAACTCTCATCAATACGGCTGGTAATGCCATTAAAGCACTTGGCCGTGACAGAGAAGCATAGATATACAACTCCTGCTTCTTTGATTGGTCTGCCACAGAATACACATACTAGATTTTCTTTAACCATTTCTGGTGGGATTTGTTTTGTCATACATTCACCAAATTATCATGATAAACCTAGTAACCTTAATGCCTAGCTTTCTGAACTCGAGTTCAGAATAGTTTACAATACAACTTATTCTACGTCGGGAAAGTATAGGAATATGACCGAAAGGTTTATATAAATGTA
>Ga0181538_10000596_pt1 | contig 42879 bp, 26 predicted proteins | sample PEATcosm2014_Bin_40_FD_119773 | JGI IMG/M metagenome (GOLD analysis project Ga0181538, IMG submission 119773) | Peatland microbial communities from MTU Mesocosm Facility, Houghton, MI, USA - PEATcosm2014_Bin23_30_metaG | ecosystem: Environmental > Terrestrial > Soil > Wetlands > Peat | place...
CCGCTTTCTCGGTGAGGGTCACGGTGAAATTGGTCTGACTGCCGGCCGCCACCGTTCCGTTGGATGGGCTGACCACAAGCCATGCGCTGGATCCCTCAACTTTCCAGACGGCCGAGGTGCCGCCCAGATTTGAAATGGTAAAATCCTGCGCGGCGGGAATGAACGGTCCACCCACCAGACCGATCGCGTTGAAACCGGTTGCAGGCAGCACGGACAACACTGGCAACACCTGGAGCCGGAAGGTCACAAACTGAACCGTAGCCGAGGTCAGGTTGGAAAATTCGAGGCTGGCCGAGTAATTTCCAACGGCCAGATTGGTGACCGAAGCGGTGAAATCAAGAACGACATTTATCGTCGCCTTCGGGGCCAGTATTCCACTGGCCGGGGAAACTTCCAGCCAAGACACCACATTGGACTTGACCAATGTCCACGTCAACGGTGCAGCGCCAGAGTTGGTCAAGATGAAGACGGAAGCTGGAGAATTAAACGGTCCGCCAACCCCGCCGGATGCGCCAGGTGCCAAACCCGAGATAATTCCCAGCGAATCCGCCGGCGAATTTCCCTGCACCAGGTTATCAATGAAGTTATTTCCCGCCGGCGTCCCCCAGCCGGTGCAAAGATCGAATCCTTTAACCGCATAAAATTGCGACGGACTGCCGCTCCAGGTGTTGTCGCCAGTGGCGATGTCATGAAAATCCTGCGCATAATGCGAGCCCGTACCGATTGCATAAACTGTCGGGTTAATAAAGCCGACCGCAGGTTTGCCGGTCGCAACCGCCTGCTGGTTCGCCAATGCCGTCAACCCTGCCCACAACGGAGCCGCACAACTGGTACCGCCGAAAACATTGGCCTGACCATTGTCTGAGGTGCAATAAACATTGTCAGCCGTCAGCGCCACGTCCGGAATGTTGCGTTTGGTGGTTGAACCCTGGTTAAGGTTCATGTTCACATTGGTCTGCCAGGCAGGAATTGAGTAGTAACTGCTGATGCCACCGCCGCTGCCTGAGCCGCCGCCCCAGTTCCAAACCGTCTCCGACTGCCATGCTCCACCCGGCCTGGTCGTGGTCAACGTCGTGCCGCCCACCTGCGTGATGTAAGGCGAACTGGACGGCGCATTGGCCAACGACTTGTTATCAACGCCATTGACGGAATTGGCACCGACGGTGTACGCATCGCTGTCGCCTGAAGCGTTGCAGAACGATTGTCCCTGCGCCGCCATCTGCCGGAAAATGGCGTCCGTTGTCCCGCTGGGGCCGCCGCCCCAACCCCAGCCGCAGCTCAAATTTCTCACCGTGTTGCTTGCCACCATCGCGTTCAAAATGTCGTTTTGCGAACCATTGGGACCACCGGAGAAAACAATTATTTTTGACAGACCCGGGGCCATGGCCATCGCCATTTCTATGTCCAAGGCGACTTCGCCATTACCGCTGTTGGTGCCGAGTGTCGGCACGCCGTCGTAGCGATCCAGCAAAACGGTCTGGAGGACAATGTTCGTCCGTCCGTTTCCCGCCGCCGCCGCATAAGCAGTGATATCGCCGGAATAAAAACCATCGAACTCCAACAGCCCGACCATTTGTCCCGAACCGGTCAACGTTGTGTCTGGCACATAGGCGTTGCGAAAATCGTTGCCAAAATAGGAGCCGGAGCCGTCGGGAGCAGAACCATTTTTTGGCAAAGTTTTCGCCACGTTCTTTTTTATCAACTTCGGGTGCGGCCTCGAAAAATCGCTCAACCCTTGAATGTCAACCACCGGCAACGCCGCGTCCACCGTCGGCTCGGTGTCCGGCGCAAAAAAATCGCGCGCCTCGGTCGGATGCCGGTAAGTCCGCAGAGTGACGTGAAACGTCTTTTCAACCGCCACCGCCGGCCCGGCCACGTCCAATACCAGCCGGTTGCCGTAAGTGGTAGTGACAACCAAGCCGTTCACCCGCGCAAAATTCTTCACCGCTTCATAATCCTGCTCCGTCGTGCCGAACCGCGCGGTGAATTCTTCCGGCGTTAGAAACTGGCGAAAGTCCGGACTGGCCGGGTCATAAACCTGCGCCAGAAAACTGTCCAAGCCCGCCGCATCGCGCAACGGCAGCCCGATGGCCAGCCACAATTGGTTCGTCGCTGCCAGCCGGCCTTTCGGCGTCAGGCTCGAAATAATTTTCGGCACATGACCATGCAAAACCTTCAAATCCACCCCCAAAATAGGATAAATTCCGCCAAGCAGAATAATCACAGCCCAAAGGAAACACCCAGGTAGAAGTTTTGTTTTTGGCATTTTCACCGGTTTTTTAAAAGTTGCCGATACGTCGCGCAGGAAAACCCGGCGGCTGGCGGGCAAATTTACTTGAGAACCATCCAAAGTCAAACACGCCAAGTGGTAAGCATCTGGCCTTATCAGTCGCCAAACAAGGTGAAATATGTACCATTGATGGATGGGGTCCGCCTTAAATGGCGATTTACTGTTTTATTAAATTCGTCATTTATGACGATTTGATTGACATTTAATACGCAATTCGCCATAAAAGGCGTGTTATGAAAATAACCAAACAAGCCACTGACGAAGTGATTCTCGGCGAACTGGGCGGACGACTGGCCAAGATCCGGCTGGATCGCAATCTCACGCAAGCGGAATTGGCGACGCAGGCCGGGGTTTCGAAGCGCACCGTAGAACGGTTGGAAGCGGGGACGGTGGGGACTCAATTGTCCGGCTTCATTCGCGTGTGCCGTGTGCTCGATGTGATCGAACGCTTCGATCTGCTTGTCCCGGAACCAGTGCCCAGCCCGGTCGAACAATTGAAAATGGCTGGCCGGAAACGTCAGCGCGCTTCCACCCCCAAGCCCGCCAAACCTTCAGCCAAAAAATGGCAATGGGGAGATAAGTGATGACCTTGGCCGAAGTCCAACTTTGGGGTCGAACCATCGGAGCCGTCTCGCTGGAGGAGGGGAGCAGCTATGCGGCATTCCAGTATGATCCGGCTTTTGCGCAGAGCGGTATTGAAATTTCACCCATTACCATGCCGCTCGGCGGCCGAGTGTATGTCTTTCCGGATTTGCCGCAACAAACATTTCACGGGTTGCCGGGGCTGCTGGCCGATTCGTTGCCCGACCGGTTCGGCAACGCCTTGATTGATGCGTGGCTGGCAACGCGAGGCCGGACGCCCGACAGCTTCAATGCGGTGGAACGGCTTTGTTACATCGGTGCGCGCGGCATGGGTGCGCTGGAATTCGCGCCCGCCATCGGGCCAAAACCACAGCCGGCGAAGAAGATTGAGATTGATGCCCTGGTCAAACTGGCGTCAGCAGTTCTTAGCCATCGCAAAAATCTGAAAACCACTTTTGCCAACGCGGGCAGAAAAAACGCCCTGAACGACATCCTGCGTGTTGGCACTTCCGCCGGGGGTGCGCGGGCGAAGGCGGTCATCGCCTGGAACCGCGAGACCAATGAAGTTCGTTCGGGGCAGATCACGGCAGGACAAGGATTCGATTACTGGTTGCTGAAATTTGATGGTGTCACCGGCAACAAGGACAAGGAACTCGAAGATCCAAAAGGTTACGGTGCGATTGAATACGCGTATTATTTAATGGCGAAGGCGGCGGGCATCACCATGAGCGAATGCCGTTTGCTGGAAGAAAGCGGTCGGCGGCATTTCATGACCCGGCGTTTTGACCGGCTCGAAGGCGGGGAGAAGTTGCACATGCAGTCATTATGTGCGCTGGCGCATTTTGATTTCAATCACGCGGGCGCGTATGCCTACGAGCAGGTGTTCCTGGTCATCCGCCAGTTGGAATTGCCGATGGAAGCGGTTGAGGAACAGTTCCGGCGAATGGTGTTTAACATCATCGCTCGCAATCAAGACGACCACGTCAAGAACATCGCCTTCCTGATGGACAAGGCCGGTCGTTGGTCACTCGCGCCCGCTTTCGACGTGATTTACAGCTACAATCCGGCGGGCGACTGGACCGCACGGCACCAGATGACGATGAGCGGCAAGCGCGACGGATTCACACTGGCCGACTTTCGCACCTGTGCCAAAAATGCCTTGATGAAACGCGGTCGGGCCGAGGCCATCGTCGAAAAAGTTTGCGCCGCTGTGGCAAAATGGCCGGACTTCTCGGAGCAGGCGCAGGTGATGGATGGTTGGCGCAAACAAATACAGCACAATTTTCGATTGGATTTGCCGCGTACATAATGCCTTCCGGCTTTGTGAATGGCGCCGCCCATGATACCGCTCCGTTCCGCTTGGCAAGGATGCTACGGGTCGGCTCAAATATTGCCCAAACCAGCCGAAAAGTTGGAGGAGCAGACGCCAGCGTCAATGGTCTTTTTCGATCGGGTGAATCACTTTGAAGGGGTGGCATTGCCGTATGAAGTGCAGGTGGCACCTGGGTTTGCGGTGAAAGTGGGGGATTTTGACGGGGACGGGCGGCAACATAACAGTAAGCTGTTAATCCAGAATTCCTTCCAGGATCAAACGGGAATCTTTCCGTATGTCGCGGAATTGCTGTGGCATCAGCAAAAAGGGGTTCCAATGGCCGGGATTTCAGGTGCCAAAAAAGGCAAGCCAGAATGTGACTTTCCACTGGCATTTTCAGAAGGCCGGAGGCGGGCGCAGTGCGGCGGTTTTTTTGCTCCATTTGTTGACCGCTCATCCCAAACTTTTAATCGCTCATCCCAAAGTGCAAAGTGTTGACCGTTCATCCAAATCTGTTAACCATTCATCCCAAGCCACTTGCACTGAAAAACAGGCCAAAACGACGCTCTCGGCAAATCGCGACCCCCTTATCTGACACTGACCTGCGGAACATTCAGAAAAAAAACACAAAAAAACTGAAAAAAACTGTTGACACTCCTGCTCGATGGGGGTATAAAAGTGGAAATAAGATTTTATAGATAATCCTATAAATACACAAAAATCAAATAAAAAACCAAACATAACCCTATGAAAATGAAATTAATCGGCACGGTAATAGCAGGCACGGCGCTACTCGTTGTGCAGGCCCAAGCGCAGAATTTGGTTCAGAACGGCAGCTTCGAGACTCTTTTGGTTCCCGGAGTGAAAGTCTCCACTGGCTTCGGCGGCGGCGGTGTTCCTGGCTGGGACGGCCCTTTAGCGGGTGACACAGGTGTGGATGTGGGCACGTCGATAAAGGCGCCAGGGGCTTTTGACGGCGTTAATGCGGCGTATTTCCACAACAATGACGGTTGGGCGCAGCAAACAACGGCTGGTGTGATTACCAGTGGGCAGAATTATGATCTCAGCTTCTGGACAATGAACATTGATACCTACAATTCCAGTTGGTCGGGCGGCGCAATTGGGCAGATATCAGTGGAGGTTTATTATGGAGCTCCGGGAAGCGACATCTATTCCCAAGTGAATTTTAATTTGGGTCTGTCAAGTGATGGAAATACGCCTGGAACATGGGTTGCCCAAAACCTGATGATTCCGTCGACCGACATTCCGGGGGCTGCTATCGGGCAAGACATAGGGATCAGAATATGGAACACTTCAGATCAAGCGAACGTTGGTGGAGTATCGGGTTCGTGGATTTACGTGGATAGCGTCAACCTTCAGGCCGTTCCGGAACCCAGCACTATCGCGCTGCTCGGCTTTGGTGCCCTTGGCGGTCTTTTGGCTCTGCGCCGTCGTCACGCTTAATTCGCGCAAGTTGAAATTTTATAATGTTCAAAACGGAGGGAAGAAATTCCCTCCGTTTTTTTTATGTCCGGTGCCCGGCTCAATCACGGCCAGTTGCCATTATGTTCGTGAAACCTCTTCTCTTCCAGTTTCTGGAAGCAGAACATCTCCGCCCCCTTGAGTTTGGACATGGCAGTCTTGCGTTCTCCTTGAGGTGCAATTTGCGGGCCGTATATGACAATTGGCCTGGGCTTTTGCCTGCTCGCGACCGGGCTTCGGCTCAGGGAACTGCGCTCCAAAATTCGCCGGGTTTTCCAAGCAACACGCTCCTAAAGCGCGCCTCTGCAGCCATGTGCGGTTTTTGTTTTTTCTTTCGGTTTTCTTTCAGAGCATTCATAATGGTGTCTGTGGATTCGAGCCGGCCTCAAAAGAGTTTTGAACATCCCGATTCGCCGGCCGCGGCGCCAGAGGTGTAAAACAGGGCATGCCAGTCCCGATTATCTTGAGCAAAACCGAACGCAGATTTGGTAGTTATCCGGATCAAATGAGATTTTTTTCATCATTCCTCTTCATGATCCTGGCCGGAGTGCTGGTCGCTTTTCCGTGCGTCGCGGAACTGCAGTGGCATCAGGGGAATGGTTTCAAATGGGCGGACCTCCAGGTGCCCAAGGAGGGGAACCCTGGATTCACGCTGCTGCCGCCGGAGCAGACAGGGATCACCTTCACCAACCCATTGGATGAACACGCCATCGCCGCCGACCGGGGGTTGGCCAATGGCTCCGGAGTCGCCATCGGAGACATTTATAACGATGGGCTGCCAGCCATCTTTTTTTGCAGCCTGGACGGGCGCTGCGCGTTGTACCAGAACCTGGGGGGTATGAAATTCAAGGATGTGACGGCGGGGTCGGGGATAGTGACGACGAACCGGATCTGCCGGGGGGCGGTGTTCGCGGACATCAACGGTGACGGCTGGCTGGATTTGCTGGTGAGCACGACGGGGAATGGGGTGCTGTGTTTCACGAACAAGGGGGATGGAACATTTGTTGAATGCAGCCAATATGCCGGCACGTTGAGCCAATACGCTGCGACCACGATGGCGCTAGCCGATATTGATGGCAATGGCCCACTCGATCTGTATGTGGGCAATAATCGCGTCGAGGATGCGCGGGATCGGGCGGAGTTTGACAAGCTTAGGGTGATCAAGGTGAACGGGCAGATGACCTTTGCCCCGCCGTTTAATGAGCGCTTCATATTGAAAGATGGGAATCGCCTGGAGTATGGCGAACCGGACCTGGTTTATCTCAACGATGGGAAGGGGCGTTTCACGCCATTGTCCTGGACCAACGGGGCGTTTTTGGACGAAAGCGGCAAACCGCTGACGGGTCCGCCGCTGGATTGGGCCCTGACGGCGGCGTTTCGGGATCTGAATGGCGACGGGGCGCCGGATATTTACGTCTGCAACGACTACTGGACGCCGGACCGGCTCTGGCTCAACGATGGGAATGGTCATTTTCGGGCTGCCCCACCGTTGGCCTTGCGCCATACCAGTCTGGCTTCGATGGGTGTTGATTTTGCCGACATTGATCGGGATGGCCATGTGGATTTTTATGGCATGGACATGTTGGACCGGGACTGGCAGCGGCGCAAACGAGAGTCCATGCCCTCCATGGAGAGGCGGTCGCCGCCCGGGACCATCGAGGATCGGCCGCAGATTCCCCAGAACGTGCTGTTTCACAACCGGGGCGACGGCACTTTTGAAGAGATCGCTGCCTATGCCGGCGTCACCACAACCGGCTGGTCGTGGCAACCCGTGTTCCTGGATGTGGATCTGGACGGTTACGAGGACATCATTGTTCCTACGGGCTACTTCCGTGACATCAATGATCTCGATATTACAGAGCAAGTCACGGCCCTGCGGCGGGCAGGTAAACTGGTTCCGCCGAAGCTTGGACCCGATGGCAAACCCGTGGAACGATCACCCCAGGAACAGAAGACGGAAGTGATCTATCAGTCCAACCGGCTGGCCGAACCCTTGAAAACCCCGATTATCGGTTTCCGCAACCTGGGGAACTTGAAGTTTGAGGATGCGGGACCGGCGTGGGGATTGACCAATCCGGCCCTGCATAATGCGATCGCCGTGGGAGATTTGGACAACGACGGCGGGCTGGATTTCGTAGTGAACATCCTGGGGGGCACGGCGGGCGTCTATCACAACCACGGGAGCGCACCGCGCGTGGCGGTGCGGTTGAAGGGGCTTTCACCCAACACGCAGGGCATTGGCGGAAAGATCAAATTGCTGGGCGGTGCGGTGCCGATGCAAAGCCAGGAGGTCGTTTGCGGGGGTATGTATCTGTCGGGATCGGATCCGGAGCGAGTGTTTGCGGCTGGCGGGAGCCAGAGCATGACGCTGGAGGTGACGTGGCGGAACGGGAAGCGGAGCGTGGTGCGGGATGTGAAGCCCAACCGGATATACGAAATAGACGAGGCGGGTGCGGTTCCTGCGGAACCCCAGCCGCCGGTTGAGGAGGCGAAGCCCTTTTTCAAGGATGTCAGCGGGCTGATCGCCCACAAACACCACGAAGAATTTTTCAACGACTACGAACGGCAGCCGTTGTTGCCGTGGCAACTGAGCCAGGGAGGGCCGGGCATAGCGTGGGTCAACGTGCTGGGCGGCCAGCGCGAGCAACTGGTGATTGGATGCGGTCGAGGCGGCTGGTTGTGGGCATACGCTTACGACGGTCTGGGGGGTATGATCCACCTGCCAATCATCACGTTCCCGATGACGGAAGACGTGACGGGTATCGTGGGGTGGGTGGGTGGTGCGGGAGAGCGGGCATTGGCCATGGGACGGGATAATTATGAAACCACGGACAATCCATCCTCGGCCGCCGTGATCAGTTTTGTTCCGGCGCTCAAGAAGCAGGATCTGCCCCCAGCCAAAGCGAGCACGGGGCCATTGGCGGTGGCGGACGTTTACGGGGACGGAAAGCTGGACATGTTTGTGGGTGGGCGGGTGATACCGGGGCGGTATCCGGAGGCGGCCGATTCAAAGCTTTACCGGAATGAGGGAGGGCGACTGGTGTTGGATGAGGAAAATAGCCGGGTGTTGGAGAAGGTGGGGCTGGTGAACGGAGCGGTGTGGAGCGACCTGGATGGGGATGGCTATCCCGACCTGATTTTGGCGTGCGAATGGGGGCCGATCCGTGTGTTTAAGAACGACCGCGGTCACCTGCATGAAATCACGAAGGAATTGGGATTGGACCGGTACACGGGGTGGTGGCACGGGGTGACGACTGGGGACATAGACGGGGACGGGCGATTGGACATCATCGCGGGCAACTGGGGATTGAACAGCGAGTATCAAGCCAGCAGCAATCAGCCGGTGCGGATGTATTACGGCGACTTTTCGGATCGTGGTTATCTCGATCTTATTCAGGCTGTTTATGATCCGATGCGCGGAGTGGAGGTGCCGCGGCGGATACGGGACGTGCTGGCCAGCGCTTATCCACCTTTGGTCGGCAAGTATCCGACGCACAAGGCCTACTCGGAAGCGACGATGGAGCAGATACTGGCGGTATTGCCCAAACCGGCCGACCAGGTTCAGGCCACGACGCTGGCCTCGATGGTCTTTTTCAATCGCACCAATCACTTTGAGGCCGTGGCGATGCCCTACGAAGCGCAAATCGCTCCGGCGTTTGGGGTGAACGTGGGGGATTTTGACGGAGACGGGAACGAGGACATTTTTCTGAGCCAGAATTTTTTTGCCATGGCGACGCGACTGCCCCGGTCGGATGATGCCGGGTACCGGCAGGATGCGGGGCGGGGCCTGTGGCTGCGCGGGACCGGTGGCGGCAAACTGGAGGCGGTTCCGGGGCAGAAGTCTGGCATCCTGGTGTATGGGGAACAGCGCGGCGCGGCGTTGTGCGATTTTGACGGGGACGGGCGGGTGGATTTGGCGGTGAGCCAGAACGGAGCGGAGACGAAGTTATACCAGAATGTGCTGGGCAAGCCTGGCTTGCGGGTGCGGCTGGCGGGGCCGCCGGGGAACCCGGACGGGGTGGGCGCAACGATGCGGCTGGTGTTTGGGGAGCGGCTGGGAGCGGCGCGGGAGATTCATGGCGGTTCGGGCTACTGGTCGCAGGACAGCGTGGTGCAGGTCATGGGCTGCCCGGAAACTCCGACCCGAATCTGGATCCGGTGGCCCGGTGGCAAAACCACCACCAGCCCCATCCCGGACGGAGCCAAAGAGATCACCGTGAACACGGAGGGCAAGCTGACCGTGAATCGTTAACCTGTCTTCAGCGCACAAGCGGGACAGTCAATTGCCGGCGGGATTCGTTGTGACAGATTCATGACGTGAATCCGTTGCCGGCGTTTTTCGAAACACGCCGGGCAGCGTGAGAACTGCTCCAAGTCCCAAGTGTCGGCGAAAATTCTTCCGTCGCCGCGCACATCCAAGGTGAGTTCCAAGGCCTTTTCCAGGGTGGCAAGCCGAGGCGGCGAGAATTCACCAGCTGCCATCAGTCGTTCCAGCGCGCCGTTGCCGGGTCGGATGGGGATGAGTGACACCACCGTCGCGCCGCAGGAGAACGCGAACGCCGCCGATTTCACCGCCCATTCCCATCCCTCCGCCTCGTTCAGAAACGGCGGCTTTACGAGGACGAACGCGCGCACGGAAATTCCATTGTCCCGCAGAAATCCGGTGGCCTGCGAAAAATGCGCCAGTTCGAATTTCTTGTTCAACCGGGGCAGCACCTGCGGATGCACGGTCTCAAGCCCCATCGCCACTTCCAGCGAACCGGAAAGCAAATCGCGAAAGCGCAAAACTTTCTTCCCCACCAGCCGCGGATGCGACTCGACCACGACGTGCTTGGCGAACGCGACCGTGCGGGCGATGGCCGGGTAATCCGCCGGCAGTATGGCAGCGGGGTCAAAAAAACTGCCGCTGTTGTAGAGTTTGATTTGTTCCGGGCGGGAGCAGAGTTTCGACAGCGCATAATCAATCTGCCGCGGGATGGCGCCGGGCGGGATAGTCTGCGTTGTCGTGTTCTTCCACAAATCGCACATCAGGCAGCGCCACGGACATTCCTTGTTGGTCAGCAGAATCGTGGCGGAGCTTGCGACCTGCCCGGATCCGGCCCGTTCCTCCTCCAGAAAAAATCCGTGCGGCTTGAAGGGATCCGGCGCCGCCGGCCGGGGCGGCCGCTGTGCTGTAATCCACGCCGTCTGATTCTGCTCTGGAAAAACCGAACCCACACGCACGGGGGTTCAACTGTAAAGCGACAGAAATTGTTTCCGGTATTCGGATTCCTCCCCGGACGTGCGCTGGCGGAGACGCTCCACGGGGACCGCGCCGTGTTGAAAGCGGCGCTTGGCGAACACCGGCAGGTCGAGCCCGGTGACGGCCTTGACGCCGCGCGAAACAATCTCGCCCTTGAGCGCGTAAAGTTTCTCCACGGACATGTCGCTAAGCGTCGTGAACGGGATGCCCTCGGCCACTTCGATGACGTTCGGACGCGTGAAGGGACTGAAGCCCGCAAAACCGAAATGCCGGGCGGGCGCGTAGGTGCGCAGGTAGCTGCGGCTCAACCCGCCGCTGTAGGTGAGCGAATGTTTGATGCGGCCCACGCCCCAGCCTTCCTGGTAGAGCATCAGGTTGTTTACCACGCTGCGGATGGTCAGCTCCGGATTTTCCTCGATGGGATAATCCTTCATGTTTTCGTCCCCGCCGTCGCCGTCCACCAGATATTTCCACTGCGGATAACGCGCGCGGATGCCGCGGCACAAGGCCAGACCCATCGAGGCGCACTCGACATCCAGCGGCTTGTAATCCTCGATCACGCGCAAGGTCTCGTTGATGTCCAGCGACGCGAGATCGGCTTCGATGGATTCGAGAAAAAGGCCCAGGTTGAGCCGCCCCAAAAATTCGCGGGCCTGCTGGAAGTCCGGCCCGTCGCCGAAATTCAGCGTGAACGCCTTGAGCCGGGCCGGGCTGAGGCCGAGCTGGCGCATGACGTGATACGTCACGAGGAAAACCGCCCCGCTGTCAATGCCGCCGGAGAACGCCACGCCGATGGGTTCATGCGAAGGAATGCGTTTCAGCCACTTGGCGATTTCATCCGCCAGCGCGCCGATGTAACGGCGGCCGATGTCGTCGAGGTCGGTCGAAAGCGCGTTGCGTTGCGGCGTGAAATAGCGCGTGTAGGTCGGGTCCGGATCGGGGCAGCCGATGAGCTGGAGTTCGACGACGTAATGCGCCGGCACCATGCGCGTGTAGCTGGGATGAAACTGCCCATGCAGTCCCTCCGCCTTGAGCTGGTTGAAAATGGAGTCAATGCGGTCGGCCACGATCAACGCCGGGCCTTTGGCGCGCTTGGCCAGGAAGTAACGCATCGGCCGGTCCATCGAGCGCGCCATGCGGACGGTTTTGCCCTCGCGCGCGAGCAGCGCGAACGAGCCGTCAATCTCGCGCACCGCCTCGGGCTTGCCGGAAAGCACGCGCTGGCGCGCCTCGGCGAGGCTGAGGTTGTGGATTTGATTGAGAGAAGGGTCGAGCAGGTCAACCACGCGTTCAATGTATTCGTTCATAATCGCAGTCTCCAAAAATTTGGTTGTCGTTTCAACCATTCAAACCGTATCGCAGCCCGGTGACAAATCAATTTTGACGGACAAAACATGGTAGGTCGGGCAATTCTCTGCCCGCCGCGAATGTGGTGAGATATCCGTACGTCAAATGACCGCCCGATGACGCGCCCTACCATTATTGAGTCTCGGTAACAGTCGTCGGGCGGTCTATCAGCACGTTTTCCACAGTCTGCCGGGTACCGCTGGGCCAGAGGATTTTAACTTCATCCGGCTTGGGCGCATCGCCCAGACCGATGGTGACGGGCAGTTCGGATTGGGAAAGATAACTGCGCGTGGGCATCACCTGCCGCAATAACGTGTGGCCGCCGACACTCACCTTGATTCGTGCGCCAATGGCGTCGCGGTTGCTTTTCGTGCCGACGAGTTTCAGCCGGATCCAGTAGTGGTGCAGGTCCTGGTCGTTGCGCAATAACAGCGGCGGGCCGCCCACCTGCGTCAACACCACGTCAAGGTCGCCATCGCCGTCAATGTCGGCAAAGGCCGCGCCGCGACCGACGATGGGTTTGAACAGATCCGTACCGGCCTTGTCCGGCGGGACGGCAACAAAGCATCCGCCGTTTTGGTCGCCGGTGTTCCAGAACAACTGGGCCGGTTGGGCGTAGGTCTGGCTCGCCTGGATTTTGCTGATTTCATTTTCCAAATGACCGTTGGCCGTGAGCAGGTCCAGCCGTCCGTCCAAATCGTAATCGAAGAAGAACAAACCAAACTTGAGATACCGCCGGCTGTCCGGGCCGATGCCTTCGGTGATGGCTTCGTCGGAGAAATTCGTGGGCGAGTTTTGCTGGACGTAAAGCGCGGTCATTTCATTTGCGAAATTGCCGATGGCGATGCCGAGCTTGCCGTCGTCTCGATAGCAGGCGGTGTCAATGCCCATCGCGCCGCGGGTGTTGCCGTAGCTGTCGAAGGCCACGCCGGACTGCGCGCCGATTTCCTTGAACGTGCCGTCGTGTTGGTTCATGAAGACAAGATTGGGCACGGTGTCGTTGGCCACGACGAGGTCCATCCAGCCGTCGCCGTCAATGTCCACCGGCGCGACGCCGAGGGTCTTGGCGGCGGGCACGCCGGTCGCGGGATTTTTCACCTGCAAACCGCTTTTCGCCGAGACGTCGGTGAAATGGCCGTTGCCGTCGTTGTGATACAGGCGCGCGAACGCGCCTTGGAAATTCATGGGCTGGCCGTAGGCGCGCGTCCGACCGTCAATTTTGTAGCCGACCTCCGCGTCAATTTCGCGCGACCATTTGATGTAGTTGCCGACGAAGAGGTCGAGCTTGCCGTCGTTGTCGTAATCAAAAAACGCCGCGCATGTGCTCCAATCGTTCGTTGAACCGCCCACGCCCGCTTCTTGCGTCACCTCGTGAAATTTGCCATGGCCGTCATTATGGAAAAGATGATTGCCGCCGACCGCCGTGATGAAAACATCGGGCAGCCCGTCGTTATCGTAATCTCCGATGGCCACGCCCATGCCGTAAAAACTCACATCGAGACCGGAGCCTTTGGTGACATCCGTGAAATGACCGTGCCCATCGTTGTGGTAGAGCGCCATGGTTGTCGGCGGTTTGTTCGTGGACTGGTGCCACGGCCAATCGCAGGAGTTGATGAAGAGCAAATCCTGACGGCCCTCGTTGTCGTAATCGAAGAACGCCACGCCGCCGCCCATGGTTTCGGGCAGCAATTTTTCGCCGTAAGCGCCGTTATTGTGAACGAAGGTGATGCCGGCTTCCTTGGTGATGTCGGTGAACTTCGCCACCGGGATTTCCGCCCGCGGCCGGGCCGGAACGACCGGTGCGCTGAATTTGGTGATCTGCGACGGTAGCGGCGCGGATTTGCGTTTGAGCAAAAGCACCGCTCCTCCGAACAAGACGCCTAAGATGAGCAACACCACGAGTGACCAGCGGACGGCTTTACCGATGATGGCGTCGTCAACGTGGGCTAGTTCCTCGGGTTCCCCGGGCGGAGTGGTGGGATTTTGGCTCATGGAAATATCATTGTCCAGGCAAGTCTGCACCTTGCGATTCTGAACCGTAGCCGCCGACGTGAGTCGGCGCTAATTACCAACCGTTTCCAAGTGCGCGGACTGGCGTCCGCAGCCACGCGGGTCATGGGAGCTTCCAATTCCAAAATAATGGGCGTGGATTGGGACCATGAACCAGTTTCAAAGATTGCCCTGCTGACAGCGAAAATCCGCTTTTTTGCAAGTGTTTGTCCCGCAATGAGATGACAAAACTTTGTTGCAGGTGAATCAAAGTTTTGCGTGCTGTTCTGCCCGGATCGGTTCATCGGGAGCCTCCAATCCCCAATTCCGGCGCGCCCGGCCGCTGCAAGGGATAAATCACGGTGGCCTGGGCGGCGTGGTCGGCGGCGGGATTGGCCCGGCGGGCGATGCTGATGGCGCGGTCCTGGGCGTTGTAATCCGGAAGATATTTTTCGTGTTCCTGGCGGTGATAGACGGCCTTGGCCTCGTCACCAAGCTGCGAGTAGATCAAGGAGAGCGTGTAATGCGCCGTCACGTTTTCCGAATCCAGCGCCAGTGTCTTCTGGAACGCCCCGGCGGCCAAATTCAGGAATTCCTTCTGCCGTTCCGGATGGCCACGCTCCATTTGGGCGCGCTCGAAATAAGCCTGGCCGAGTTCGTTGATCACCTCGTAATCCTTGCTGAAGTCGAAACTGTGCTGATCGAGTTCGGGATAACGGTCATCGAGGATGCTGCGAAACTCGGCGATGGCTTTGTCGAGAAAACTGTTTTGCTCGTCCACCAGTCCGTTGAACCAGGCAATGGTCCACCGGGGAGCGGGCGGGTCGAATTTGGCGGCGCGTTGCAACGCGGCCACGGTGTCGTCCAACCGGCCTTCCTTGAAATAAACCCGCGCCAGATTCACCGGGCCGTCGGCGTGTTTGAGTTTCTCCACCTGCTCGAAGGCTTCCGTGGCTTGAATCAACTCGCCTTTTTCGGCTCCGACGCTGCCCTCCAGCAGCAGGCCGATGCCATAATCGTTCCAGCGCTGCCACCCGGGGATGTTGGAGGTTTGCGCGGCGATGGTGGCCAATTGCGCTGCCGCCACGTCCGCACCTTCGACGGGAAAAGTGATTTTGTCCGCCGCGATGGTGACGATGGGCAGGCTGTTGGTCACGGTGAACGGCGTGCCCAAGACGTAGTTGGTGTCGAACACGTAATTCATGTAGAGCGTGTCGAACTTGCGATATTGCAGCTTCACCTCGACGGTCAGCGGCCCGTTTTGGTCTTCCGGCACGACGAATTCGTAATGCACCACCTGGCCCGCGCCCGGCGGGATCTGGTGATTGTAGAGCGGGGTGAAAATGTCCTCCGGATTCCGGCGGTCAACGCGGTTGCCGTTGCGGTCGAGCATATAGACGTTGATGAAATGCGACCACGGGTCCACCTCGTTGTGAGGTCCGAGTCCGCCGTTGCGGCCGATGATCTGGTCGCCGCTCTTCACTTTGGAGTCCACCCAGACTTCATTCGAGTCCACCGTGCCCTGGGTGAACGGATGGCCGACCTTCAGGGTGCGCAGAACGACTTCGAGCAGATAGCGGTGGCCGCGTTTGAGCGCCGGCACCTTGGGTCGCAACGGCGCGGTCAGGGGGTCGTCAATCGCGCCGCCGTCCTTGATGCCAAAAATATCCACCCGCAGCGACCCCTTTAGGAACACCTCCTCTGCTTTCACGTCGTTGGTGTCGCCGCGGATGTACGGGATGCCGGTGTTGGCCCCCGGAAACAGGTGGCTGTGGATGTAACGTGTCGAAGTGTTCGTGTGGTTGAAGAAATTCGCCCCGAAATCCTGCGATGCCTGCAACGGCATGTGACAACCGGCGCAATTTTGCACGGCCTGGGGCGGATAGTAAAAGCTGCGAGCACCGTGTCCGGAAACGCCGCTGAGCAGGTAGGTGTCGTAATGGTTCTGGCCGCGGAGGAAATCCTTGTAGTGGTTCAGGTCGCCGGGGATGCTGACCTTGTGGCAGGTGGAACAATACTCCGCCGTGCGCATGAACGGCTTCAGGAAGGTTTTCTTGTGAAACTCCGGCTTGCCCTTGACCAGTTGCTGGTTGATGTACTGAAGAATGCGGTTGGTGCTGTAGGCAAACGGATAATGGATCGGCTCGTCAATCGTGTAGTCCGCGTTGCCCTTGGTGCTGTTGACGTGCGTGATGGCATGGCATGCCGTGCAGGTGATGCCCGCCTGCGACGTGGTGTCGTGCACGTCATCGTAATTGGGATTGTCAAACGCGCCGCTGAAGAACGGCACGACGTCGTGGCAGCCGGCGCACCAGCGCGCGACTTTCACGTTGCCGTCGCGCTTGAGCGCGACCTGCCGGGTCCCGCGCACGCTGAACAGGTACGGTTTGTTGTTGAACGAACTGAAATGGTGCGCGCTGTGAAACCAGTCGTTGTAAGCGTCCTGATGGCAGTTCAGGCAATAGCTGTCCATCATCAGCGTCCGCGCCGGGATGAAATTGCCCGAAGCCGTCCGGGCCAGCGAAGGTTCAAAATATTTTTTCCCTTCTACCGAGCCGACCTGGTTCTTCCGCGGATGCGCCGAGTGCAACAGCACCATGCCGATGGTCAGGCTGCCCACCGCCGCGCCCCAGCGCAATCCGACCCGCCACTTGATGCGCGGCCCGGCGAGCCGGTGCAGAATGTAGAGCCAGATGCCAAGAACAGGGGTGATGACGTGCGCCCAATAGGCGATAGAACGCAGGCGCGGGTCTTTCAGGCCGATGTTCTTGAATTGGAAAATGTCAATGCGCGTCAGCAGCAGGCCGGTAATCAGGACCACCAAGGTCGTGAAGAAAAGCAGGTAGCCGACCTTGACAGCGCGGCGATTCGGGCGGTCATGCGCATTGATGATGTGAAAAATGCCGAAGATGACGATGGGCAGGACGATTAACAGGCCTAGGCCGAGGTGCGTTCCGAACATCACCATGTAAAACCAGTTTTGATAGGTGGTGTTGGGGTCGCTCTTGAGCCATTCCAGGAAACTGATGGCACTGAGATAAACGGAATTAGCAGCCAGGATGGCGACCAGACCGAAGATGAAATGCAGCAGGAGTTGCAGGCGCGGGCCGATGGCGCGCACGTATTTCTTCCGGGCCGGTCCGCCGGCGGGTGTTATTTCAGTGTCTCCCACGGGATGACGATTTCAAGCCGGAAGCAGATTGTTGGCTTCGCGGCGGCATTTCAAGTAGAAGGTGCGCCCCTCCTTGGGAAGGGCGCGGCGACTGACGAAGCGGTAGTCGCACAAAAAGTGGGAAATGGATGGCGGCGGGCATGGGATTAGAAGTTGAATTCCACCGCCGCCCAAAATTTCTGGACGGTCACATTCGCGGCGGGGACCGCAGGTGCGGCCGCATCTTCGCCGAGATAATCGGCGAATTCGACCATGACGTTCCAGTATTTGCCGATTTTTTTGGAGATCATTACGTCGAATTCCTGGCCGTAGTTGCCGCTGCCGTAGTCGGCGTAGTATTTGTGATAGACGAAACGGACCGGGATTTGTTCCGGCAAGGTCACCTGTGCGTATTCATAAATGTCCTGCAAACCGTTGTTCGGGTGGGTAATAAACACTTCCGCCCAGCCATTGAAAGGATGCAGGCTGGCCAGGGGGGTTTTGAAACCGATCCGCCCGCCGCCCGTGCCGGAGTTGGCGCTGCTGCCCAGCGCTTCGTAGCCGGTGCCAATGGCAACCGGTTTGATGTTGGCGCCGAGTTCAAAGTTGTAATAGTCGGCATTGTATCTCAGCGTGCTGCTGCCGTATTGATCCTGCCAGGCAAATTCGGCGCGATAGTCCACCATCAGCTTGTCATCAATCGGCGCGTCGCCGGCAAAGTAACCGCCATACGTTGCACAGGAGTTGGCGCTTCCGGCGCGATTGCTCAGATCCAGCAGATAGGCATAACCGACCAAGCGGCCATACGGACACGGCGCATACGACACGTTGACCAGGTGCGACTGCGAGTCAAAGTCCCCGTTGGCTGTCGGCATGCCGGACACCTGGCCATAGACGCGATCCACCTGCCAGATGTAACTGTAATGCACATTGAGGTCTTTGACCGGTGCGACCTGGGCGTCGGCCGCCTCATAAGTCTGCATGTTCTGGCGCCAGCCGGCATCGCCGATGAAGCGCTGGTTGTCGAGGTTGATCTGTTGCTGGCCCGCTTTGCCCGAGAAATTGACATAATTGGTGCTGGTGTACCCCAGCCAGGCCTGGTCGAGCCGGGTCATCGGCGGGTCGCCCACCGGCGGACGCGCGCCCTGGTGATTCGAACCGGCGGCATTGTAATTGTGTTCCGGTCCGAGCACGGAGATGTTCACCCCTTCGAGCATGCCTTGAAATCCATAGAGCGGCGCCGTGGTGTAACCAAAACGCGTCCGTACCGTGGGCGCGTAGGAGTTCTTGGTGATGCCCGGAACGTTGTCATCATCCACCTGTTCATAACGCAGGCGCACGTTGAGGTTGAACTTTCCCTTGGCAATCGCGTCGGGAATCTCTCCGTTGAAAAATTTCTCCAGCGGGTTGGAATCCGCGGCGGCAACGGCATTGGTGCCGGTGGCGGCGGGTTCAGCAGCCTTGGGAGGTGGCAGCGTCGGCGGCTGGGAAGTGCCGGCCTGCATGAACGGTTTTTCCTGGGCCAACACCGCGGTGGTGACGGCCAGGACCATGGCCCCGCCGGTCAGGACGGTTTTGTTTTGACGATTGAAGATGCTGCTCCTTGATATTGTTGACATAGTTCAGCCGGCCTTTTTTTGGTTAACCTGTGACAAGTTATGATTATGAATTGTAAAAGCCAACCTGCTGGGGACGTACGGTGCGAATTCAGGGACGAAAGGCCGGCGGATGGGTCTGGTGTTACTATTTTACACCGAGCTGCTGCAGCTTGTCGCGGTAGCGCCGGCTCAGCGTCAGGCGCGTGCCGTCCTGGAGCACCAGTTCGCAGCCGCCGTAAAACAGCCGATGCAGTTCCTTGATGCGTTGGGCGTTGACAATGGCCGAGCGGCTGATGCGGACGAACTTTTCAGGCGGGAGCCGGGTTTCGAGTGCGCCCAATGTCTCCCGCAGCAGATGCGATTTCGCTCCCACGTGCAGCTCGGCGTAATTGTCCGCCGACCCGATCCAGTCAATTTCCTCCAGCTTCACCCACACGACGTGCCCGCCCGATTTCACCGCCACCCGGTTGGTTATTTTGGCCGATGGCAATTCGGCCAGCACGGCCGACTGCCGCTGCTGGACCGCGGCGTTGCGGTTTTTGACCTGTTCGATGGCGCGGCGCAACGCCTTCTGAAACCGTTCGCGGTCGAAAGGTTTCAGCAGGTAATCCACCGCGTGGACCTCAAAGGCCTTGACCGCGAACCGGTCGAATGCCGTCACAAACACAATCACCGGCATGGGTCCGGCGCCCAGGGCTGCGAGTACGCCGAAGCCGTCGAGTTCGGGCATCTGGATGTCCAGAAAGAGGAGGTCCGGCGGCGCTTTCTGAATGGCAGCGACGGCGTCGTGCCCGTTGGCATATTCGCCGGCGATTTCGATCTCCGGCTCGTTTTGAAGCAACTGGCGCAACCGGTCACGCGCCAGCGATTCGTCGTCCACGATGAACGTCTTGATTTTCATTTCGGGGAGTTCTCCTTCCGAAATGGAATGGTCAACCGCACCATCAACCCGCCTTCCGGCGCGTCGCGCAATTCGAATCCGTGGGCTTCGCCGTAAAGCGCCTGCAATCGCGCCCGCGTGTTCGACAATCCCACGCCTTCCTCGGCCGGTCCGTCCTTTTGCAGGCCGGCGCCGTTGTCGCAGACTTCCAGCGTGAGCGTGCTGTTCTCGTGCTGCGACCGCAACTCAATGCACCCGGGCCTGGCGCGCGGTTCGATGCCGTGGCGGATCGCATTTTCCACCAGCGGCTGCAAAATCAGATTCGGCACCCGGGCGTCGAACGTGTCTGGCGCGATGTTCATTTTCACCGTCAGCCGGCTGCCGAACCGGATTTGTTCGATTTCCAGATAGCGCTGGAGAATCCCCAACTCCTCGCGCAGGCTCACCTCCTGGGTGTCGGAACTTTCCAGCGCCGCCCGCAGGAGATCGCTCAGGCGCACAATCATCCGGTCCGCTGCTTCTGCGTCCTGATGAACGAGCGCGGAGATCGAGTGCAGGCTGTTGAAAAGGAAATGCGGATTCAACTGCATCTGGAGCGCCTGCAATTTCGCCTCCGCCAGCCGCTTCTCCAGTTCCACCGCGCGGAGTTCGCGCTCCCGGTACTTGCGGTAATAGTCGAACGCGAACGTGACAGCGACAATGACCCAGTAAATGAGCAGGTTGAAATGCCACGTCTTCACCAGCAGCGGCAGGAAGGCCTCCGCGAAACTCGCCTCGCTCTGCAGGCGCCCGACACCGGCCCGCAAAACCATGTACGCGAGGGAAAACGCCAGGCTGGCTGGCAGATGCACCGCCAGACTCCGCTGCCGGTGGCCGGATTCAAAATCAAACCGCCGCGCCAGCCAGACGACCGGGATGGACAAGAACGCAAACACGTACCAGTCCCCGAGCGCGTAGCCGACCGCCTGCCGCCAGGTCACCTCCAGCCCCGCCTTGGCGCTGGAAATGTAAAACTGAAACGCGAAGGACAACCCGATCAGCGTCCAAAAGCCAAACCAGAGCAGCCATTTGACCCGGCGTCTTTGAAGCGCGTTTTTAATTGTCATGTTGCCTGATGTTCCGGTTGCTGGTAATAGCTATAACCGATTTCAAAATGCCAAACAAATCCTCTCTCGCACAAGCCAAAGGAGCTTGCGGGTTTGCTGCGCAAACCGTTTTCAAGGTGACGGAGCGCGGCTGTGTGCAAAGCACCAGCCGCAGCACGTTGAAAAACTCTGTGACATCAGACGGATTCCAGCCAACTGGTTCTGCGAAGCTGCTGCGGCTGATCCCGCTTGGGCGGGACACAGCCGCGCTCCATTCCATTTGGGCGGCGCTTTTTCTGGCTACAGGTGCGTTTGCGCTCCCGGCGGCGGACGAAATTCCCGTGGCGAAATTCACCGACATCACCAGGGAAGCCGGCATCACCTTCATTCACAACAATGGTGCTTACGGCGACAAACTGCTGCCCGAAACCCTGGGCGGCGGCGTGGCCTTTTTCGATTACGACAACGAGGGCCGTCAGGATTTGCTCTTCATCAACTCCTGCGACTGGCCCTGGCACCAGTCCACGAACAAACCGCCCTCGACCATGGCGCTCTACCACAACGACGGACACGGCCATTTCACGGATGTCACCAAAGGCTCGGGTCTCGACATAAGTTGCTACGGCATGGGCGTCGCCATCGGGGATTACGATAACGACGGGCTGCCTGATGTTTTCATCACCGCTGTTGGCGGTAATCATCTGTTCCACAACGACGGCCACGGCAAGTTTCACGAAGTGACGCAAGAGGCGGGTGTGGGTGGTTCGACCAATGGCTGGAGCACGGGCGCGGCGTTCATTGATTACGACAACGACGGCAAGCTCGACCTGTTCGTCTGCAATTACGTGCAATGGTCGCCGGAGATTGACCGGGCGAAAAGTTACGAGCTTCCCAACATCGGACGCGCTTACGGCCCGCCCCGCAACTTCGCGGGCACGTTTCCGTATCTGTATCACAACGACGGCAACGGACACTTCACCGACGTGTCAGCGCAGGCCGGCATCCAGATCAAGGACCCCGCCACCGGATTGCCGATGGCCAAATCGCTCGCGGTGGCGCCGGTGGACGTGGACAACGACGGCTGGATTGACCTGGTGGTGGCCAATGATACCGTGCCGAATTTTCTCTTTCACAACGAACACAACGGCACGTTCAAGGAAATCGGCGCGCGCTCGGGTGTGGCCTACGACGCCTACGGCCTGGTCCGGGGCGCGATGGGCATTGATTCCGCCCGGTTCCGCAACGACGACACGCTGGGCATCGCCATCGGCAACTACGCCAACGAGATGAACGCATTCTACGTCGCCCAGCGCGATTCACTTCTGTTTGCCGACGAGGCTACCCAGGCCGGCGTCGGCCCGGCCAGCCAGAAGCTCTTGAAGTTCGGCCTCTTTTTCTTCGATTACGACCTCGACGGCCGGCTCGACGTACTCACCGCCAACGGCCACCTCGAACCGGAAATCAATCGCGTCCAGTCCAACCAGCAATACCGCCAGCCCGCGCAGTTGTTCTGGAACCGCGGCGACAGCAAGGGCACGAGCTTCGTCCCCGTGCCGCCGGACAAGGCCGGCACCGACTTGTTCCAGCCCATTGTCGGACGCGGCGCGGCCTTTGCCGACATTGACGGCGATGGCGACCTCGACGTGGTGCTCACGCAAATCGGCGGCCCGCCCTTGCTGTTGCGCAACGACCAGAATTTGCATCACTACTGGATCCGACTGAAACTCGTCGGCACCAAAAGCAACCGCGACGCCATCGGCGCGTGGATCAAGGTGCGGGTGAACGGCCAGACACTCTGGCGGCAGGTCATGCCCACGCGCGCCTACCTGTCGCAATCCGAACTGCCCGTCACCATCGGCTTGGGAAATGCTGACAAGGTGGACAGCGTTGAAATCAACTGGCCGAGCGGAATCAAGCAGAAGGTGGAAAACGTGCTGATAGACCGCCCGATGACCATTACCGAGACACGCTAGCGCTTTCCCTGAACTGGGTTGGGAAACATCCAACGCTCAACATCCAATGGGATTACAGCGAAGCTGGCTGAGACATTGGGCGTTGGATGTTCGATGTTGGATGTTTTATTTGCATTTCCTCCGGTTCATGGCCCCGATGCGCGCCCAAACCGGGGTCGAAGCTTCCAACAAACTACTCCGCCTCTGCATCGTAAGGGCGGATTTCCGAATGCCGGACTTGCCCGCCGAGATTGGCCGTCCGCGCTATCAGGACGCCGACCACCAGCGCGCCCACCAGCAGCAGTACGCTGAACCAGCCGGCGACGGCCCGGCCCCGGTAATGGATCAATCCCGCCAGCGCCACGATGCCGAGCGCGATGCAGCCCGCCAGCGCCACGCCTGCCGACGCCTGATGTTGTTCTAGGATGCGTTCGGAAAATCCCGGCAACCCTTTGATCGTACCCGACGCCGGTTCGCCCGTCAGATAGGACGGCACGGCCAGGACTGCGGCCACGATGAACATGCCCAGCGCGGCCTTCTGAATTTCCCGGCTCCCGCGCCACAAACCGAAAGCCAGCCAGCCCAAACCGAACACGATGGCCATGACCGGGACGTGGCACAGGAAAAGATGAATGTGCGCGGCAGTGACTGGATTCATGGTGTGAACATGATTGCAACTGGCAGCCGTTGCTGCAATTCAATTTGCTTGCCGGCGGAGAAACCGCTTCCCAACGGAAATGCCTTCAACGCAGAGACGCTGAGAACGCCGAGAACGCAAAGATTTTTGACCACGAAACACACGAAGCACACGAAAGGTAGGGCGCGTCACTTCCGCCGTCGCATGGCTATGGCGGGACAGGCCGTGCGCGCCGTCTGAGAACCAAAACCAACCGCAGAGAACGCAGAGAACGCAAAGAATTGAACCGCAAACCATGCCAAAAACGCGAATTATCATGAATCACTTATTCACGATGGGCTGTTTTCCAAAGGCTTTGCACCAGGGAAAACAAATCTTTGATCACGGGAACGCTGTTTGACCGGGTAAACCGGTGTGGTCCGTCCCTGATGGCATATTTGCGGAGAAACATTTTCTTGTCCTCCTCAAACGACACAAAGAAATCCAAATGCGGATATTCAAGCTTTTGCCATTCAGACTTTTTGACATTGGGATTCGTGGCCGGGTCGAGGTAGGTGGCTGTGATTTTGTCAAACGAGTAGCCAAAGCGTTTCATGATGGTTTTCTCGTTCAGCTCCGATTTGTAGCAGACGACGCCGTAAAGAGGGCCGTGATCGCCTTTCAGCTTTTGAATCTTTTTAGCTTTCGCTTCGGCCCGGGTCAAATCCCGTCCGGTGCAATTACCCTTTACCTCAATGACACAGAGCGAATCGGACTTCGCGACAAAACACTTCTGTCCCAATTTGCGCAGTTGAGAATGTGGCCGGCAAAGAATGATGTCGAGTTGTCCGGCGTCACGTTGGCCGTCGGAAAGCGTGCCTCTGACCAGGCAGGGCTTGGATTCGGCACATTCTTCAAGAACTGAAATCAGAAAATCTTCACGAATCTCTCCTTTCCATGCGCCAAGTCCCAATAATAATGAAGCTGTCCGTTCGATAGGAAGATGTGGCGGACGCCAAGCGACTTCGTGTAATCGCGCGCCTGCTCTTTGGCTTCCAGCGGATCAACGCTTTCCCGCTTGGCTTCAACCACGGCAACGGGCTTGTGATCTGCGTTCAGCAAAAGGTAATCAACGAAGCCGTGCCTGATTTTCTCGAAATCGTCGCCGAAATCAGTGTTGGGCGAGTAAGTTTTTTAGAAATGCGGGACTCACAAATGATGTTGTCTGGCCCGTTCTTGTCAGGAAAGAAACGCCAGCCAGCCTGTTCGAGAGGCGGTTAATGCGGATACGGGCTTGAGCTTCTTTTTGGGCACAGGCTGTTTCGCTCGCGCACCCACGAACTGCCGGGATTCCTAAAAACAGAAGGGGCGCGAACTCAACGCGCCCTGTCCCGAGGCACCGCTAGCCTGAACCCCGCGTGGCGTCAACTACTTCGGACCTGCATCGCTGAAGGAAATGCTAAATTCTAAAGGCTAAAGGCTAAAACGATCGCCCAGCGTTGAAACAGGAGCAGTTGCTGCAATTGCTCCGCGATCACAAACGCATGACGCCGGGCGAAATCTGGGCCGCGCTGGGCGTCTCGAAACAAGGCGCGCTGGATTTGCTGCGCCCGCTGATCAAGGCCGGATTGGTGAAACGCGTCGGCACGAAGAAGGAAGGCTGTTACATCCTGACCTGAATCCGCGTAAAGCTTCGCCACGCGGCGGGCCGCGTAGAACTGTGCCACACGGTTTTCGAGGACGAGGACGAGAACGAGGACGAAGGTGTCGGGTTTCTCGGCCTCCCCGTCAAAACTCCAGCGGCACACGGACAACCAAACCGCCCATCACGTCGCCGGCTTTGAAATCTTTCTTCGGGCTGCCCGGATTCCGGTTGTGGCAGTCGGCGCAGGCGTTGACGGTGGCCACTTCGGCATAGACGGCGGTGAAATAGCGGCGGCCGCCGAGCGATTCCCCGCCGTAGTAATTCGTGCCTGGATGGTCGAGGACGTATTGCAGTCCGGCTTTTTCCGTGTCGGTTTCCGGCGCGTTCTTCGGGTTGATCGGCCAGAGCGAGCGCATAACGTAGTGAAACTCCGCGCCCTGCTGCTGAACGGATTCGGATGCCTGGCGCAGCATTCGGGCGTGCAGCGCCATGAGATTTTCGTCCTGCCCCGGCGTGCCGCCCGGCGGGTAGTTTTGCAAAATCAAGCGGGCATAGGTGTCGTGGTCGGCGGCAATCACGGCGTGGAGGGCGTCGGCCATTTCCTGCGGTTTGAACGTCACCGCCGGTTCCGGCGGCGGTGTTTGCACGGCAGGTTGACGCTCGCAACCGGTCCCGGCCAGGACCACCAGCCCGGCCAGCATGAAACTGAGAAAATCTCTTAAAAAATCTCTTTCTTCGTAGCGGCGGTCGGCAGACCGCTGCATTTGTTCTGCAAGTTGAAAAGTGCGGCTCTCTGCCGAGAAGCCGCTACGCCGGCCTTGCAGAAATCTCATTATGACCTTGTTCATGGTTGTCATCTGCTATTTGTTCGCTCCAGCTCCGGCGGGAAGGAATTGGCCGCCATGCGCTTTGAACAACTGAAGATTTACCTTCCGATTGCCCTGGGAGTCAAAGCTCAAAATACCGGTCGCGCCGGCCAGTGAAAAACCGATGGGAAAAGCCTCGTGCGCTGGATGGCCGCTGGGTTGCCTCAGGATGTGAATCAACAACGTCGCCGCGTCGTAAGCCGCCGCTGCCGTTGCGTCCGGCTCATGGCTGAATCGTGTGCGGAAGGCGTTGGTGAAATGTTGGAACGCGGTTGCGACATCCTTTTCCAAAATGGGACCCGATACCATAAATCCATCCATGGCACCGCCCGCCGTTTTTGCAAAATCCGCCGAGCGCAGCCGGCCCGGTCCGGCCAGCGTGCCGGTAAAACCGGCGGCCCGCAGCGCTTTCGCCAGTGTCCCGGCCGATGCCGGATCCAGCCAGAGCAAAACGGCGTCGGGATGATTTTTTAGGATTTGTTTGCACAGCCGCGTCGTGTTCGTGAACGACGATTTCACCTCAATTGTTTTCTCGATGGAGCAATTGCTGTTGGTTGCGGCTTCGTTGAGGTCGCGGACCGCTTCGCGTCCGGCGCGTCCGTCAGGAATCACGGCCACCCAATGGCTGGCATGAATGCCGGTGAACAGCATCTTCGCCTCCTCGACGGTGCGCGGAACGATGCGCGCCATCCAGGGCACGCCCGTCTGGCTGACGGAGGAATCGGCGCTCAAGGTAATCACCGGCACGGCGGTGCGACCGGAAACCTGCAACACCAGGTGCGTGGCCGCGCCGTCCGGCGGCGCAATCAAACCCAGCGCGCCGTCGTCGGTGGCCATCCGGGCGGCTTCGACGCCATCCGCGCCCCATTGGCCGGTGCGTCCGCGGATGACTAGGCGGACTTGCGGTCCGGGAGATTGATTGGCCAGTTCCGCGCCAAGCGTTGCGCCGTCGCGGAGGCTGGCGGCGCCGGGTTCCTCCGGCGGCACGAGCAGGCCGATGACGAGGTTGGTGTTGGCGCCGGATGTTTCTCCCGCGTGCAGGAATGCCGTGCCCGTCATCAGGGCAATGGCGACCAAAGCAAGGCGCGCGTTATAGCGGTTCGAAAAGTTCATGCGGAAATCCGGCGGACTTTTGTCTTCTTGCACAGCGCCAGAGGGCTGGCGCACTCCAAGACGCTTCGCGTATTTCAGGAATCATCGTGCCCCGCGCAGCGTCTTGGACTGCGGCGGCCCTCCGCCGCTTTTCCCGGAGCATATCAAATTATGCCAACGTCAAAAAGAACTGCTTTCGAAAGCATGAATTACTTCGCGGCGGTTTGGGGCAGCTTTGCCTTTGGCGGCGGGAAGTAATGCCAGCAACCCTGCCGGTATTCGGCATAAACAATCGGCGCGATGTTGTCCGAGCGGCCGTCGAAGCGCATGTAACCGCACACCCCGTTGTATTCGTTGATGGCTCTCATCTGATCTTGAATCCGGTAGCGGTTCGGTCCGGCTTTCTGGATCGCGGCGAGGAGCATTTGCGCGCCGTCGTAGGCGTAACCGGCGTAAATGTCCGGTATCATGCCATAATGTTTTTGGAAGCGCGCGACAAAATTAGTCCATGCCGGGTCGGTTTTGTCCGGGTCGAAAGGATAGGCGGCTGTCGTGCCTTCCGCCACCGCCGGACCGGCCAGCTCGACGAAGTCCGGGTCCACGAGCCGGTCGAAGCCATAGAACGCGGCCTTTACGCCGGCCGCCCGCAGTTGGGCCGCAGCCGGACCGGTTTCGGCGGGATTGCCCCAGAAGACCACGGCTTCCGGATTCGCCTGTTTGATGACGGCCACCTGCGTGTCGAACGTGCGGTCGCCCTCTTTGAAGTTGATTTCCTGCAACACGGGATGGCCGAGCCGGCGCACGGCATCCACGAAGGGCCGGACGCCCATGCGGCCCGGGCGGCTGTTGCCGCGGAACACGACGATTTTGGTCAGGCCGCGCTCCTCCACCATCAACCGGGCGAGCAGATAACCCTGCTGGCGGTTGTCGGGAAAATCGCGCAACAGCCACGGAATTTGCGTCTCGGTCAGCGACGGGTCTGGATCGGAACAGTTGACCATGAACATCTCGGTCTTCAACACCACACGCAGCGCGACATGCGTGGCGTCGCCGTCAACCGTGCCGATGAAGGCGAGCGCATTGGTGTCGGCGAACTCGACGGCGATGTTCGCAGCGCTGCCCCACTGCGGCGAGTCGGCTTTTTCGACCAGTTCGAATGGCAGTTCGCCGGGCTGGCGCGCGGCGTTGGCTTCTTCGATCGCCAGCATCACGCCCTTCTTGCTCATTTCGCCCCGGACGGCTTCCGGGCCGTAAGGCGGCGGACTGAGCAGGCCGACCCGGAGCGTTTTCAGGTCGGGCGGAGCGGAATAATCACGGCCCGGCCCGTAGAAATTCAGGCGGGTGAGCCAGTAACGGTAGTAAGGTTCAATGTTGCGGTAGGGCAGCATTTCCTCCGGCACGTTTCCGTAGAAGGGATAGTTGCCTCCGTAGAAGGGATAGTCCCCCTCCGATTTTTGCACAGGCCGCGTGCCCGCTGGCACGACCGATTCGGCGATGAAGTTGGTGTTGGGGGTAGTGTCCTCCTTTTCCTCGTAGGCACACCAGCCGGCCGGCGCGAGGGCCAGCAGGCCGGTCAAAACCAGGAATAGTTTCTTCATGGCGGCCTCCTACTTGATGAGAATGGCGATGGCTTCGATTTCGACGAGCAAATCACTCCGGCAAATCCGCGCCTGGATGCCGGTGCTGGCCGGGAACGGGTTCAGCCCCAGCGCATGGAAAAATTCGTTGCGGATGGAGTTGAATTCACCGTAGTCGCGCTCGATGTCGCGGATGTAACAGGTGGTGCGGACCATGTCGTGCCAGGTGGCGCCCTCGCTGGCGAGCAGGCCGGTGAGGTTGTGATACGTGCGCCAGAGCTGGGCGCGGAAATCGCCGGGGTAAAGCGTCTCGCCGTTCGGGCCGACACTGGCGGTGCCGCTGAAAAGCAGATGTGTGATGCCGCCGGGCAGGTCCACGCGCAGGCCGCGCACGAAGGCCGCACCGTATTCCGCTGCTTCGTTCAAGACCTTCGGTTCGGTGATGGCCTTCTTGCTCACCACCTTCCGGCCTTTCGGCAGTTGTTTGATGATGCCGCGGGGCGCGGGTTCGCTCGCGGGCAAACCGAGCGCGCGGCGCTCAATTTTTTCCGAGTCGGAATAGTTGATGACGCGATCCATTTGACTGCCGGGAATGATGAAGTTTGTTTTCATAATATTTGGTGACCTTTCTTAAATGATGGTTATTGGGCGTCCGCGACTTTGGTTGGTTTCGGCGGGGCCGCGAAAATCGCGTGCGACAGGCCGTCGGAGGTGGCGAACCAGGCTTCCTGGTCATCCAGCCAGATGCCGAGGACAAAATCATTCGGGAGTTTGGTGGACATCGTCCGGGTCTCGACGGGCCGGCCCGGACGCGTGATTTCAACGATGCCTTCGCCCTTTTCATTGGTTCGATAAGTGACCCAGGTGTCGCCGTCGGTCACGGAAATGCCGCGATCCGTGCCCACCCAGGCGACGCGGCCATGAGGCCAGATGAAGTTGACGAAGTTGGAAACGAGCGGCGATTTTTTCTCCTGCCACGTGCGCCAGCGCGAGCCGTCGTAGCGTGACATGCCAAAATACGTTCCCTGCCAGAGAATGCCGTCCTCCCAGGCAATCCAGGAGGTGATGTCGGCAACCGGGCCGGCGTCATGCACAAGTTCATAGTGAAAATCACGGTCCGGGTCGCGGTGTTCCTTGAAAATCTTGTTGGACAGTTCGTATTCGAGAATGCCGCCGCCCCACACGCCCACGAAGACGCGGTCTTTCGCGCCTTTCACCGCATAGACCCAAGGTTCGTGCATGACCGTGTTGCTTTGGTCGAAAATGGACCATTCGCCGGTCTTGAGATTCAACGACCCCAGGCCCGCGGCGGTGGCCACCCAGAGCGTGTCGTCCATGATGTCCAAGCCATAGACTACATTGTTCGGCAGGCCGCTGGTGGTTTGCAGATAGGTGGTGATGCGTCCGGCGCTGTAGCGGTTCAACCCGCGCATGGTGCCGATCCACATGTCGCCGGTGCGCTTGTCCTCCACCATGCACATGACCATCTTGTGGCTCAGGCCGTCCTCGACGCCGATGTGGCGGAATTTTCCGTCCTCGCGCACCAGCGCTCCGTTGTAGGTGCCCACCCAGAGTTTGCCGTCGCTGGCGCGCAACACGCAGTGGGCCTTGTGCGCGGGCAATCCGTCCTTCATTTGGAAGTTTTCAAACCGGTCAATCAACGGGAACGGCAGGGGCAGATCGTTCGTCGCCGTTTCCGCGGCGCGGGTGCCGGGCGCACCGGCGAAAGAAAGCAGCAGCGCCATTCCCGCCGCGAGCGTCAGAGAATTTAACATGGTCTTCATGGTTGCATGCCTTTCGGTCAGAGGGTTTTCAAATAATCAATCAAATCGTTGAGCTGGATCTTGTTCATGTAACTACTCACGCCGTGCAGGTCGTTCGTATTGTAAATGGTCCAGAGTTGCTCCAGCGTCTCGGCGCGGCCGTCATGCAAATACGGCGCGCTGGCGGCGACGCCGAGCAAATGCGGGGTGTCGAACATGCCCCCGGTGCCCACGTCAAACGACAGCCGCACCGAGTACAGCGGCGGGCGATGACACGTCGAGCACCGGCGCTCATGCGGAATTTCCTGGCCGCCCGGGGTCTTCGTGGCGAAGAATATCGCCTTGCCGCGTTCCTGCGACGGCGTCAGCGTGCCGTCCGCGTTCCGGGTGGCGACGCGGTGCGGCGGCAGCGACTTGATGTACGTCGTCAGGTCCAGCAATTCTTTTTCTGGAATCGGGTCGGTGCGCATCAGCACCTTCGCAAAGCGCGGGCCGCACTGCACTTCGAGGGTGGGATTTTTACCATTCCATTTGAACGGTTCGGTGCCGGCCACGCCCATCAGGCTGCGGTTGTCGAGCAGGTTGTCGCCGATGCCGCTCGTGTCAAAATCATAACTGAGGCCGTCCACGTGGCCGTCGGGATGGCAGGAGCGGCAGGAGAATTGATGCTGGAAGGTGTAAGCCGCCTTCGTGAAAACCTTTTCGCCGCGGCGAATCGGATCATTCAATCCACCGTCGCCCAGCACGATCCGGCCCTGCGCGGCCAGGCTTTTTGCGTCCACCACGAGGATGCTGTCCGCCAGCCGTTCCGCGACGAACAGCGTGCCGCCGTCCGGACTGAGCGCCAGTTGCTTCGGATTGCGCTCGGTGGAAATGCGGGCGGTGACGTATTCGGGCGAAAGCGATACGTCGTAAATTGCGTCCCGTTTTGTCGCCGGGTCCGCTTTTGCCAGCCAGCCGGCCAGGCGTTCCAAATCCACCACGGTTACCACGTCGCCGCCGCCGGACGCGACAAAGGCGCGCCGTCCAACCGGGTCCGCCACGATGCCCGACGGGTCGGCAAAATAATCGTTTGCCTCGTCGAGCGGCATCTGGATGACGTCGCCGGTTTTGATGTCGGTGACCGCCAGTCCGCTCGACATCACCCAGCCGTTGGCCACCTGCGTAATCGGAACGAGATTGCGCACCTTGACCAGCGGCGCCAGCATCCAAGGACGCGACGGCACGGCGCAGATGCCTTCGGATTGATGCGCCGAGTCCAATGATTCGCGCCGCACCGTGCGCGCCGTCATCGGATCAATCTCGGTGATTTCCGACGCGGGAATGGTATGGCCAGTGGCCAGGCTAACCAGGCGGTTGGCGATAAACGCCCGCGTTCCATCCGGCGTGATGGCCACGGCAAACGGGTCGCGGCCCGCCGAGGGCCGGCCCAATTCCTGCAACGGCGAAACGGAAAGCACCGAGATGTCGTCCGACATGGAATTGGCCACCACGAGGCGGTCACCGCCTGCTGTGCGGCAAAAAGCCACAGCCACCGGCGCCATGCCCACGGGGATCGAGCCTGTTTCGCTCAAGGTTTGCGTGTCCAGCACCGCCAGCCGGTCGCCGTCCCGGCAGGTGACGAAGAGATTTTTTCCCGCTGTGTCCAAAGCCAGTCCAAATGGCCGGCCCGCCACCTTGACCCGGCGCAAAACCTGCCGCGAGGCCGTGTCCGCCTCGGCCACTTGATCGCGGTCGTCGAGAGCGATGTAAATTTTCCTGCCGTCCGGCGAGACCGCCAGGCCGGCGGGCGCGTCGTGATGCGGCCGGGGCTGGGCCCAGCGCAGCCGGTCGGTGGAAACGAGGTGACAGTTGAAACAGTTTACTTTCGCAAGGTTCTTCTGATGGGACATGCGCAGCATGTGGTCGGTCCAATAATTCTGCCGGAGCCAGAGCGCCACGCCGGCGAGGCCCGTCAGAACCAATAGAATGACCAGGATGCGTTTTTTCATCAGTTGGATTTCCTTGGGGCTGGTTCCGCGTTTTTCAAACCCAGACTCGTGATGGGCACGCTCACGGCCAAGGGACGATGATTCTGCGGCGAGCGGTTGTGCGGTTCGTGGCAGCCGATGCAGGAACGGTTCTCGGCCGGCCGCACCCAGATCATCGGCGCTTCGTGCCGCAGGACCCGGCCATATTCATCGAGCGTCTCGAAACCGAGCGGCACGTCCGCCGGCACTTCCGCCAGAAACGAACCGTCGGCCTGCACCGGCACTTCGCCGAGTGAGCTAATATTTCCCGGCGACGTTTGCGCCAGCACCCGGACATGAGTTGTCACGGATGCTGTTCCGCTCGCAAGTTCGCTGGAAAAATTCGCGTTCAGGCAAAGGATTTTCCCGGTCGTCTTCGTAAGGTCCATCGTTGAAAGCCGGCCCTTGGGCTGGCGATGCGGGGACACTTCCGCCGCCTCGCAATTATTCCAGGCCGGATCGGCCAGCAGCGGCGCAGCCAGCGTGGTTGCGGCGGGACTGACGCGGAACAGCGCCAGTAAAGTTTTGCCACCCGATGCATTTTCGGCGCACACCAGCAAATCGCCATTGTTCGCGGCATCCACCGAACTGACGCGCGCCGTCACACCGGGAAACAGCGGCGCGCGGCTTTGAAATGGCCGGGCCAGGCGGACAAATTCCGCCGAATTGGAGCCGGATTTTGAAATCAGAAAGGCGACGCGGCCATCGGCGAGCAGCCGGGGCCGCTGGATGGTGAAGGCGGGGTCTTCCGGGCCGGCGAAGGCGGTGATTTCCGTGCCGTCGTTGTTGATCGTGAACAGCGCCTGGCCGGGAGCGGAGTTTGCTGACTCCGGCGGTTGCGTTGAGACAAACAGGATTCTTCCATCGGCCAGCATCGTGGGCTCGGTGATGCCGCGGGAGCTGAAGGTCAACTGGCGCGGCTGGCCGCCGGGCGGTTGAACATAAAGCGCGGACGGTGGCTGGCTGTAATTGGGCCCGCCGATTTTTGGCACCGGCGAAGCGAAGACCAGGCTTCCGTTCGGAAGCAGCGTCGGACTCATCGCGCCGCCGGACATCGTGGTCAGCTTTTGGGGACGCCCGCCTTTCAAATCTTCCTGATAAATCTGCCATTCACCCGCTGCGCTGGTTTTGCCGACAAAAAAAACGCGCTGGCCATCGTAGGAAACCACCGGATCCCCAGCGGCGACCAGACCTTCGGAAAGCACCTGCACACGTCCGGAACCCAGCGGCGCTTCCATCAGCACGGCGCGGCTGCCAGTTGGATAACGCGAATCCAGAATGTCCGATGCCGAAGCGGCAGTGGCAGCCGCCGGTGATTGCGTCAGGACCAGTGAGCCGACGGGCGGCGCGGGCTTTTTACAACCGGCGACAGCCAGCAAAACAAGACCGGCAGCGAGAACGGGAATTTGAACCCGAATTCCGAAGTAAAAAAAGCAAAACCAACGCCAGTCGGCCGGAGCGCAGCGTTCACGCCGCTTCACCGCCCGATTGGTTTTGGACGTTTGTGAGTCGCAGTTCTTGCGAACGTTGAAGCGGCCTGAAGGCCGCGCGCCGTTTGCGGCCGACGTTTCACCTCGGTTTTCGGGTTGAGTGTTACTGGCCATGTTCGCGTTTATTTCCGCTCGCCGGGTTCGCGGACCTTGAGGATTTGATCCACCTTGACGTTGGTCAGTTCCTGGACCTGTTTGCTCGGCCATAGGATTTCTATGCGGTCCACGGTCGTCGCCTTGCCCAGACCAAAGTGCAACCGCCGGTCGCTTTGCATGAGGAAGCCGAACGCGCAGCGCGATTCGCCGAAATACGTTTTGTCACCGGCGGTGACTTTCACTTTCGCGCCGAACCCGTCGCGGTTGCTCTTCGTGCCTTCGAGATCGAGCGTAAGCCAGTGGTTGCCGGACTTGTCCCGGTTGTGCAGCAGGAACGGCCGGTCGCCCATCGTGGTCACGATGATGTCCATGCGGCCGTCGTTGTCGTAATCCGCCACCGCGCTGCCGCGGGCGCGAACCTTGGTGGTGAAATACGCGCCGCCCTTGGCCGCTGCGTCCGTGAATGTGCCATCGCCGCGGTTTTCCAAAAGCAAACTTTCCCAGCCGACAAGGTAATGCGGGTCGCCGTTGGCGATGAAGATGTCGAGCTTGCCGCTGTTGTCGTAGTCGAGGAAGCAGCCGCCCCAGCCGACGAACTGCGCGGTCAACGAGCCGAGGCCCGACGCCATCATGCGGTCGTCATAAACCCCGTTGGTCGTGCCCATGTAAAGCGAGCCGTAGCCGAGGCGCGTCACAAGGATGTCCTCCAAGCCGTCGCCGTTGCAGTCGCCGATGGTGGCGGCCATGGAACCGGCGGCCTCGCCCATCGCGTTGAAAGCCACGCCAGCTTGGAGTGCCACGTCCTTGAAATGGCCCTTGCCATCATTGAGCAGCAGCAGGTTCGGCGTGCCGTCGTTGGAAATGTAGAGGTCCGGCGCGCCGTCGCCGTTGTAGTCGAACACGGCCACGGACATCGCCCGGTGCCCGGGAATTTCAATGCCAGACGCCTTGCTGACGTCCTCGAACGTGCCGTCACCGCGATTGTGGTAGAGTTTGTTGAATTGCGGTTTGTAGGAAAGCGGGCCGGGATAAGCGTCCGGATTGTAATAGAGTTGATAGTTCGGATCGAAGGTGAGGTAGTTCGCGACAAAGAGATCAAGTTTGCCGTCGTTGTCGGCATCCAACCAGACCGCGCCGAGGCCCGTGCCGCCGAGGTTGGCAACGCCGGCCTTTTCCGTGACATCCTCGAACGTGCCGTCGCCGCGATTATGGAAAAGATAAGAGCGCCCCACGCCGACAACATAAAGGTCGGTATGGCCGTCGTTGTCATAATCGCCGGCAATGGCGGCGGTGCAATAACCCAAGCCGCCCATGCCGCCCAAGCCGGCTTTTTTCGTGACATCCTCGAATGTGCCGTCGCCGCGATTCCGATACAGGCGCGGTCCATCGCAGGGTGTGCCGGGCACATGATGCGTGACGCCGTCGAGCGGGCCGGAATTCACCAGGAACAAATCCATCAGCCCGTCGCCGTCGTAATCAATCCAGCATCCGCCCGCGCCGTTGGATTCCAGGATGTTCGCAATTTTTGTATCGCAGAACTGGTGGACAAAATTGATGCCCGCCTTGGCGGTGACATCCTCGAACAAATCATTCGGCCCGGCGGGAATCGGCGGGGTGACGGCCAGCGCCGGCACCGGCGGGCGCGGCGCGCCGGCGATGGGTTTGGTGAGCTGTCGTTTGATCACGACGGCGGCCAGCGCCAAAAAACCACAAACCGCGATGACGGCGGCAAACCGGCACAAATAACATTTGGAGTTGTTCATAAAAAAATCATGCGCCAGCGGGGCCGGCAGCTTGTCGGGCGTCGTGGATGAAAGGCATCTGATTTGCCGTCAACAACGACAATGAGTTTGCATTTATAACGTCATTAATGCTGCTTAGAGTCGGTTTGTGAATTAAATTACAAGATAATCATTTGCCGCCAAATCGTTCAGGGACAAGTGGCTTGTCTTTGGGGATGAGCGGATAAAAAGGAGACGGCGGGGCCTTTGGGCAGCGGAAAGGGAGATTTGTCACCCCTGGCCGCAAGGTGACGAGTCCTGCAATTTGCGCTTTCCCTTCGCTCCATTTCGCGGTTAAGTAGGCACGAATCACTCACCACGATCAGACAGCCATGAACGGTGGGAGCGATTGAACCTGTTCGCCCTATGTCAAAGCGTTTGATTTGGATCGTCCTCGGACTCGGCCTGGTGGCGCTGGCCATTCTCCTGTTGCGACCGGCCCGGAGTGAAACCGGCTTCACGCGCTTGATGACGCGCGGCAACGGTTATCTGGAAAAAGGCGACGCCACCAACGCCATCGCCGCGTACCTGCAGGTGATAAAACTGGCGCCGGAAAATCTGGACGCGCGATTGAATCTGGCCAACGCCTGCCTGCTCGCCGGGGACTGCACGAACGTGATCGCCCAGTGCCGGCAGGCCCTCAACCTTGATCACAACAGCGCAGCGGCCTACTACCTGATGGGCTGCGCTCATTTGCGCCTGAACCAGGCGGAGCCGGCCGTCCAGGCCCTTCAGCAATCCGAGCAAATTGACAACGTCGTGACCGCGGTGCATTTCCAGCTCGGCCTGGCGCAAACGAGACTGGGTCATCTCGACGAAGCCATCAGCGAATTTGAAAACATCGTGCGTTTCGAGCCGGACCATCCATCCGCCCACTACCAGCTCAGCCAGCTTTACCAGCGCACCGGCCGGGCGGAGGATGCCGCGCGGGAAATGAAAAAGCACCAGGAAATCCTGGCCAAAAATCCCGGCGGCTTGAGCAGTCCAGCCACCTTCGAGCGTTGCAAATACACGCAACCCCGGATGGCATTCGTCCTGGAGCAACCCGACCGCCGCGGCGTGCCGGTGCATTTCACGGATGCCACCGCCGCCGCGTTCAGCCAGCCGTCAAATTATCACGGGCCGATGGCGGTGCTGGATTGCAACCACGACGGACGCAACAGCCTCTTCGTGATGGAGGGTGAAAAAGGCTTCCGCGTCCTGGGCAATCAAAACGGCCGGTTCGAACCGCTCGGCGAACTCCTACCCGCCAAACCCGGCGTGACCTACCGCCGCTGTCTGGTGGGCGACATGAACAACAACCGGTTTGAGGATGTGATTGTGCTCGGCGACCAGGCATCGCAAGCCTTCAAATTTGCCGCCAACGGCCAGGCCCGCGATTTCACGGCGTTCACCGGGCTGGAAAACCTGAAGGCGCGCGATGGCCTGCTGGCGGATCTCGATTTCACAGGCAAACTCGATCTGCTGGCGGTCCTGCCGGATGGCAGCGGACTGCGCGTTTATCAGAATCTCGGAAACTTTTACCTGCAGGACAACACCGCCAATTCGGGTCTGCCCGCGGCGTTTGCCGGCGCTGAACATCTGGCCGTGGAAGACTGGGACAACGCTGACGTACCGGGTGTGTTTGTCACCCGCGACGGCAAGGCGCCCGTTTTCTTCCCCAAACAACGCGCGGGTTCTTTTGTGGAAACCAATTCGCCGGCGGACTGGCCGGTGGGAAGTGTGATCGCCGTCGCCGACTTGAACAACGACCTGCGCGCCGATCTCGTCGTGGCCGGTGAACGCGACCTCACCATCATTTTTGGCGGCATGACGGAACGGTTGACCCTGCCATTGCGCGGATTGCAGGTGAAGGGGATTTTGCTCGTGGATTATGACAACGACGGCTGGCTGGATATCATTGCTTACGGCAACGGCGTGCGGGTCTGGCGCAACTTGGGTAAGGCCGGGTTCGCCGACGTCACCGCCGATCTCGGCTTGGACAAAATCGGCCCGGTGGATGCGCTGGTAGCGGCCGATTTTGACGGTGACGGCGACACGGACCTGATCGCCAGCACGCCCAACGGCCTGCGGTTTTTGCGAAACGACGGCGGCAACGCGAACCGGCAGTTGAAGCTGCGGCTGGCGGGCAATCGCTCCAATGCCAGCGCGCTCGGCGTGCGCGTTGAACTGGCTTCCGGCAACTGGCGGACGATCCGCACGATGCAACAATTTCCCCTGGAGATCGGCGTCGGCAGGCACGACAAGCTCGACACGCTTAAAACGCGCTGGTTTGACCTTTCCAGCACGCTGGTGGACGTGGCGGTCCCCACCAATCAAATGACGCTCGACGAACTGACCCTGCCCAGCGGGTCGTGCCCGTATCTTTACGTCTGGGACGGCCAGCGGTTCAAATTTGTGACCGACATCCTCGGCGCGTCGCCGCTCGGCCTGCCGGTCAGCAAGACCCGCTACGTCGAATCCGATCCGGAGGAATTCCTGGCGCTGGGCGGCGAACAACAATTTCCGCCGAAGGATGGCGCGTATGAAGTCAGGATTACCGAGGAACTCCGCGAAGTGCTTTATCTCGACGAGGCCAAGCTGGTGGTGGTGGATCATCCGGCCGGAACGCTGGTTTGTCCGACGGGCAAAATGCTTCCGGGCAAACCCTTCCCGCCGCACGAACTCTGGACCCTGCGTCCGGTGGCCGCGCTCAAGCAGGCCACCCGCAGCGACGGGCTGGACGTGACCGCCGCGCTGGCGAAGACGGATGGCTGGATGGTTTCGCCCGTGCGCTTGCGCGAGCCGCAATTGCGCGGACTGGCCGAACCGTTTTCCGTCACGATGGATTTTGGCGAACTGCCCGCCGACCGTCCGCTCGTCCTCGTTTTAAACGGCTGGCTGCGTTTCGGCGGCGGCATGGCAAACGTCGCGGCGTCGCTCGACCCGAATCTGCCGTTTCCGTTTCCGACGCTCGAAGCTGAATTGCCGGATGGTTCGTGGAAAAAAGTTGATGTTGACGTCGGCACGCCGGCGGGCAAAACCAAGACCATCCTGGTTGACCTGGAGAAAAAACTGCCGCCGGGCGCGCGCCGGCTCCGGCTGACAACGGCGTTTGAACTCTACTGGGATTATGCCTCCGTCTGCGAGAAAGTTGCGGCGGATCAGAATCATCAGACCGCTTTGGTTTCCGGGCACAGCGATTTGCACTGGCGGGGATTCAGCGAGTTTGCCTCGCTGCCTCCTTCGCTGCCACTCACGCCGGAATACGACCGGCTCCGGTCCGAACCGCCCTGGCGGCGCACGCCATCCGGCTGGTGCACCCGGTATGGCGCGGTGGACGAACTGGTCCAAAAAAGCGACGACGCGCTCGTGCTTCTGAACGGCGGCGATGAACTCGCCCTGTCCTTCCCGTCGGAACAACTGCCAGCCAAACCCGCGGGCTTCGTCCGCGACTTTTTCCTGTATGCCGTCGGCTGGGACAAGGACGCAGATTTTCACGTTGGCCAGGGCTGGCGGGTGGAGCCGCTGCCGTTTCACGGCATGGACGATCAGAATTACGACCACCAGGAGCGCCCGGCGGGGCTAAACAACGGCTGGATCGCAAAATACAACACGCGCTGGGTTGGCCCAATGGTCCTGAGCAAGAACCAACACTAACAGCCTCGGCGGCGAAGGCTTTACGAGTTCCTTCCGTGAACAAACCAGTGCAGAAGGAGAGTCGTGGTTTTCTCTTGAAGCGATTGAGTGCCTGTGCGGGAGGCGGCTAGCTCGGCGAAACGTTCTTCGGCAGATTTGATGCGGATTCGCAATTCCTTCAGACACTGGCCGCAGTCCGCAGCCAATTTGGGAACTTCAATGTGTCCTCGAATTCCGACTTCGGCCAAGGCCGCGACTAGGGCGGCTTGTTCCGGGCTGGCATAGCGGACATGATGCGCCTCTTTGTTGCCTTTGAAAACGACGCCGTTGGGATCAAACATATCGCTCGCCCCAAGAGCCGTTGGCTTGCCTTCTAGGATTTCGACCGCTTCGGCTTTTGGAAAGGCTGATTTGATCCAATCAGCCACGGCAGGCCCTTGCTCGCCTTCAGGCAACGACTGCCAAATACTTCCAGCCAAATCCTGTGCATCGAACCGGCGCGTATTGTTGCCGGCCCGGTTCTCCATCGCCTGAATATCCTGTGTGCGCTGGTAACGGTAATACTCGGTAGTGACACGATAGAGTTCGTCCACCATTTTTTTTCGCTCCTGTTTATTGGTGACGCCGATGAGTTCGAATACGCAATCATCGAGTTCGCGCCTGTCCTCTTGGCATAGCTCTGCCGGGAGTTTCGCTTCGTTAAGCAGAATCTCCCGCATCGCTTCCTCGGAATGACATTGGAGCAACGCCTCCTCAACCAAATGAGTCACATCGCGCCGCATCATCTTTTGCAAAGCGCTGTCAAGACGTTCAGCCAAATCGGCGGAAACACCGCGCGGATCAGGAATTTCCAAAAGAACGGTATCTACCACCTCGGTCTTAAGCGTGCCTTCGGTGCCAGCATAACGACCGTAGAAATGCTTGAGCAGCGCCGTGAGTGTTGAGTTCAGCGCTGCACTGAAAGCGATTGCCTCATTTTTGTTAAGCTCGGCTGCGCGGAGATAAAACAGATTGTGGTTGCAAACCAAGTTATCGGGGTTTGCAGGAGCAATATGGCGATACTTCTGCGCCATGGGCCAGAAAACTGTGCCCGTTGCTACGTTCGTTAAATCATACCACAGGGGCCGCGATGCACAGGACGTGCGTTGTGGAACCGGAACAGCTTTGGATTTTTTGGACGGGAAAGTTTGTTTCGCGCCCCAACGGATGTATTTGGCGGCATAGGAGTGTCCTAATGCAGCAAGCGGTTCTTTAACCCAAAGGATTACCCGATCCGAATCGCTGGCGTGAATGACGGGGCGATCTACCTGCATCAAACTATGAACTTCCGGTTTGATATATTTGGTTTCAATTGGGTGCAGGGTGTTGTCTCCGGCGCGGACAATGCGAACCGCACCACTTTCAATTTCGCTCCGTTTACAAGAGGTCATCAAACCAACATTTGTCCAAAGCAATCCGTCCTTAACCTCATTCAAAACTTCGTCTGTCACATCGTGCGGCATGAAAAAATCGTCGCAGCCGCTCGTGATTCCACGCTTAACCTCGGCGATTTCACCCAGCCGAACGAAGCGGCTGCGATAATCTTTAACCAACCGGAAATATAGATCGGGCGCACGCAGAAAACGCCCCCATTTGCCTGCCACATAATCGGAGCCGATTCGATACATCGCCGCCGCTTCCTTGAGTGCCGAGCCATTGCTTTCCTCATTTTCTTGCTCCTCAGATTCAGATTCCACCATTTCCTCTGCTTTGAGCAATGTGCCGGCGCGCACTCCTTCGTCCCACAATACTTGTTGTGTGACTGGAATTATACGCATCTGGGCGTTGGAAAACGGCGCATTGGTTTGGAGAATGATTTTGCGCAACGCTTCAGCGGCATTTTGGCGGGCGGCTTCATCGCCGTGCGGGCGGTCGCCCAAAATTTCTTTAACCGGCTTGAAAAGGCGGACGAATTTAACGACGTTGTCCATCCGGCTTTTTAAGTCATCGCAGCGTTGCAGAATGGTGATGGAGGTTTTGACCCGCGCATCCTTGAACCACGGCTCATCGAGACTTTCAATCACTGCAATCAGCTTGAAACCTTTCAAAATCCATCCCTGAAGAGCAAAACCGTAATCGACATCGAGCCAACTGGATGAAGTTAGGAAGCCGAAATGACCGCCTTCCTTTAACAAGCTCGCCGCCACCGGCCAGAAGTAACAATGAAGATCACTGCGGCCAGATAGCCTCAGTCCCGGCCAGAGTTCTTTGCAGAGTTCCTGAAGATAATCCTTGGTGGTTTTCCGCCGGGCTTCGTATGCTTCCTTGGTTTCACCTTTCTGGCGTTTCAGTTCACTTTCTTTTGGAATTCCTTCCTGTCGCACATAAGGCGGATTCCCAATCACCGCATCCACATCCGGCAAGGGCACGGCGATCATATCTTTTTCCCCGTTTGCCTCGCGCAATCCGGGGACAGCGGAAAACTTGTCGCGGTGATCCGGTATTTCAAAGAAATTGGCGCGGGCGATGTAGGGATAATTCTCCTCGTCTTCGATATGGCGCGAGGCGAGATTCAAGGTGGCCAAATGCGCGGCGAACAACGCAATGTCGCAGCCGTAAATTTCGCGCAACAATTCCTGATGGCTTTTTCGGGCATCCTGATGGCGTCGTCCACGACTCTTTTGTTCGGAAAGCCAGGCTTTGCGGTGGTAAGCGCGGACAAGAAAACTGCCCGAACCGCACGCAGGATCGATGGCAGTGTCGCCGGCACGTCGGATGCAAAAAGCATTGATGACGTCAATGATGTCTTCGTTGGTATAAAATTGTCCGAATTTTTGACGTTCTTCCGGCGAGATCAGCTTTTGAAAAATTCCGCCGATGATGTCGTATGGAATTTCACGAAAGTTGTATTGGGCAAGATTGGTGAACAGTCCCGTCCAACCCTGGCAGGCCATATCAGAGGCAAAGATCAGCGCACCTGCCCAATCATTCACTTGCGGATAAAAGATCGGTTCGTAATCGCCCGTTTCGGCAACGGCGCGTTTGAACTGGTCGCGAAAGTAGTCGTAGATGCCACGCTGTTCATTGCGTCCGCGCCGGGGCATTTTCAATTGGTTGAGATCATCAGGATACTTCGCCCGGATTGCTTCGTAAAAAATCGCGCGATTGGAAAAGATGTAGCAAAGCGTTCTGGCCGCGCGCTCCAAAGTTTCGCTCCAGTTATTCGGATCGCCTGGATCAAACGTCCAATTCATCTCCTCCGCCATCCAGGACTGTAGTTGGGAGGAAAAAACCGTGTCCGTTGCCGAAGTTGCAATAATACTAACTTGCAATCAATAGGCCACTAAAATAAGGTGGGGCCATTATGCGCCCCCGAACAGAACTTTCCGCCGCGCAGGTCGGCGCGATCCATCGCGCGATGCTGGCGGCTCCCGGCA
>Ga0181538_10000597_pt1 | contig 42868 bp, 41 predicted proteins | sample PEATcosm2014_Bin_40_FD_119773 | JGI IMG/M metagenome (GOLD analysis project Ga0181538, IMG submission 119773) | Peatland microbial communities from MTU Mesocosm Facility, Houghton, MI, USA - PEATcosm2014_Bin23_30_metaG | ecosystem: Environmental > Terrestrial > Soil > Wetlands > Peat | place...
CGTCTGCGCTTTCGAGCGCGCGCCTTTGAGCGCTGGGCGAAGCCATGTTTTGAAATCACCGGGTGGGTCCCTGGTCCCCGGTGATACTGGTGAAAGTGGGACCCTCACTGGCCGCTGGCGACAGCGACGGTGCGGTCCTCGACCGGTCGTTACCATCGAACCGATCCAGCGGGACCGCCAGAAGTTGGTCGGAAAGGGTCCGGTCCGGGACGTCCACATCCGGCGGAGACCACCGCCATGTGCGGCCAAAAGTGGGGCACCTTGGCGAGCCAGTTCATCGGCAGCCCAAACTGAAGCCTACTGGCATCGCCAGACCTGTCGACGAGCACTAGCACGATCACCAATTGGCGTCGAGAGACGGCGCCAGTTCACTCGCCAGCGGGAAGGCACGGGAGATCCGTCGTCGGCCATCTCTTCGCCCCTCGTGCCCGAATGCCCGGTCCTATTCCCGCTTCGGCGGCGGTGCCGCCAGGACCTGCCGGAGCGAGCGCTTGCCAGCGATCACTTCGGCGGTAAGGGTGGTCAGTTCGGCCATGGACCGGGTGGTATCTTGGGGCCTGGTCGACACCCCGCCTTCCTTGACTGTCGCCCCGAATGTCGTCACCACGAAGATACGGGTGGCCTCGGCGCGCTCGGCCGGAAAGGCGGCGCCGTAGATCTCAACCAAGTCGATCACGTCTCGGGGCGCCTGGCCGCGCAGTACCGCCGTGGCCCAGGTGCCGAGAAACTTGGCCTGGAAGTTCCTGATCGTCCCCAGCACAGCGGCTGGGCTGACGCCCGGGGGAAGTCGGTTCGGGGCAAAGGGCGCGTAGAAGGCATCAGGCGCCGCCCGGCCAGCCAGCGTATGTGACTGGGCCATGCGGTAGATGACCGTGGCCGCCACACCCGGATCCGCGAGGAGGTCGCGTCCCGGCCGGACGGTCGCTCCGTCCTGCTCCAGGACATATCGGTTCTCGCGCACGTTGGCGAAGATCTCACGCTGAGCGCTTGAACCATCGTATTCCTGAACTACGCCAGCCGGGCCCGAGCCCACCCGCCACTCACGCGCGATGACTTCCATGGCGATGCGGTAGCCCTCGACAAGCACCGGTGGAGGCGCGGCCCTGGCGGAGAGAGCACCACCCGTGGCGGCGAAATGCGCGACGAAGGTGGCCAGGCGACCGGATAGGGTTTGCACCAGCGCCTTGTCGGCAGCGGGATTGGCTGGCAAGCCAATCCACGGCAAGCCCGGGTGCGGCTGCACGCCGCCGAACATCTTGGGCAATGCCAGGCCAAGCCCGTAAGGCGACCGCTCAATTCCCAGCACCAGGCAGGTCGGCTCTGCAGCGTTCCGACGCGCGGCTGCCGAAAAATGTTGGCCGTCGACGGTCGCCTCGCGAACGAACTGCTTCGCCAGATAGACTGTCCGCACCATCTCGAAAGCGAAGGTCGACTCAAGCAACCAGGGCAGTGGCTGCACAGCCTCGTCCTTGATGTCCAGACGGCGCACGACAGGAAGTGCGCCGTCCATCTTTCCCGCGACCGGCGCGAACAACATGTATGAATCCGCAGGACCGAGCGGCTTGTCTGGATCGATCCGACAGCCGGCCCAGGCCAAGATGGCGAGACAGGCAGCCACGCGAATCGAGTGCCTAGACATCGCTATTGGGGCCCCTTCTCTCCTTCCAACGCCGCCACTTTTGCAAGCCGGCGCCGAAAGCGTTCATCCCCCTTGAACTGAGCGCGCAGGAAGGTCTGGACCAACTCCCAGGATTCAGCCTCTCCGGTGACCTGGCCGCCGAGACACATGACGTTCATGTCGTCGTCCTCGACACCCTGGTGAGCGGAAAAGGACTCCGTAATCAACGCCGCACGCACGCCGGGCACCTTGTTGGCCACAACACAGGCCCCGACCCCGCTACCGCAGATGGCCACGCCCCGGGTGACCTCCCCCGTCGCCATGGCCCTGGCCAGCGGCACAACGAAGTCCGGGTAGTCGTCTCCCACCACCAACTCATGGGCGCCGAAGTCCACCACGTCATGGCCGGCGGCCTTGAGGGCCGGCGTCAGCTGCGTCTTCAACTCAAAACCGCCGTGGTCTGCAGCTATTCCAATGCGCATCAGCTCTCCTGTGTGTTTGGCGCTTCGCGGACCGAGGCCTTGGTTGAACGCTAGGCCGTCTTCTTCAGCGCGTCGCCCTTGGATGCGATCACGACCAGCAATTCGTTCCAGGATTTCACAAACGATTTTGCGCCCTCGTCCTGTAGCCGGGCGGCCAGGGCGTCCACATCGATGCCTGACTTCACGAATTCGGCCAAGACCTCTTCGCAATCGCCACCGTCCGGTGCCATGGTCGCACCAAGTTCCCCGTGATCGGCAAGGGCTTTTAGCGTCGCCTCGGGCATAGTGTTCACCGTAAAAGGGGAAGCAAGGGCTTTGATGTAGAGAATGTCGGAGGCTTTGGGATCCTTCGTGCCGGTGCTGGCCCACAGCAGGCGCTGCGGTCGGGCGCCGTGATTGTATGCGCGCTGCCAGCGCGGGTTGCTCAGCTGGTCGAGGTACGCCTTGTAGATGCGGCCGGCAACGGCGATGCCAAGCCGGTTGCTCAGCGTCTCCGGAATCTTCCCCGCCACGGCGGCATCCCAGCGACTGATGAACATCGAGGCCACGGAGTCGACCTGGGGATTGAGCCCAGCGGCAATGCGCCGTTCGATACCGCGCAAATACGCCTCGGCCGCTGCCAGGTATTGCTCGCGCGAAAACAGGAGCGTCACGTTGACCGGCACACCCGCAAAGATCGCCTCCTCGATGGCCGGCAAACCTTCCTTGGTGCCCGGGATCTTGATGAACAGGTTAGGACGTCCCGCCCGCGAAGAGAGTTCCTTGGCGGCGGCGACGGTCTTCGCCGTTTCATGCGCGAGCAGCGGCGACACCTCGAGCGACACCCATCCATCCACGCCGTTTGTGCCGTCATGAACTGGCCGGAAGAGGTCGGCGGCCCGGGTCAGATCGTCGACAGCTAGATCGAAGAAGAGGGCCTCACCGGTTCTGCCCTTGGCCAGGCCTTCGCGAATCGCGGCGTCATAGGCGGCACTGCCCTCGATGGTGTGATCGAAGATCGTCGGGTTCGAGGTCAGCCCGGTCACAGACAGCTCGTCAATATACCGTTTGAGCGTGCCATTGTTGAGCAGATCGCGCGTGATATTGTCGAGCCAGAGACTCTGGCCCAGGTTCTGTAGCAATTGGGTGGCCTTCATGATGTTGATCTCCGAATCGGTCAGAGCTGGCGGCGGATCGCTTTCAATTCCCGCCGGCGTTTCGTGGTGGTCTTGGGATAGGCCATTTTGAGAGTATCGAGCGCATCTATGACGATTTGGGAAACAATCAACCGGGCATTTTCCTTGTCATCGGCGGGGACGACATACCAGGGCGCGTGAGCGGTACTGGTCGCAGTCAGGCAAGCCTCATAGGCCTGCATGTAGTGCTTCCAGTATTTCCGCTCGTGAATGTCCGCGAGGCTGAATTTCCAGTTCTTCTCCGGATCATCAATACGCGCGAGTAAACGATTCCGCTGTTCGCCTTTCGACAAGTGCAGGAAAAGCTTGACGACCCGGGTGCCGTTACGGTGGAGGTGGCTCTCCAAATCTGTAATGGAACGATACCGCCCGTTCCACAGAGTCCTCTCGTCGCGCAACTCTTCCGGAAGCCCCTGGCTGTGGAGAATCTCCGGATGCACCCGGACGACCAGCACTTCCTCGTAATAGGAACGATTGAAGATGCCGATCCGCCCGCGCTCCGGCAAATGACGGGTCGTGCGCCAGAGAAAATCATGTTCCAGCTCCTCGGCGCTGGGCTGTTTGAAGCTGAAGACCTCGCAGCCTTGCGGATTGACCCCGGACATGACGTGCCGGATGGCGCCGTCCTTGCCGCCTGCGTCCATCCCCTGAAAGATCAGCAGCAACGCCTGGCGATTCGACGCGTAGTGAAGATGTTGCAACGCGCTTAGCGCTTCTACGTGCTTCTCTAGGAGTTTTTGATACCGCTTCTTCGACTTGAAAAAAGGCTTCACCCTCGTCGGCCACTCTTTGAGCTTGACCTTGATTCCGGGCCGGACCTGGAAATCTCTTGAATTGATCTTCATCTTTGTTCTTTCAGGCATGAGGGCTGCGTCGGTTGCGCCGGCTCATTTGGGGGGTGGCGCCTTCCGAGTCTTTTGCTTCGCCTTGTCCGCTTCCTGAACCGCGCGAACGTCCTCTCGCCCTAATTGTTTGTAGAATTCGTGGACTTTTGTGGCGAGCTGCGGTGATACCTCGACGGCTGGCTTCGCGCTCGATTCCGGCTTGGTTTCCGTTGGGGCATCAGGCTTCGGCTCAACTTTGTCGGTTGGTCTTGCGCCGGGTTTGGTTTCAGGTTGTGCTTCTCCTTTGGCGATGGATGGCGGTACGGCTTTGGCTTCGGGTGTGGCCGGAGCTTTGATTTCAGGCGCCGACTGGGTCTTGGCCTCCGGTTTGGCCTCGGGAGTTGCATCGGGTTTGGCGTCAGGTTTCGGCTCGCCTTTCGTTGCTGGCGCCGGCTGAACCCTGGCTTCCGGTTTGGCGTCAGGACCACGCTGAGCTTTTGCTTCCGGCTGTGACTCGGCCTTCGCCGCTGGTTTGGTCTCGGCTTTAGGTTCAGCCTCGGCCTGAGTTGCGCGAATCTCCCGCTCGGCCTTGTCCCAGTTCTGAACCGATTGACCGTCCCGACGGTCCTGGTGCTCGTATAACTCATAGGCCCGTGCCGCGATCCGCGGCGTCAAATCCGAGATTGCACTGCCTTTGGTATCAGGTGGGGATTGGGCTTCAGGCTTGGTTTCGGCCTTGGCACCAGATCTCGTTGCGCCCTTGGCGTCTGGCTCGGTATCAGCCTTGACGTCACTTGTGGGCTGTGCCTTGACAGGATCGAGAATCCGGTACGCGAGTAGTTTCAGGCGGTCATTGAAAACAAACCATACCAGCGCATAGCCCCAAACAGAAAGCGCCCAGCCCCAGCCGAGGGGTGTCATGAACAACCCATAGACCGCGATCAACGTCGCCACGATTTGTGTGCCGACCACTGCAATCCATAAGATCCTTGCCGGACGTATGGACCAGAACGGGCCGCGCGTGCGTGTAAGAAAGATCGTCAGGTGTCCCGCCACCGACAACTTCAAGTACATCAGGGTCTGGATATGCGGGCGGTCGAGATGAAAGACGCGCTCGCCGAGATAGAACAGTAGGAAGGCGGAAACCACTCCGATGAGGCCCAGCACCGTGGAGATCCCAAGCACCAAGCGCATGTTCCACGCCTCGGGCTGATCTTTGTAGTGAACGTTGTCATAGGCGATCGACAGGATTGCGCCGTCATTGAGCAACGCCAGCATCACGATCATCACCGCCGTCAATGGATAGAAATTGAAGACCAGGATCGCCAGGGTCATGAAGAACAGCACGCGCAGCGTCTCGGCGATGCGGTAGATGGCGTAGCTGTTCATCCGCTGGAAGATGCGGCGGCTCTCCTTGATCGCATCGATAATCACGGACAGCCCTGGCGTCATCAGCACCATAGCCGCTGCCGCTCGCGCAGCGTCCGTCGCGCCCGAAACGGCGATGCCACAGTCTGCCTTCTTCAGGGCCGGGGCATCATTCACCCCGTCGCCCGTCATGCCAACGATGTGGCGGCGCTTCTGCAGTACATCCACTATGTGGAACTTGTGTTCGGGGAACACTTGGGCGAAACCGTCCGCCTTCTCAATCGACTCGGCCACCTCTGGCGTCTCCTCACGCTTGACGTCGCCAAGGCCGGCGGCATCGAGGATATTTGCCCCCATGTCCAACTTCTTGGCGGTTTCCTTGGCAATGGCCAGTGCGTCGCCGGTCACCATCTTGACCTTCACGCCCATCGCACGCGCGGTCGCGATGGTTGCCTTGGCGTCTTCACGTGGCGGATCGAACAGGGGCAGCACGCCGAGAAACTGCCACTGGCCGTCTCCCTCGGCCCGCGCCACGCCCAACGAACGGAAGCCGCGAGCTGCGAATTCATTGACCGCCTTTTCGACGGCGGGCCTCACCTGTTCGGCATTGGCGGCCAATTGCAAAATCACCTGGGGCGCGCCCTTCGTCACCTTGAAGGTCTGTCCGTCCCTGGCTTTGACGGCAGCCTCGGTGCGCTTGTGAACCGGATCGAACGGCTGGAAGTGAACCACCTGATAAGCCTTCAGCGCCTCCTTGTCTTTCAATCCGCCCAGCACGGCTAGGTCAATGGTGTCGTTGTTTTCCGCGCGCGACGCCAGCGCGCCATTGAGGATGACTCGCTCGACGGCGATGTTGTTCACGCCGAATGGCTCGCCCAGGGTGAGCTTGTTCTGGGTCAGCGTGCCGGTCTTGTCCGCGCACAGCACGTCCACACCGGCCAATTCCTCGATGGCCACCAACCGGCTCACGATCGCCTGCTTCCTGGCGAGCAGGCGCGCCCCGACCGCCATGGTCACCGACAGCACCGTGGGCATCGCCACGGGGATCGCGGCCACGGTGAGCACGAGGGCGAACTGCAAGGTAGTGAGGATCCGATCACCACGGAAGATCGCGACCGTGATGATCACCGCCACCAGGGCAACCGCGAGCATGATCAGGTAGTTGCCGATCTTGAGGACCGCCTTTTGAAAGTGGCTGACGGTGTGCGCCTCCTGCACCAACTGCGCGGTCTTTCCGAAATAGGTCTTCGCACCCGTGGCATAGACCATCGCGCCAGCTTCACCCTGGCGGATGATCGAACCGGAAAATACTGCGTCGCCTGCTTTGCGCTCGGCGGGCAACGACTCTCCGGTCAGTGCGGATTGATCCACCTCCACCGGATCGCCGTCCAGCAAACGAGCATCGGCCGGCACAATGTCGCCCAACCGCATACGGATGACATCGCCCGGCACCAGCTCGCGCGCTGCTGGCGTGGTCCATTTCCCGTCGCGCTTCACCCGTGCCTTGATCGCCAGCTTTGCCTTCAGCGCGGCGATCGCGTTGCCCGCTTCTCGCTCCTCCCAGAATCCGACCACGGAATTGGCCAGAAGCAGCAGCAGGATGATGCCAAAGTCCGGCCAATGCCGGGCCACCGCCGAAAGGATAACGGCCACCTCGATCATCCACGGGATGGGACCCCAAAAGTAGCTAAGAAACTTCAGAAACGGGTTGGTTTTCTTCTCTTCAATCTCATTTGGCCCATGTTGGGCCAGCCGCTTCTGCGCTTCGGCTTGGGTGAGACCGTCCGGCGAGGACCCCAATTTCGCCTGAAGCTCGGGCATGGGAAGAGACTTCAGATCGTCCTTCGCATCGGGCTTCGCTCCCGGCTTCGCTTCGGGAGCCTTGGGCTCGTCAGTATTTGGTTTCATAGCGGAAATTCCTCCTGTCCTTACTACGCCACTGCCGGAGGCTCGGCCTTATCGCCCATGCGAGGGCTCCTTGGATTTGACATAGCGTCGGATCAAGGCGTTGGTCGAGCTATCGTGCGTGAGTTGGTGCTCGGCGGCGGGCTCAAGCTCCGGGATGATGCGCACGGCAAGCGCCTTCCCAAGCTCGACGCCCCACTGGTCAAACGAGTCAATACTCCAGATGGCGCCTTGAGTGAAAACGCTGTGTTCGTAGAGCGCGATGAGCTTCCCCAGTGCCTCCGGGGTCAGCCGTTCCAGCAGGATGGTGCTGGACGGCCGGTTCCCCTCGAAGGTTCGATGTGGTGCCAGCCATGCCGGTGTGCCCTCGGCTTGAACCTCCTGGGAGGTCTTGCCAAAGGCCAGCGCCTCCGCTTGGGCAAACATATTGGCGAAGAGCAAGTCGTGATGGCGGCCGAGCGGATTTAGCGGCCGCAGAAACCCGATGAAGTCACAGGGGATGAGCTTGGTCCCCTGATGGATCAGTTGGTAGAAGGAATGCTGTCCATTGGTACCCGGCTCGCCCCAGTATATGGGTCCGGTCTGGTAGTCAACCTCAGTCCCGGCAAGCGTCACGTGCTTGCCACTGCTCTCCATCGTCAACTGCTGGAGGTACGCCGGAAAGCGCTTCAAGTACTGCTCATAGGGAAGAACAGCGATGGCCTGGGAACCAAAGAAGTTGTTGTACCAGAGGCCGAGAAGCCCCATGAGCACCGGCAAGTTGTGCTCGAAAGAGGCCATGCGGAAATGCTCGTCCATCTCGTGGAACCCGTCGAGCATGGCCCGGAAGTGCTCGGGGCCGATGGCGATCATCGTCGAAAGGCCAATCGCCGAATCCATGGAGTAGCGCCCGCCGACCCAATCCCAAAACTCGAACATGTTCGCGATGTCGATGCCAAACTTCGTCACCGCTGCGGCGTTGGTCGAGACCGCAGCAAAATGTCTGGCAACAGCAGCAGGATGTTTCAAAGTCTTGAGGACCCAATCGCGGGCGGCCTGCGCGTTGGTCATCGTCTCCAGGGTGGCAAAAGTCTTCGACGAGATGATGAACAGCGTCTCCTGAGCGTCGAGGTCGCGGGTGGCCTCGGCGAAGTCGGTACCGTCGATGTTGGAGACGAAGCGGAAGGTCAGGTCGCGCTGGCTGTAGTACCGCAATGCCTCGTAAGCCATCACTGGTCCCAGATCGGAGCCACCGATGCCAATGTTGATGACATTGCGGATCCGCTTGCCGGTGTGGCCCTTCCATTCCCCACTGCGCACCCGGTTGGAGAAATCGGCCATCTTGTCGAGCACCGCGTGGACATGAGGCATCACGTCCTCGCCCTCGACCATGATGGACTGCTCCTTGGGGGCACGCAGTGCCACATGCAGGACGGCCCGCTTCTCCGTGACGTTGATCTTCTCACCGCGAAACATGGCCTCGATGCGAGCCCGCAGGCCGGACTCCTCCGCCAGTTGCAGAAGAAGCCTCAGTGTCTCGTCGGTGATGCGGTGTTTCGAGTAGTCAAAGTAGATCCCGACAGCCTCGGCCGTCATTCGCTCCCCGCGCTTTGCATCGTCCGCGAAGAGCTTTCGAATATGTAATTCCCGAAGCTTCGGGTAGTGGGCTTCGAGGGCCTGCCATGCCGCAAGCTTGGCGAGCGGCGGGATACTTGTTGCCATGTTCATCCCTTTTCCATCGCGGCATCGTATTGCCCGCGACGCGCGGCCTGGTTGCACCTGGCTCGATGATAGAGAGCCTTCTGTGCCGCCAGCACGTTGGCCGCCTCGCCTCGCCAAATCTCCAAAGCCGGTTGCTGGATTGCGCGGGCAAACGAAAACGCCAACGCCCAAGGTAGCCGCGACTTGAGTCTGGCATTCATGGCATTCAGGCGGGCCGAGGCCAGCTCGCCCGATTGGCCGCCCGACAGGAACGCAATTCCTGGAACCGCAGCGGGGACGGCGCGCAAGAGACACCCCACCGTCGCGTCGGCCACCTCGTCCACCGTCTCTTGCTTGGGGCAGGTCAATCCCGGAGCCACCATGTTGGGCTTCAGGATGATGCCCTCCAGTGCCACTCGTTGTGTGTAGAGCTGGCTGAAGACTGTTCGCAGGACTTTCTCCGTTACCGCACGGCATCGCTCCAAGGTGTGCTCGCCCTCCATGAGCACCTCCGGCTCGACGACGGGCACAAGTCCGGCTTCCTGGCACAACCCCGCATAGCGAGCCAGCGCATGCGCATTTGCTTCGATGCAGCCCCGGCTAGGAATGCCATCGCCCACCGCAATCACCGCGCGCCACTTGGCAAAACGGGCGCCCATCTTGGAATACTCGGCCAGGCGCTCACGCAATCCGTCCAAACCCTCGGTCACCTTCTCTCCGGGATGACCTGCCATGTCCTTTGCACCCGTGTCGACCTTGATGCCCGGAATGATTCCCGCATCGGTGACGGCCTTGATAAAGGGAGTGCCGTCCTTCTTCTGCTGGCGCATCGTCTCGTCGTAGAGGATCGCGCCACTAATGCACTCACCGAGAGCGGGCGTGGCCACAATCAACTCCCGATAGGCGCGCCGAGCCTCCACGGTCTGGGGAATCCCCAACTTGGCGAATCGCTTGTTACAGGTCGGATTGCTTTCATCCATCGCCAGCAGGCCCTTGTCGTCGGCAACCAGCGCCCTCGCGGTGTCTATGAGCTCACGCATATTCATTGGTCCCGTTCGCAATCGAGGCCACTACGCCTCATCCAACCACTTCCGCGCCTCAGCGGCGTCAGCTCGATCGAAGTAGCGGATGGCCGCTTTCGTGAACGGCTTGAAATAGACCGCCATGCCATGCTGCCACTTCTTATCCCCGACCATCGCCATCCGCTCAATGTCGGCGAAGTGCTCTATCTCAAACTTGATGTCCTCCCACGCCGCACCTACGTCCCAGCCTTGGAGACCGGTCATGTCGAACAGCACTCGCAGTCTTCCGTGTTGCCGGACGAGTCGCTCGAATTCGGAGACAAAATCGGGGTAATCCGATTTTGCAAGCTTCCCGCTAACGTGAATGACGAGGCTCTTGCCGGCATTTTCTTCCTTGAGTTGAATGGGCATCCTTAACTCCCTTGGTCTGCTTCAGGTCAATCTGCTCTCGCGCTGCACTCCTGCCTATCCGCGTCGGTCTATTTGACCGACATCTTTCCCTCCTCAGGGCTCATTCCCCTGCGATCCGCGCCGACCCCACTTCCAGTTGCGAATCTCCGGCAAGTCCTGGCCATGCTTGTCGATGTACTGTTTGTGCTCGACCAGCTTGTCCTTGACCATCTGCTTGAGGTAGGCACCCTTGGTGCCTAGCTGCGGCAGGCGATCCACCACGTCCTGCACCAAGTGGAATCTGTCCAGCTTGTTCTGGACCCTGATGTCAAAAGCCGTGGTGATTGTGCCCTCTTCCACGTAGCCCCGGACGTGGATATTCCGGTTCGGCCGACTGTAGGTGAGCCTGTGGACCAGCCATGGGTACCCATGGAAGCCGAAGACGATGGGCTTATCCCTGGTGAAGAGCGAATCGTAGTTCCTATCGCTCAGTCCGTGTGGGTGCTCGCTTTGCGGCTGCAACCGCATGAGATCCACGACGTTGACCACGCGGATCTTCAGCTCGGGCAGATGCTCGCGCAGCACGGAAACAGCGGCCAGAACCTCTAGCGTGGGCGTGTCTCCGCAACAGGCCATTACCACGTCCGGCTCAGCGCCCTGGTCGTTGCTGGCCCATTGCCAGATGCCGATCCCTTCGGTGCAATGCACGACCGCCGCATCCATGGTCAGCCATTGGGGCAGCGGGTGTTTCCCCGCAACCACCACGTTGACATAGTGCCGGCTGCGCAAGCAGTGATCCATCACCGACAACAAACAGTTGGCATCCGGCGGAAGGTAGACGCGCACGATATCGGCCTTCTTGTTGATGACGTGGTCGAGAAAGCCAGGATCCTGATGGGTGAAGCCGTTGTGGTCCTGCTGCCAGACGTGGGAGGCGAGCAGATAGTTCAGCGAGGCGATCTTCCGCCGCCAGGGCAGTTCCAGCGTTACCTTCAGCCACTTGGCGTGCTGGCTGAACATCGAATCCACGATGCGAATGAACGCCTCATAGCTGTTGAAAAGTCCGTGCCGCCCGGTCAGAAGATACCCTTCCAACCAACCCTCGCACTGGTGCTCGCTCAGCATCGAGTCCAGCACGCGCCCATCCGGCGCAAGGAATTCGTCATTCTTCACCTCCCGGGCGTCCCACTGTCGGTTGGTGACCTCAAAGACCGCGCCCAGGAGATTCGAAAGTGTCTCATCGGGACCGAAGACCCGGAAATTGCGCTGATCCTGATTCAGCTTGGCCACGTCACGCAAAAAGGTTCCGAGAACGAGAGTATCCTGGCCCTCGACAGCGCCAGGCGACGCCACCGTCACCGCGTGGACGTGGAAATCCGGCATGCGCAGGTCGCGCAGCAGAGCACCGCCATTGGTGTGCGGATTCGCGCCCATCCGTCGGTCGCCTTTGGGGGCCAGCTCGGCCAATTCCGGCATGAGGCGGCCATCCCCGTCGAACAGTTCTTCCGCCTTGTAGCTCTTCATCCAAGCCTCAAGCTGCTTGAGATGCTCGGGATGCTCGGGATCTACCAGGAGCGGCACCTGGTGGGCTCGGAAGGTGCCCTCGACTTGCAGACCATCGACTACCTTTGGCCCTGTCCAACCCTTGGGCGACCTCAGCACGATCATCGGCCAGCGCGGCCTAGTGGCGTCGTTGCTATTTCGGGCATTGCTTTGGATCTTCCGAATCTCCTCGATGGCTTTCTCCAGCGTACTGGCCATGAGTTGATGCATCTTTGCGGGCTCATCACCCTCCACAAAGTGGGGCGTCCAGCCGCATCCCCGTAGAAATTGCTCCAATTCCTCGTGCTCGATGCGGGCCAGGACGGTCGGATTGCTGATCTTGTAGCCATTGAGATGCAGAATCGGCAGCACGGCCCCGTCGGAGATGGGGTTGAGAAGCTTGTTCGACTGCCAGGCGGTCGCCAAGGGGCCAGTCTCCGCTTCGCCGTCGCCGATAACGCAAGCGACGACCAGCTCCGGGTTGTCGAACGCAGCCCCGAAGGCATGGCTGAGCGAGTACCCCAGCTCGCCACCTTCGTGAATCGACCCCGGCGTCGTCGGCGCAACATGGCTGGAGATGCCGCCAGGAAACGAGAATTGCGTGAACAGCTTCTTCAAGCCGGCCTCGTCCTGGCTGATGTCTGGATAGATCTCACTGTAGCTGCCCTCGAGGTACGTATTGGCCACCAGTGCCGGGCCACCGTGACCGGGACCGGCGATGTAGAACATATCCAGGTCATACTTCTTGATGATCCGGTTAAGGTGGACATAGATGAAGTTCTGACCCGGCGTCGTACCCCAGTGCCCGACCACCAGCGGCTTCACGTGGGACGGCTTGAGCGGCTTCTTCAGCAGGGGGTTGTCGTATAGATATATCTGGCCGACCGACAGATAGTTGGCGGCGCGCCAGTAGGCGTCCATCTTCTGGAGCAGTTCCGGGAAAAGAGTGTCCGTTTGCATGGTTCAATTCTCCGTCTTCAAGGCAATGCCGAGAACGCGGCAAACCGTCTCCGCTATCATCAGTTCTTCGTCTGTGTGAATCACGCGAACCGCGACCCGGCTGGCCGCCGTGGAAATCACGCCCGCGTTGGCCGCATTTCGCGGTCCTTCTAGTTCGATTCCGAGGAACCCTAGTCCCTCGCAGATGCGTGCGCGGACTGGCGGCGCGTTTTCTCCTATGCCACCGGCGAACACCAGGGTGTCCAGTCCACCTAGCGCAGCCGCGAATGACCCGATCCATTTCTTGACCTGGTAGCAGAACAGCGCGACCGCTTCAGCCGCCCGCACGTCCTGAGCTTCACGGTCGAGCAGCTCGCGCATATCGGAGCTGGTTTCCGAAACCCCGAGCAGCCCGGATTGGAAGTTGACCATGCCGTTGAATTCCTTAGCGCCCATCTTCTCGGTGCGCGCCAGATACCAAACCAGTCCGGGATCGAGATCGCCTGACCGGGTGCTCATCGGCACCCCGGCTGTCGGGGTGAAGCTCATGCTTGTGTCCACGGCTTTGCCATCGCGGACCGCCGCCAAGCTGGCGCCATTGCCGAGGTGGGCGAGGATGACCCGGCCTTGTGCCGATTTTGGTCCTGCCAGTCGGGCTAGTTCGCCCATGAGGAACGCATACGACAGCCCATGGAAGCCGTAGCGGCGTACCCCTTGCGCCTCGTACCGGCGCGGGATCGGCAGCAACTGGGCGACGCGCGGCAGATCGTGATGAAAAGCCGTGTCGAAACACGCCACCTGGGGCAGTTCAGGGAATCGGCGATGAAATGCCTCGGTCAACAGGATCTCCTCCGGGAGATGATCGGGATCGAATGGACTGAGCCGATGCAGCTCCTCAACCATCTCCCCCGTAATCCGCTCCGGCTTCCAATATCTCGGGCCGCCATGCACCACCCGATGTCCCACCGCAGTCAATGCATGACGACCGCCGCGCTCCTCGATCCAATCCATCAGAGCGGCCACGGCCACCGTGTGATCCGGCGCTTTCACTAATCTCGAAAAGCTGTCGGCCTGGTTCAATCCTTTCACCCGAAACGTCGCGTCCGGCAGTCCAATCCGCTCAATTCCGCCCTCAAGAACTCGGTGTAGCGAGTCAGCGGCCTCGAACAGGGCGAGCTTGATGCTCGACGAGCCGCCATTGATGGTCAGGATGTGTGGGCTACCTGGTTTCATGAATGGTCTCTTCGTCGTTCCGCAATCCCAACAGGGCTAGCTTCGCCCGTGTAGACCTGTAGTCCGTGTGAACAATGCCGTGAATTCCCAAACCCTCGGCGATCTGTACGAACATCGGGGTATTCTCGATATAGGCGATTTGCCGGGCTGGCGTCTGGGCGATGTCTAGCGCCAGCCGAAAGATGTCGACATCCGGCTTGTGCAGGTGGACGTAGCAGGAGGAAACGAAAACATCCACAAACTCATCCAGTTTGAACTTGTGAATCCGATACGCATTCAATTCCCGCGCCTCGTTGCTGAGCACCACGGTCTTCAATCCATACTTTGTCTTGAGGTTGCGGACCAACTCGACCATTTCCGGGTAGGGCTTCGATTGCGCAAACAGGAACCGCCGGAACTGGGCACGGGTAAACCGTCGCTTCTGATAGAAGACCACCCGAGCCAGATATTCCTCCAGGGTCAGCTTCCCTGCCTCGTAGGTGGCAAAATTCAGCAGATGGCGCTCCTCCATCTCGGCCCAGTCCAACGTGAAGGTTTTCGCCGCCCGCCTGCGGGCATGATGATCCCACCCGTCGGTGAGCAGAACACCGCCGATATCCAGAAAGAGCGTCGTGATCGGGGGCGCGCCCTTCATTTGCCCTCCGTTCCCGCCGCTCGGCGCACCAGAAGGATGGCACTGGACCGGGGGCTCAGACGGTAGGCATGAGAGTCTTCCCAAAGCGGTTCCTCGCCCGCAGGAAAGAGATCCTGTGGGACCTGGCGCCCCGTGTCTGCGGCTCGATGCCACCGATCGCCCGGAGGGAGCACTGGCAGAGTGAAGTCTGCCGCCTCGGAACCGGCATTGAACATCAGCCAGAGTGCGTGCCTCTCGTCCTCATGGATGAGGCAGGCCAGCTGTTTCTCCTTCGGATCGGCCCAGTTGGGCAATCCCCCGCGCGGACCAAACCACCGGATTTCGGCCTCCGTGTAGAATTGCTCTTTGCTCAAAATCGGATGGGCTCGACGAAAGGCGAGCATGTCCTGAGTGAAGCGGAAGATGTCCTTGTGTCGTGCCAGACAGCCCCAGTCATGCCAGCTCGTTTCGTTGTCCTGGCAGTAGGCGTTGTTGTTCCCGCCCTGGGTGCGCCGAAATTCGTCGCCACCAAGCAGCATGGGCACCCCGCGCGATACCAGAAGAGTCAGCAGGAAGTTCTTGATTTGCCTTTTCCGCACAGCCTCGATGCGGACGTCCGTGGCCTCGCCCTCAACGCCGCAGTTCTCGCTGAAATTGTAGTCGGTACCGTCGTGGTTGCCGTCACCGTTCGCCTCATTGTGCTTGTCGCAGTAGCTGACCAGATCGTTGAGAGTGAAGCCGTCGTGGCAGGTTACAAAGTTGATGCTCGCCTCGGGCCCCTTGCCAGACTTGGTGTAGATGTCGGCGCTGCCGCAGAGGCGGCTGGCAAACGCGCCGAGCGTCCCATCATCGCCGCGCCAGAAGCGGCGGACATCATCCCGATACCGGCCGTTCCACTCTGCCCAGCGCCGCTCCGAGAAGCTGCCCACCTGATACGCGCCAGCGGCGTCCCACGCCTCGGCGATGAGCTTTACGTCTTTCAAAGTCGGGTCTTCAGCGATCCGTTCGAGAAGGGGAGGATTGGCGAGTAGTCTCCCGGTACCGTCCCGGCCGAGGACGGACGCCAGGTCGAATCGGAAGCCATCGACGTGCATTTCGACGGCCCAATAGCGAAGCGCGGCCAGGATGTGCTCTTGCACCACGGGATGGTTGGCGTTGACGGTGTTCCCTGTCCCTGTGTAGTCCTTGTAGTGGCGCCCGTCGGCCGCCAGCGTGTAGAAGATCGTGTTGTCTATCCCGCGAAAGCAGAGCGTGGGTCCCTGCTCGTCTCCCTCGGCGGTGTGGTTGAATACCAAGTCCAGGATCACCTCGATCCCGGCTTTGTGGAATGCCTGGACCATTTCCTTGAATTCGAGCTTCTGCTGGCCCAAGCCGGTCGCGCTACTGTAGGAAGCTTTGGGCGCGCGGAATACCACGGGATCGTATCCCCAGTAGTTTCGGAGCGGTTGGTTTGTCTGCGGATTTCTCCGCGTGAGGGAACCCTCATTGAACTCCTGCACGGGCATCAGCTCCACGGCAGTCACTCCCAGGGTGCTGAGATAGGCAATCTTCTCGACCAAGCCTCGGCAGGTTCCTGGATGCTGCACACCCGCCGTGGGATGAATAGTGAAGCCGCGCACATGCGTTTCGTAAATGACGGTCTTCGACCACGGATGTCGCGGTGGCTGGTCGCCAGCCCAGTCGAAGGGCTCATTCACGACTACGGATTTCGGCATCGACCTGGAGTTGTCGAGCTTTGAAAAGGACAAGTCTTGCTCCGGCGCCGACGAGTCGTATCCCCGTGCCGACACGAAATCCCACGCGGGCCGTCGCGAGATCGCGGCGGCGCAAGGATCGAGGAGAAGCCGGTTGGAATTGAAACGGTGTCCCTTGCTGGGTTCGTAAGGGCCATCCACGCGGTAGGCATAGAGTTGGCCAGAACCGATTCCCCCCACCCAGACGTGCCACACGTCGCCGGTGCGGTTGCGCGCGGGATCGAGATCGATCGCCCGTGCGGGAGCTGCGTCTTCAGGATGGTCGAACAGTTCCAGCCGAACGCCGGTGGCATGACGGCTGAAAAGGGCGAAGTTGACCCCTTTGCCACTCTTCTGGGTTCCCATGGGCAGAGGCGAGCCCTCCCGAACGTCAGCGCGCTCGGAATCTACCGAGGCACGATCGCGCAGCTTGGGTCGGGGCGTCTTCATCGTCGCTGCCACAGAATTCGGTTGGACTCGAGTGGAACCGCCACGCCGGGGAGCTGAGGTACGACTCGCGCCGTGTAGTCACTCGCAGGGCGTGTCGGTGGTACGGTTGCCTGATAGACACGAGCGTGCCCTGCATCCGGTGTTCGCACGCACCTCATTGCTTCCCGCACAGGCTCGCCGCCGTTGATTCCCTCTGCATAGAGTTCGACTCGCAGCGCATTCGGGTCGAGACCGTTCAGGAAGATCTCGACTTCAAACACGTGGTGCTCAGCGCTGGTGCTGGCCCTCACCTCTCCGAAGCGCAGCAAGCCCCAGCCGCGCTCGACAGCATGCTGCCAATCGACGATCTGACGGCCCACGGCGCCTTTGTTTGCCGCGCGTTCGCGGAAGGTGGTGGCAGCCGGGAGGTACCGCTGCTCGGTGTATTCGCGCACCGTTCGGTGGGCGGAAAAGCGCGGTGTCAACAGCGCCATGCTCTCCCGCATCCGCTTGATCCATGCGGTGGGAATGCCGTTTCCGTCCCGCGCATAGAACTCCGGGATCACCTCCCGTTCGAGCAGATTGTAGAGCGCCTCAGCTTCGGCAGCGTCCCAGGCGGGGTCGTCGCCGTGCTCCTGACCGTCCCCCAACGCCCACCCCACCTCAGGCGTGTACGCCTCGGCCCACCAGCCATCCAGTTCCGAGAGATTGATGCCTCCGTTCACGAGCACCTTCATTCCGCTCGTGCCGCTCGCCTCCCACGGTCGCCGTGGCGTATTGAGCCAGACGTCCACCCCCTGCACCAAGTGCTCAGTCAAGAGCATGTCGTAGTCACTGAGGAAGATCACATGCGGGCGGGCCTCGGGCCGGCGAATGAAATGGATCCACTCCTGAATCAATGCCCGTCCCGCTTGGTCTGCGGGATGGGCCTTGCCCGCGATGATGAGTTGCACGGGTCGTTCAGGGTTTCTCAGAATGCGCAGCAAACGCTCCGGATCGCGCAGCAACAGGTTCGGTCTCTTGTAGGTCGCAAAGCGCCGCGCAAAGCCCAGTATCAAAGCCCTGGGATCAAATAGGTGCTTCACCTCATCAACCGCCTTGGGCGTCGCGCCGGAGGCGGCCAGTTGCCGCGACAATCGCTCGCGTGCGTATTCAATGATGGACTTGCTTTGGACGGCACGAAACTGCCAGAGCTTGGCGTCCGAGATCTGCCGAATATCTTGCTGCAATGGCTTCGTCGCTCCCAGCCAGCGGTCCTTTCCGCAAGCTTCCGTCCAGAGATCGTCTGCCGCCGCCGAGTCCCAACTCGGCATGTGGACTCCGTTGGTCACGTGCCCCACGGGTACTTCGCTCGCTGGCCACTGCGGGAAGAGAGGCTCAAACAAATGCCGGCTGACCTTCCCGTGCAAGCGGCTCACGCCGTTGACCGCCCCGCTGCCCCGAATTGCCAGATAGGCCATGTTGAAACTCTCTGACGAATCGTTCGGATTCTGGCGGCCCAAGGCCAGCAAATCGTGAAGTGATAGGCCGAGCTTCTGCTCGGCATAGCCGCCCAGGTATTGCTCGACGAGCGCGGGAGTGAAGCGGTCAAATCCGGCAGCCACGGCCGTGTGGGTGGTGAAGACGTTCCCTGCTCGCGTGACGGCCAACGCGACTTCGAATGGCTGCGCGGCCTCTTGCATGAAGCTGCGGGCGCGCTCCAGCACGGCAAAGGCCGCATGCCCCTCATTCAGGTGACAGACCTCTGGTTTGATGTCAAGCGCGGCAAGCAATCGCCATCCGCCGATCCCGAGGAGCATCTCCTGCGCGAGGCGCAGCTCCGGTCCCCCGCCATACAGCTCGCTGGTGATCCCCCGATGAGCGGGAAAGTTTGCCGCATCATTGCTGTCCAGCAGGTAGAGCTTCACTCTGCCGACCTGGACCTGCCAGGCCCGCAGCCAGACTGAATACCCGGGCAATGCGATTTCCAGCCGCAACCACTCGCCATTCGCCTGACGCAGAGGCGTGATGGGAAGCTGTCCGGGATCGTTATATGGGAAGAGAGCCTGTTGGGCTCCGTCCCGGTCGATCACTTGGCGAAAGTACCCTCGTTGGTACAGCAGTCCCACCCCGACCACCGGCACGCCGAGATCGCTGGTGGCCTTGAGCTGGTCGCCGGCCACATTGCCCAGCCCGCCCGAATAGATTGGCAAAGCCTCGCTCAGCATGAACTCCATGCTGAAGTAGGCGACGCAGGTCAGGGAACTCTCCGGGTGCTTCTGTTGAAACCACGCGGGCGTCTCAACAGATTTCCGCCTGGTCTCCAGCAAAACATCAACCTTCTTGCGAAACGCAGGGTCGGCCATTACGCGCTCGATCTGGTCGCGCGACGCCGTCTGTAGGACGACCCACGGGTTGTGGGTGGTTTTCCACAGTTCGGGCTCAAGCCGCCGCCAGACCTCGTCGGTAGCGTGATTCCACGACCAGCGCATGTTCAGGGCCAGCTCTGCCAGAGAATCGAATCCCTCGACCTCCGCCGCCTGATGGGGACCTATTGGGTAGCCGACGCGCTCATCCTTGCTCATGGATTGTTCCCCAGCCTTCCCTCGGACGAAGTTGCTGACTGTTGCGGAGACGTGGACGTGGCGAGAGCATCGCTGACGATGGTCTGAGCTTCCTCCAGGATACGGCGCAGATGATCCGCCCCACCGAAGCTCTCCGCGTAGATCTTGTAGATGCTCTCGGTCCCCGACGGACGCGCCGCGAACCATCCGCTCTTGGCGACCACTTTCAGCCCGCCGATGGGAGCATCGTTCCCCGGTGCGCGGGTGAGGATTGTCTGAATCTTCTCGCCAGCCAGATCCTTGAACCGCACCTGCTGCGGCGACAGTCTCCCCAACAATTCTTTCTGTGCTGGGGTGGCCGGCGCCTCGACGCGGTCGTAGAGTGGCTCACCAAACTCGCGCGTGAGGTCCTGGTAGAGCTCACCCGGATCGCGGCCCATCCGCGCGGTGATTTCCGCCGCTAGCAAGGCTGGGACGATTCCGTCCTTGTCGGTCGTCCAGACGCTGCCGTCCAGCCGGACGAACGATGCCCCCGCACTCTCTTCGCCGCCAAAGCCAAGCGAGCCGTCGAGCAGACCTTCGACAAACCACTTGAAACCAACCGGCACCTCGTAGAGCTTCCGCTTCAACTTTGCGGCGACGCGATCGATCATCTGACTGCTCACCATGGTCTTGCCCACCGCCGCGTCCGAGCGCCACCTAGGCCGGTGCTGGAGCAGGTAGAAGATAGCGACCGATAGGTAGTGATTGGGGGGCAGCAGGCCGGCACTTCGAGTCACCACCCCGTGCCGGTCGTGGTCGGTATCGCAGGCGAAGGCGATCTGGAAGCGATCTTTCAGGCCGATCAACCTCTGCATCGCATACGATGACGATGGGTCCATGCGGATCTGGCCATCCCAGTCCACAGTCATGAAGCGAAACGTCGGGTCGACTGCCTCGTTCACGACCGTCAGATTCAACCCGTAGCGCTCAGCAATCGGTGCCCAGTAGTGGACCCCGGCACCGCCGAGCGGATCGACGCCCATGGCAATCTTGGCGCCGCGAATAACATCCATGTCGACCACCGTGGCGAGGTCAGCGACGTACGCATTGAGATAGTCGTGCCGATGCGTCGTGGAGGCGTGAAGGGCCTTTTCGAGAGTGACCCGCTTCAAACCCAGAAGGTCATTCTCGAGAAACTGGTTTGCCTTCGCCTCGATCCAGGTAGTGACATCCGATTCCGCCGGTCCGCCGCTCGGGGGATTGTATTTGAATCCGCCGTCATGGGGCGGATTGTGTGACGGCGTGACCACGATCCCATCGGCAAGTCCTGTCTTTCGCCCGCGATTGTACGTCAGAATCGCATGAGAGACGGCAGGCGTTGGCGTGTATTCATCCCCCTGCGACAGCATGACTTCCACGCCGTTTGCGGCCAGTACCTCAAGCGCGCTGGCAAGCGCGGGCACCGACAGGGCATGGGTGTCCATGCCCAGGAACAGCGGACCATCGATCTTCTTCTGTTCACGATACAGGCAGATGGCTTGACTGATGGCAAGGATGTGCCGTTCGTTGAATGCCTTCTCGAACGCCGAGCCGCGATGTCCTGATGTCCCGAAGGCAACCCGTTCCGCTGACACCGAAGCGTCAGGCGTCTCGGTGTAGTAGGCCGTGACGAGTTTGGGTACGTTCACCAGCATCGATGCTTCGGCCGGCTTCCCGGCAGCAGGACTTACCTTCATGACTTCAGCGCCACCAGAGTCCCGCAACGGCCCAGATGGCCCCGATAAGAAGCACCATCCACACCAGGTCGCCACCCCATCCCCAATGCTGGTAGCTGAGCGTTGCGAAATCGCCACCGGTGCCCGCTTTTGCGCCCAGGCGCCTCTGGATATACCGAGGAAATGGCGCCCCCCATTTACGGTAGCCCCACCCATAGCTAATCGGCCCCACGAAGAACAGGAACATGAACGCTATCCACAACCACCATTGATGAAAGATTGCCATGTGATACTCCCTTCTGTCAGTTCAAGCGGTCAATGCGTATCGGATCGAGCGATCTTCACCCGGTTCACCACCCCAATCGCGCCGCTGCTACGTGCCCTCTTGTCAACCTCACGCCACCCCATCCAGGTTCCGACGGTACCTGCCAAGGTCACCACCCCTCCGCTTACTGCCACCCTCACGTCATCGCCGCGCACGAACGGGTTCCAGAAGAGCCCCCTCTCGATGTTCTCTCTGATTCGGTCGTCGCTCAGGTGTAGCCGGGGCCCAAACTCTCCAGAAATGCAGTAGGACGACAGTCGGCAATCCGATTCGGCGTAGAAGGAGTCGTCCGGCCAGTCGTAGTTGGAGATTGCAAAGTCCGGTTCCACCTGCAAATGGTTGCTGACCAGTAGGATTCCCTTTGTCCGGGAGGCGACATCCTGCGCTTCAGCCTTCTGGAGAATCGAACCCACCGTCCCCGACAAATGGGCCACGCGACCCACTACAGCCACATCCACTCTGGACCCATCCAGCAACGGATCCCAGGTCAGGACTGCCTTGAGCTGTTCTCGCATTTCCGCATCGCTCGACCGGCCGTTGGGTCTCACCCTTAGATGGCTGTCCACGCCCGAGACGCCCACTATATTGGCCGCGTCTTGCTCAGCCGAGGTCTTTGCTTTCAGGTTGCCGACGCTGCCGCCAAGAATGACCTCCCCCGCTTCGATGGCCACGTCGGGAGCAAAGTGCGCAACACGCGGGTCAATGTGAAGAGCAGCCTGAATCGCCTGTTTGATGTCGCTGTCAGACCTGGTCGCGTACTTCACCTTGCGGCGGGCGTCGTCATGGGCCAGTGGCACCACCTCTAGCCCGGTGCCGTCGACAAACGCCACTCCGTTCACCCACGAATCGTCGAACGCCCGCGATTTCGCTATCGCGCTTCCAACGACGCCAGTAAGGGCTACTCGTCCGTCCAGGACCTGGGCGTTGATCGAATCGCCATTGATCCAGATGTCCCATTGTAGACGAGCTTTGACGTCGGCGGCGATTTGTAAATCGGTGCGCTTCGACAGGTAATCGATCGCCACGTCATTGCGGACGTCCCTGATCCCCTTTACGCCCTTGGCAATCCGGGCGACAAGTTGCTTCTCCGCATAGGATCCAACGCTGCCGGCTAACGTAGCCACTCCGCTTTGGACGGAAACCGCTACCCGATAGGCCTCCGTCGCGGGATCCAGTCGCAGCGCCGCCTGGATATCCTTGCTTGTGTCTGCGTCGGAACGAGAAACCGGCGCCACGGAAATTCGGTCAATCACACCGCGCACACCCCGTATGCTTTCGGCAATCTTCACCGCGCGTTCTTTGGCGAGGATGTTGTTCAGCGAGCCGGAGAGCATGACGATGCCCCGGCTGGTGCTGACGTCCACGTCGTCCGTAAAGACGCCCTTTTCGAACAGCAATCCCTCTTCAACGGCGGATGTGATTCCGCTGTCTGTGACGGCCCGTCCCATCGGCGCTGCCTGCAACTCGGGCGCGCTTACGAAGTGTATCCCCGCAGAGATCACGCAAATCGCGGACAATCTGCCTAGTGCGCCGACGCAACCCATCTTTCCCAATCGCCTCCCTCTATCGAACCCGGGCTACTGGTGATTTTGCGTCCCCAGCTTCCCAGTACCCCCGGCGTTTGTGGTAGTCGTGGAGACGTGCTTCATACTTTCGGCTGATAGGCACGCTTGAACTCCACTCGGGGCTGTCCTTGATCGCCTGTCGAGACATGTCATCAGCTACCACCACCAACCGCCGCTCTTCACCTTGACCCGGTTTATCACTCGGGTCGCGCCACTCCTGCGGGCGTCCCTGTCAGCCTCACGCCACGCTATCGAGGTCCCGACCGTGCCTGTCAGAGTGGCAACGCCTCCGTCGACCACCACCTTGATGCCAGCGCTGTAAACGAATGGACTCCAGAAGAATGCGCTCTCGATGTTCTTCTTGATCCGTTCGTCGGTCAGATATAGCTCTGGCCCAAACATCCCAGAAGCGTAGTCGGACGACTGGTCGGCATAGGGCGAGACGTAGGGGTGCGAGTCGGGCCACTCGTAATACGCGACGTAGAAACGGGGCTCGACTTTCAGTTCGTTACGCACAGACACCACACCCTTTATCCGCGACGCAACATCCTGGGCTTCGGCCTTTTGAAAAGCCGAAGTCACTGCGCCAGAAAGGAGCGCGACCCGATTAATGACGTCCACGACCATTCTGGAGCCATCGAGCAGCGGGTCCCAGCGGATGACGGCTTTCAGTTGCTCCTTCATCTCCGCGTCGGTAACCTGGCCGTCTGGCCTAACCTTCAAATGGCTGTCCACGCCCGAGACACCCACAATGTCTCTTGCGTCCTGCTCAGCAGATGTCTTTGCCTTCAGGTTCCCAACGCTGCCGCCAAGAACCACCTCTCCTCCTTCAATGGCTACGTCTGGAGAGAAGGCCGCAACCCGTGGGTCGAGACGAAAGGCAGCCTGCACAGCCTTCTTGATGTCGTTGTCAGGCCTGATCGCGTACTTCAACCTTCGCCGCGCATCGCCCTTTGCCAGTGGCGCGACCTCTACGCGACTGTCGTCGACGGATGCCACTCCGTTCACCCACGAATCGTCGAATGCCCGCACTTTCGCTATGGCGCTTCCGACTATTCCGGCCAGCGTCACCTTGCCGCCTCTGACGTCTGCATCAATCAGATTGCCGTTGATCCATATGTCCCATTGCAGGCGGGCCTTGATGTCAGCGGCAATTTCAGCGTCGGTACGTTTCGACGGGTCGTTGATCGCGACGTCATTGCGCACCTCCTTGACTCCCTTCACGCCCTTGGCGATCCGCGCTGCCAGTTGCTTTTCCGCGCGCGATCCAACGCTGCCAGTCAACCTGGCTACGGCGTCTTGGACGGAAGCCGCCACTCGATAGGATTCCGTGGCGGGATCCTGCCGCAGCGCCGCCTGGATATCCTTGCCAATGTCTGCGTCGGAGCGAGAAACCGGCGTGACAGAAATCCGGTCAATCACGCCACGTACGCCCCGAATGCTTTCGGCGATCCTGACCGCCCGCTCCTTGGCGAGCAGGTTGTTCACCGGGCCGGAGAGCGTGACGATCCCTTGGCTGGCGCTGACGTCCACATCGTCCGGGAACACGCCCTTCTCAAGATTCAATGCTCGTTCAACCGCAGATGTGACGCCCCGGTCGTCAATCTGCCCCTTTTCTGTCGCCGCTTGCAGGACGGGCAAGGTGAGTACTTGCGGTCCCGCTAGGATCAGCAGAGTGGGGAGCCACTTGTGGCGCACTCGGTACTGCTGACGTTCTCGGGTCGCCGCTTTGGCAACCAGGGGCAATGGACGGATGCCGACGTTGGAAGTCTTCTTGCTCATGCTCCCTCTCCTTGGTCGTCTCTCGAACCAGTACATGATCTTCTTCTCTATCCCACGTGATCCCCGGGATCGTGCTTGGGTAGTGCCGTACCTGCCGGCCGACCACCCGTGTCCCAGTACACCGGGCGTCCGTAGTAGTCATAGAGACGTGCTTCGTACTCGCGATTGATGGGTGCGGTCGGGTTCCACGCGGGGCTGTCCTTGATGGCTTGCCGAGACAGGTCCACAAAGACCTTCTTTTCCGACCAACTGATGCGGCTCGCCCAGTGCGGTGCCACCAATACTTCCATGTCCAGCCACCAGTTTCTGGTGTCGATCACGAGATAGCGTACTTGCCAGGTTTCATCGTCGACAATGAAATCGGCGACGTGGCCGATCGCTTCGTCGCTTCCCTGGATGTGATATCCACGGACCTCCTTGGCGCTGCGCAAGTGAACATCGCCGGACCTCTCGGGATAATCGACAGGCGGCGCCTTCCACCCGGCTACCGCGATCAACCCCGGGTACGCACCCATGCCCCACAGTCCAGAGTAACCCCAGTAGTATGGATATCCGTAGTAACCGAAGTGGTCCCGTTCATGCTGCCGGGAAACGGGCTTGTCCACGTCCACGCTGGGGCTATTCTTGACCTTGTCCCTGGTCAACGCAACATGGAACCGCCGCGTCGACCAGTCCACCTCTCGAAAAGACACGGGTGAGATGAGCACGCGACATCCACCAAAGAAGCCGCCAGTCTGCACGACCAGATAACGAACGGTCCAGTGTTCATCGTCCAGAAGAAAATTCGCAACGCTTCCGATGTCGCCGTCACTGGCGCTCACCGCATACTCCTCGATCGCTTTCAGGCTTCGTAGCATGACTCCCGCTCCTTTGTCCGATAGCTCAACTCTCTCCCGCCATTGGCAGATCGCCAAACTGGCCTGCCCCGATCCGCAAATCGGTCAAAAGACCTTCTTGAACTCTTCCTTCACCTTCTTCCAGAAGGACTCGTGCGGCTCTTTTCTGCAGACCTCCACCAGGACGGGCACCAGGCGCTCCGTCGTTTCGACGTCGAACACCGCGTCCTCGGGCTTGCCCTTTTGATTGAATCCTTCGGCCCAGTACACAAGCTTTGGCCTTGCGACCTCGTCGAACGCAAGGAACTCCTCGCAGGTGATCTTCGCGGGCTTGGTCACCTTGCTTCCCTTCTCGGCCTTCGCCGTCTTGCTCGCCTTGTCGGTCTTCGCAGACTTGTCCGCCTGCGCCGAGTTCGCCAGGACCACAGATGCCCCTATCGCCAGCAACAACACGATGCTCTTCTTCACGACATCCTCCTTCAGTTCCTTGCACTCGTTCGCGCTATCGCGAACTTCGCTAGGCAAGATCGCACCATGCGATCACGCCCAATGAATCATCGGTTATCACCACCAACCGCCGTTTTTGACCTTGATTCGGTTTACCACCCCAATCGCCCCGCTCCTGCGGGCATCCCTGTCAGCCTCGCGCCATCCAATCCAGGTTCCCACTGTGCCTGTCAGAGTGGCCACCCCCCCATCAACCGCAACCTTGATCTCATCGCTGTGCACGAACGGACTCCAGAAGAACCCGCTCTCGATGTTCTTCTTGATTCGTTCGTCCGTCATATAGAGCCGTGCGCCAAACATCCCCGAAGTGTAGTACGACAATTGCTCGGCATAGGGTGAGACGTAAGGGTACGAGTCCGGCCAATCGTAGTACGTGACGGGGAACTCCGGTTTGACGCTCAGATGGTTGATGACCATCACCACTCCCTTCGTCCGCGAAGCAACATCCTGAGCCTCGGCCTTCTGAAGGAGCGAACCCACCGTCCCAGACAGGTACGCGACTCGACTGATGACGTCCGCGCTGATCGTGCAACCATCCAGCAACGGGTCCCAGAATATGACCGCTTTCAGTTGTGCCATCATCTCCGCATCGGTGGCATGGCCGCTTGGCCTCACCTTCAGGAGGCTGTCCACCCCCACAACGCCGACTGTGTTCTTCGCGTCTTGCTCAGCAGAGGTCTTCGCCTTCAAGTTGCCGACGATGCCGCCAAGAACGACCTCCCCTCCTTCAACCGTTACCTCGGGAGAGAAGGCCGCAACTCGCGGATCAAGACGAAAGGCAGCAAGAACGCCTTGTTTGATGTCGCTGTCAGGCTTGACGGCGTACTTCAATTTGCGGCTGGTGTCGTTGTATGCCCAGGCGTCGACTTTGATCCCGCTGCCGTCCACCGCTACCACCCCATTCACCCAGCCATCATCGGATGCTCTCGACTTGGCTATTGAGCTTCCGACGCTGCCGGTGAGCGTGACTTTGCCGCCAAATACGTCAACATTGATTATGTCGCCGTTGATCCAGATATCCCATTGCAGACGAGCCTTGACGTCACCAGCAATTTCTGAGTCGGTTCGCTTCGACAGATAGTTGATCGCAACGTCATTGCGGACGTCCTTGGTCCCCTTTACGCCCTTGGCAATCCGGGCGACAAGTTGCTTTTCCGTGTAGGAACCCACACTGCCGCCTAGGGTAGCTACCGCGTTCTGGACGGAGACCGCCACCTGATAGGATTCCGTGGCCGGATCCTGCCGCAATGCCGCCTGGATATCCTTGCGAATGTCCGCGTCGGAGCGGGACACTGGCCTCACGGCAATCCGGTCAATCACGCCGCGCACGCCCCGGATGCTCTCGGCCATCTTCAGGGCCCTCTCCTTGGCGAGGATGTTGCTTACCGACCCGGAGAGCGTGACGATGCCCTGGCTAGTGCTGACATCCAGATCGTTCGGAAACACGCCCTCTTCGAACATCAATCCGCCCGAAACAGCAGATGTGATAGCACTGTCGGCGATCTCCTTCTTCGGCGTCACCGCTTGCAAAGGCGACAAAACCAGAACCTGGGCTCCTGTTGCAATCAGGAGCATTGCGCACCACCTGCCGACCGGCGAGCGGTGAAGCGGTCTCGCCACCTTCGTGGTCACGCGTGGCGGGCGGATCGCGGGGCCGGAATTGTTATCGGTCGCACTTGTCTTTCCACTTGCGTTTCTCGATGCACTCTTCATTGTGGGTGACTCCTGCTTTGGAGGGATTCGATGGGTTATTGGAGAGCTCTGGCGGGATCCCTGACGCCGGAGTTGTGAGAGTTTCGATGTTCTTCGCGAGGCCCGCGCGTCCAGATCCGGTCGGCCGACCCGAGCGTGGCAAGATGTCACACGAGGCAGAGTGCCACGCTATTGCCGTGCGTCCCGTCGTGGCCTGCGCTTCGAGCATGTGTCACGCGAGGCAGAGTGCCACGCCGTCGCACTCCCAGCTGTACGGCGAGGATGACGAGCATTGCGATGGGGATGGTCATGATTTGGGACTGCGCAGATCTTGCTCGATGTGGGCCTTGCGCTCCTCGTACTCGGCTGTGGTTATCTCACCGGCAGCGTAGCGCCGCTGGAGAATGCCGAGCGGGTCATCCCGGTACAGCCGCATCCTCGAGCGAGGGACAGGGAAAGCCAACGAGAAGAACGAGACGATGAGCAAGACCCAGAACATCCACCAGAAGAAGTGCATCCCGAAGAACTGCCATTGGTACCAGTACATGGTTTTCTCCTCACATGGGTTGTCAAGCATCGGCGGCTGCGGCTTGGTCTCCGGTCAAGCGCCATCCCTGGGGCGCAGCCCCCTCTGTACCTTCAAGAATTGCGTGCTATCGTGGGTGGCTCCCGTGGCGGCGTCCTTGCCGGTCGGTCGCCGCTGTCCCAGTACACCGGGCGTCCGTAGTAGTCATAGAGGCGCGCCTCGTACTCACGGTTGATGGGCGCGGACGGGTTCCACTCAGGGCTGTTCTTGATCTTCTGTCGAGGCATTTCGACGAAGACCTCGCGTTCCGCCCAACTGACGCGGCTGGCCCAGTGCGGAGAAACCAGCACCTTCTTGTCGAGCCACCAGTTTCTGGTGTCGATCACCAGATACCGGACCTCCCAGGTCTCATCGTCGATGATGAAGTCGTGGACATGGCCCATCGGCCCGTCCGTTCCCTGGATGTGGTATCCACGAACCTCCTCGGCGCTGCGCAAATGGACGTCGCCTGATCCTCCCGGCTCCTCAACAGGCGCTCCATTCGACCTGCCGGTTGCGAGCAACCCCGGGTAGGCACCCATGCCCCACAGTCCCGAGTAGCCCCAGTAGCGGGGATATCCGTAGTAGCCGAACCAGTCAAGCTCGTGCTGCCGGGAAACGGGCTTGTCCACGTCTACGCTCGGGCTGTTCTTGACCTTGTCCCTAGTCAACGCCAGATGGAAGCCTCGGGTCGACCAGTCCACTTGGCGAAAGGAGATTGGCGTGATGAGCACCCGGCGGCCACTGAAGAAGCCACCGGTTTCAACGACCAGATAGCGGACTATCCAGCGCTCATCGTCCAGAAGAAAATCCGCAACACTTCCAATATAGCCGTCGGTGGCGCTCACCGCGTAGTGTTCCAACTCCTTCAAACTTCGCAACATGTGCCTTCCCTCCCCGCCCTTCGGCTCGGTCATTTTGTATCCGAATCAGTCTACTGCAGGATTGGTGCCATAGAGTCACCGCCTCAAGGAGCGATCTTGTCGCTCAACCACTGACGGGTCTTCTCGAAGGAGTTCTTCAGATCGGCGTAGGACTGCTTGAATCCATTCTTCACTTCGTCCCAGTTGGACGCGGTGGCGGTCTCGGTTCGGTCAAGTTGCTGCTTCGTCTGGGTCCATTTCTCGCGCACCGTCGCGAGCTTGACCTTCGCGTCCGCCTTTGCGGCGCCACTGGCTCTGTCGACCTTGGCGCCAAGCCGATCCAGCTCTCCCTGCATGTCGACCAGTTCCTTTTTCATCTTGTTGACGAATTCGGCCTTCTCCGCATAGGCGTATTCCCGCATCGATTGCGCCGCCTCCTTTGTTTCCAGCTTGGCCCTGTCTAGCTGCGCCGCCGCGATGTCTCCCTGTTTGGGCACAATGCCCGATGTCCCATCCTTCGATTTGCAGCCCGTCGTCAACCCGGCTGCCAAGAAGAGGGCCGCGATGCCCAGGATCGTGTGTCTCATGGTCCCACCTTTCGTTGAGATGGTCGTAGGATGCCCATGCTACGTTCGTATTCCTGCGTTCGACTGACTCCGGTGAACGGATGCAGCTTCGTCTCAGCGCAAGAACTGCGCAGCCTACCCCAAGTGGCTCCCTGGGTGGTGGTGCGGCGGCGGCGTTGCCGGTTCGTAGACGCTGTCCCAGTAGACCGGGCGTCCGTAATAGTCATATAGGCGTGCTTCGTACTCGCGGTTGATCGGTGCGGTCGGGTTCCACTCGGGGCTGGCCTTGATCGCTTGTCGGGACAGGCCGACGAACACTTTGCGCTCGGCCCAACTGATGCGATTGGTCCAGTGAGGCGCAAGCAGCACCTTCTTGTCGAGCCACCAGTTCCTGGTGTCGACCACGAGATAGCGCACTTCCCAGGTCTCATCGTCGATGATAAAGTCGTCGACGTGGCCGATCGCTGCGTCGGCTCCCTCAATGTGGTATCCGCGAATCTCCTTGGCGCTACGCAAATGGATGTCGCCCGATTCGGCGGGATCGGGCTTGGCGGGCGCCTGGTTCCGTCCGCCAACCGCCAGCAAGTTGGGGTAGGCGCCCATGCCCCACAATCCCGGGTATCCCCAGTAGTACGGATATTCGTAGTACCCGAACAAGTCCAACTCCTGCTGCCGCGAGACGGGCTTGTCGACGTCCACGCCTGGGCTGTTCTTGACCTTGTCCCTAGTCAGCGCCAAGTGGAAGCGCCGGGTCGACCAGTCCACCTCCCGGAAGGAGATTGGCGTGATGAGCACCCGGCGCCCACCGAAGAAGCCACCGGTTTCGACGACCAGGTAGCGGACTATCCAGCGCTCATCGTCCAAGAGAAAATTCGCAACGTGTCCGATGTCGCCGTCGGTGGCGCTCACCGCGTAGTGTTCCAACTCTTTCAGGCTTCGTAACATGATTTCCCTCCCCGCCCTTCGGCTCGATCATTTCTTGGTGTAAATGAGTGTCCTGCACGATCGATGCCATCGTGCCTACAGCGGCTATCTTCGGTGACTCGCCATCTCCCTCAAATTGACGGATGCTGTCCATCATTTTGGTTGAGCAAAGCGAGCTCAGGCCGTGCCTGCGGCAGGACAGTGACCCAACGGCAATTATCGGTGAGCTGAAGCGCGGCCTTGCTCGCACTGGCGCGTCCTCGCCGCTGTCGAAGGCATCGTGAATGAGCCGCTTGGGGCCAATTGCGCAGAATATGCAGGCGCTGGCCCGCCGGTGCATTGCTCAGTTCCATCGGCACAGTCGATGCAGCGCTTCGACTCATGGAAAACGACACGGCGATGGACCAGATGGTGAGGAAGGTCAAGATAGGCCGAGGAAGGCGAGTGGCGATCACGGCGGTTGCTATACTCGTAGTCGCACTTCTGCTTGGGGTGGTGGTCGCGGGATTCCGTGGCAGGCACATCTTGCGGAATTCCGCGGCGATGACTACACCCGCTCCAGTGTCCGCGAAGCTCGGGTGGCGGTGGTGGTAGCGACGGTCGTGGCCACGAAACATCACGTCGCTCCTTGGTTTCACTGATGATGCTCGATTGTCTCCGGCTTGGTGGGGCCAAGGATTTCCTTGGCACGAGCGATCTCATCCGGGGAGCCGTGGGCGATCAAAACGAACTTGTCGGCCTTGAGCGCGCTCTCGTACCGCAAGATGCTGTCCTTGGGGATGCCGAGGTTGTACAAACTGGCGCCAATGGCGCTGAGTCCGCCCACCACGATGGCGCCTTCCAGCGCCCCGACGATCCAGCTGACCAACGGACCCGCCACAAGCAGCGGCCCCAAGCCGGGAATCCAGAAGAACGCGGAGCCGAAGAAGAGTCCCCACAGCCCGCCCCAGAAGGCGCCTGTCTTGCCCCACACTTTCATCCTGTCGCCGACGTTGTAGTAGCCGACCACATGCTCCTCTGTGTGGTAGTCGCGTCCGACAATCGAAAGCTTCTTCAGGTCAAAACCCGCGTGCTGTAGCTCCTTGATAGCCGCTTCGGCAGCCGTGTGCGATGGATAGACTGCCACGATGGAGTTGTTGTTAGCCATGGTTGTCCCCTCGAAGTTTGTTGTGTCGCTGACCCCGTGAGATGCGTGGGGTCTGCGAGATGTGTCGGGGTTTCTGGGAAGACGACCATGTTGCTGGTCGTGGTCGATAGCTAAAGCATCCCGGACAGTGGAGTGGCGCCCGAGACGACGATGCGCTCACCCTTCGCCAAATTGCGCACCACTGGAAGGTACTTGCCCCCGAGATCCTCGTTGACTACCACCGGCCGGCGTTCGAAACGCAATCGGCCGTCGCGCGTCTTGCCCACTTCGACGAAAACCATCGTCCGGTCCCCAAGGCGTAGCAGTGCGCTGCGCGGGATAGCGAGCGTGTGTTGGCCGGCGACGGGAAGGGTCACGGTGGCGAACATCTCGGGCTTGAGCGCGCGGTCGGGATTGGCGATCTGGCAGCGTACTTTCGCCGTGTGAGTGACGGGATCGAGCATGTCCGAGAGCCAGTCGGCCCGTCCTCGGAAGACCCGACCAGGATAGGACACGACGGTGACCAGGCAGGCGGTGCCCGCCTTCACCCGCCCCAGATCCATTTCGTGAACGTCTCCCATGACCCACACACTATCCAAGTCACCGACAGTGAAGAGTTCCAGTGCGGTGCCACCCGAGTACTGGCCTTCCACCTCGGCGCCGGGGTTCACGTTGCGTGCGATGACTTCACCGTCGATGGGGGCTCGCAGGGTGTAGGTTTGGTCCGACCCTGCGGATGCACTGCCACGCAGGATGCGGGTCTTTTCCCGGGCTCGATCCAGTTCGGCTTTCGCCCTGCCGTAATTGGCCTGAGCGTTCTCCAGGTCGCGCTGCGCGCCAGCGTGGAGGTCGAACAGTTCTTCCTGGCGGCTCGCTTCCTTTTCGGCCGCGCCAAATTCGGCCTCCGCCTTGGCCAAGTCAGACAGCGCCGTCGCGACGTCCGGAGAATCGATGACAGCCATGGTGTCACCCTTCTTCACTCGCTGGCCGAGGTGGGCCTCGATCTTGACCACCCGACCAGTCACCGGCGACAGCACATGCGCTACCCGCAGATCGTCGAAGGTGACGTGGCCGCTCGTCACCACCAGGCCGCCAACGGGCTCAAGTTCGATCGGCTCGACAACCAGCTTGGCTGCGGCCACCTGCTCTGGCGTCAGCCACACCTCGGTCCCTGGCGCGACCGATGGTTTGTCTGCGGCGCGGGTCTGACAGCCCAGCCAGATGCTCACGAGGGCGCAGCCGACGACGAAAATGACTCGCCTATTTGTCATGGCTTTTCCAATCCCACGGCTCCTGGATGCAGCGTCGCCTCGGAAGCGAAAGCCAAGGATACCGAGCTTGCCACTTGGGGCGCCGGCTCCCGCAGGAAAAGCCGACCCTTGGTTTGAGATGATCGTCGCAATGTCCGCATGACACGCAAGAACCCCGATGTCCCCGTCCGGTGACGCCGGTAAAATACGCCGGCTGGACTATTTCTTTGTCGAACCGCAGGCATGAACGCGGTTCTCCCGGCATCTGAGTCCTTCGGAAGCTGCGACGCACATTGTTGGACTCTTGCAGTCCTTATCACCATGCCGGTTTGTCCGGCGCACAGGAGGAATTCCATGATCCGTTCAGCCAGTTTGCTAGCCATGCCAGTCCTGTTTTCCGCCGCTTTCGGCCTTCTCTCCGGTTGCGCGACGAAGCCCGAGGCGAAGAGTCCGGTCGCGACTGGGCCCGCACGGACGTTCACGGAGCAACATCCCAGCGTGCCACAGCAGGAACCGAATGCCACGACGACGACCGTGCATATTTCCGATGAAATCGCTCGCATTTGTGGCATCAGCGATCCTGATTCATATTTCGCCTTCGACTCGGCCCGGCTCAACACCGACGACACGCGGGTGCTGGATCAGTTGGCCACGTGCTTCGAGTCCGGACCTCTCAAGGGGCGCAAGATGAACCTTGTCGGGCGTGCAGATCCACGTGGCACCCCGGAATACAACATGACGCTCGGCCAACATCGCGCCGACGCGGTGGTCAAGCACCTCCATTCAAAGGGCGTGGCCAAGTCCATGATGGAAAGCACGAGCCGGGGCGCAATGGATGCGGTCGGCACCGACGAGCCGAGCTGGGCGCGCGACCGACGCGTCGACATTTCGCTCGGCCAGTCATAGGTGACACTCGCGCAGCCAAGGTCCCGTGCCGCCCGTCGAAGTCCCCATCAAGCTCAGTCTTCCCTCGCTGCTGTCGCACGCATCGCTGCCCGTCGTGGCGACGGTGGCGGTGTTGCTCGTGGCTTCGACGGCGGTGTGGTTTGTCGGCGTGCTCAAGATGTTGCAGGCCGCCCGGTCGCGCAGCCGGGCGCATGCTTTTGAAAAGCGTGCGCGGGAGGTCCACTCCGCGGACGATTTGTTGGGGTTGGTTAGGCGCGGGGATGAGTCGGCCGGTGCGCGCGTGCTCCGGGCGATAGCATCGCGCGGGCGGCACGTGGACGCGTCCCGGCTGCGCGCCGCTGCGGATCGCGCCATCGTCGATGAACGCCAGCGCGCCAGGTTGTTGATGCCGGTGCTGGCATCGACCGGCGCGGCCGCACCCTTCATGGGGCTCTTCGGCACGGTCTACGGAATCATGGACGCGTTCGTGCGCATCGGCGCCGCCAAGAGCGCCTCGCTTCCGGTCGTCGCTCCGGCGATCGGCGAGGCGCTCATCACCACTGCTATCGGCCTGGCAGCGGCCATTCCCGCCGTGCTTTTCTACAACGCCGTGGACAAGCAGGTGTCTGATTTTCTGGCGGAGCTGGAAGCTTCGGCGGCCGAGTGGATCGCAATCCTGGTCGCCGACACGAGGATAGTGCGTTCGGGGACAGCGAACGCGAGCGACGCCGACCCGGCCTAGGGGCAACGAGCATGTCGCTGTCGGGTGCCGGACGAGAACCGCAGAACACCTCGTTCCGCGACATCAACGTCACGCCCATGGTGGACGTGATGCTTGTCCTGCTCATCGTGTTCATGGTGACCGCGCCGTTGCTGGTCACCGGCCTGCGCATCGATCTGCCCGAGGTGCAGGCCACAAACATATCCGTGAAGAACGCGAAGCTCATCGTCTCGGTCACGAGCGACGAGAAAATTCTGTTCGGCGAGCAAGACGTCACCAAGGACCTTGAAGAGGAGCTGCGCACCAGTCCGAGAGTGCAAAAGGAGCACGAGCTCTATATTCGCGCCGATAAGGGTGCCCACTACGGCGTCGTGGCGCGTGCGGTGGCCGCAGCGCGATCCGCTGGGGTGACGTCGCTCAACCTTCTGGTTGAGCCCGAAACCGAGGAGACCGGGCGTTGATCGCGGGCGCCTTCCGCGCAAGCGAAGCCGTCCTGGCCGTGTTGTCGGCCGCCAGCGCGCAGATGGCCCTCTACTTGGCATTCTCCGCCTCTCCCCCGTCTCAGGTACAGGCCGACATATCCGACGAGAACTCGCGACCCTTTGCCGTTTCGATCACGCCAGTTTCGGCCAGCCCGCTGGGCGAAGGTCATCGCGCGGCGCTACCGCACTCGTGGCAACGTCGAGCAGTGCCACGACCTTTGGCCCAGGCGGAGTTGCCTTCCCCGAAAGCCGAGCGGACTCTTCGGACGGAGCCGGCCCGGAGGGAGCCAAACGAGGCGGCCTTGCCTGCCAAGGTGTCGTTTGCCGATGCCAGCCCGACGGTCGTCACCGAGCCGGGCGCGGCTGCTTCGGGCGGCGAAGGGAGCGGGGCACCCAGTCCGGGCGTGCCCACGGGTTCAGGACAAGGCGGGGAGGCCGACCTGCTCAAGACGCGGGCGATCGGACTGTATCGCGCCGAGCTTGTTTCATGGTTCATGACCCGGTTCGATATTCGCGGCAAGATTCCATTCGAAGTATTGAAGACCTTGCGTGCCGTGGCGCTGGTGTCAGTGACGCCGGATTACACAGTCAGCGGGTTCAGTCTGGTGACGGCGAGTGGCAATCCCATCTTCGACGCCGAGGTGCGCGCTACCCTCGCTGCTGTCCAGTCGAGCGGGGCGACACTGCCCGCGCCTCCTCCGTTGTACGCGGACGTGCTTGGCCCGAGTCTGTCGGTCAGTTTTCAGTGTACCTCGAGGAGCCAATGCGAATGACTCAAGTCGAGGGAGCGCAGAGAGCTTTTCCCCCAGCCCCGGCCATCATCAACTTGATAGTTCTTGCCGTGGCTCTTTTCGTGTCGGGCCGCGCCCACGCGCAGGAATCGGATGAAGCCGCTCTGGGCACGATTGACGTGAATGGCTCGGCTGGTACAGCGGTGCCGCTGCCGAAGCTGGCGGTCGTACCGCTGCTAACTGCCGGCCGGGCCGACGAGGTGGTGCAACTGGTTACGCGCGGCGATCTTGCGCTGTCAGGCCAATTCGACGTGCTCGACGAGAGTACAGCTCCAAGCGGCCCGTTTCTGCTCGATATCCCGCTTAATCTGGACGCCTGGGGAAAGGTTGGGGCGGAGTACGTCGTCCGCGTTTACTCGCGCAGCGCGACCGGAGTCGACTCGCGCCTGGTCGGCGAGGTCTATCTCACCCAGACGTCGCGGGTCCCGACGGCACCCGCAGGCGCCCCCGTCACCGCAACGCCCTTGTTCGCAACCACCGTCGCGCTGACCGAGGACGTGCGGGCGGCCTCGCACCGGCTGGTCGATGCTTTGCTGGGCGCACTCACGGGAAGGCCCGGGGGCTTTTCCAGCCGGATGGTCTACGTTGCGAACATCGGCGCATCCCGCCGGGTCTTCGAGTTGGATTCAGATGGGTTCGACCTGCACGCCGCCAGCCCGCCCGACGCCACGGCGCTTTCGCCGTCATTCGGCCCCGGTGACGTCCTCTTCTATGCCCTCAGTCGGGATCTTTCGCCCTTCAGGTTGGCAACGACGTCGCGGGGGCTACCCGCGCCTGTCCAGGTGCCCGGTTCGCTCATGGGGCTGGCCTTTTCCGCCGATCGCAAGCAGATGGCTCTGATAGCGATGGACGAGGGGGCAAGCACCGTCTATCTCGAATCGGGTGGAAAGCTGCGAACGTTCGCGCAGGCGCCGCTGGCCAACCACCCGGCCTTCGGCCCTTCCGGCAAACTCGCGTACGTGGCTGGCAGTACCGTGCAACGGGTTTACGTCGATGGACGTCCGGTTTCTCCACCGGGTTTCATGGCCTCGGCGCCGGTGTTCTGCGACACGCCCCAAGGGCTGCTTGTGTTCTACACGGTGAAGACCAGGACTGGCTCGGACATCGTGGCCAGCTACCCGAACGGACAGGGGCTGCATCGCTTCACGCAACTGCAAGGGGGCAAATTCGATCCTGCCTGCAGCCCGGACGGTCGTCTTCTTGCCTATTTTTCCACCCGCTCGGCGGGCAAGGGCGCAGGACTTTACATCATGCCGATTGCCCGGCCGTGGCTGGCGCGAAAAGTCGCAGGCGAAGTCGGCGATTCGCTTCGATGGGAAGCTACTGTGGCGGCCCCGCGCCCGGCGCGGTAGTTCCGGCGGGAACGGCGGGTTGGGCGCTGCCGGCTGACATCGGCGCGGGCGTGGTGGTCAGCTCGATCTCGATTCGATCGCCGGCTTCGCCATTGGCCGGCTGGGAGGCAGCCGCAGAAGACGCCTCCACGTATCCAGCCACCGACAACGCCGACGGCGCCAAGCCGAAGTCGACCAGACGATCCGCCACGTGGCTCGCGCGCGCTGCCGACAGGCCGAAGACTGCGTGGTGGCGTCCCGCACCTACCTGGGCCGGCGAGTACGCGGCGATGCGAAACCGCCAATCTCGCGACGTCGAGAGGACATGCGCAAGTGCTTCCAGCACGACTTCGCCGGAACGTTTGATTTCTGTGCGGTCTGATTCGAAAAGCACCGACCCCGGAATGACGAGAACCGTCTGTCCATCGTGGGTTGCCATCTCGATGCGTTTGGTTTCCACCAGAGGTGTGAGTTTCTGGGCGAGTGATTTTATGGCGGCGTCCCGCGCCTCGGCTGCGGCTTGCAGTGCCTGCAGCGTGATCAGGCGAGCCTTGGCGTCGTCGAGCGCCCGTTGCAGGGATTCCTTGTCCTTGACCAGGGTGCCCACGTTCTCCCCCAGCCGGCTCAATTCCTTCTGCAATTCCTCATGAATCGCTGTTGCCTCTTCGAGTCGCGTTTGCAGATTGTGCGACGCCGCGTCGAGATCGGCCACCGTCGTCTCCTTAGTCTGCAGCGTCGCCCGTATGGTGGCTAGCTCCGCGCGAAGAACCCGGATCTGCTGCCGGGCGCGAAGGGAATCCTCGCGTGCAAGGTTCGCCCCGGTGACGGCATGGTCGTAGCGCGAAGCCGACACAAGGCAGCCGGCGAGCGGCGCGAGGGCGAGAAAAGACCAGGCGAACGCTCCGCGCGCCTGGAATTTCACAGCGACACGATCGCGATCGTTCGGTTCAGAAGGATCCACTGTTCTCCTTGTACCATACAACGCGCTGGCCAGTCCCCAGACGTCAGCTTGCACTTGTTTGAGATGAAGGTTAGCGAATGTCGTCAGCAGAAAGACCTTGTGGCACGCGGTCCGGGATGTACGCGCGGCCGTAGAAGGCGCGCTGATGGCCGCTCATGTTGATGACCAGTCCCGGTAGCTGAATGTTGATCGATCCGTGCGCGATGCGAGAACGTGGAGCGTTCAGGTAGCTCTGGTAGTAGGCGCCCAGGAGTTGCCGCAGGTTAGGGCGAAATGGACCCTGCCAGGATACGGCGAACACCTTGCCGTCATGGCCCAGATATTCGTGAATCTTTGTGCCGGTCGTCGACACGAGTTCGTGCAGTGTGTACGTCTCGGCTTTCTGGACCCGTACGCTGGCTAGCGCGTGCGCCTGCCCTGTGCCCACAGATGCAGCGTCGCCCCCAAGGGCCGCCCAGGCGGGCTGCGCGCAGACCTGAAGGGCGATGAACGCGATGGCCGGCATAGGCCGCACCTTCCTCCAGGGCCAGCGGCTCACCGTCGGACGGTCGGTGGCGTGGATGACCACTTGGCGAGCCACAGGGCTCCTGAATTCGTACGCGACGGGTTGGATTGCGCCCCGTCGTGTGAACCCATGCTTGGCGCGACCCCTAAGCCTTGGTTTCCAGCAGCCAGAAGTCGTGCAAATTGCAGAAGCTGCTGACATAGAATCTTCCTTTGTACCCGTAGGGTAGATCATAGGTGGACTCTGGTTTGTCGGTGGGAGTGAAGGTTTTCGCGCCCACAAATGTGCCGTCTGCGAGAAGCAGCGTGTGCCTGACGATGTAATGCTCCTGAGACATCGGATGATTGGTGACCACCACCACCTTGGAACCGGTTATCGTCACCTGGGGAACATGGATGCTCTCCTTTCCTTTCCATCTGCCGGGATCATCCTTGGTGAAGATGATATTTGTGTACTTGGGCTTACCCGCCGCAAATGATCTGCGGACGGAGCCGAAGGCGGCGAGAGATGCCGCAAGTGCCGTTGTCTTGAGAAGATCGCGTCGATTGTTCATTAGAAACCTCCTGTGTCTTGATTGCTGATGTTCTACCCCCCCGTCGACCCTCGAAGAGGCCGTCCAATATGCACGTGTCGCGGTCGGGAATGAGGGCGGAGCCCCTTGATAATACGACGTTGCTCTGGCGGCATTCACCATGCTCGGTCCCAGGCAGCCAGACAATGTCCCCATTCGGTACCGTGCGAAAGACCAGCCATTACTATCCCGTAACAATGACTTGTATCTCGGACCCTGTATCGTACATCCTTGCAGCTCTCTCGTGGCGGCGGGCTTTTCTGCTTGCTTCTCCTCCACGCGATCAAGTGGCTAGGCGTTCGCGCAGCTGTGCCCGCGCCCGGAACATGCGCGTCCGCGCGGCCTGGCTCGTGATTCCCAGCGAGCGAGCCGCATCGGGCAAAGGGACTTCCTCGAACACACAGAGCTGAATCACGTCCTGATAGGTGCGAGGCAGCTGGGCGACGGCCCGCCGTAACCCGAGGTGGTCCTCCTGCTCCTCAATTTGCGCCACAGGTGTGCGATCCGCGTCTTCCAGGGCATCGACTTCATCCGCCTGCCCGGTCTGGTCGTTGGCAGCTGCGCGCGCGACTGCGCGCCGCTGCGTCCGCACTCGCATAAGCGCCGCATTCACCGTCACGCGGTGAAGCCAGGTGCTCACGAGAGATTCCGCGCGAAATGATTCCGCGCATCGCAACGCCTGGTGGACCGCATCGTGGGCAGCGTCCTCGGCCTCGGGTCCATCACGCAGAATGGAAAGTGCCACGTGGACCATGCGCTCCCGCGCCTGTGGATTGGAAAGCTCGGCAGCGACCGAGTTGTTCGCATGTGGGCTGTGGGTGTTCATGACAGTTGGCGTCCCTTTCTCTGTTCGCTATCGCCGCTCCATGTGAGATCCATTGGTCGGCGCGTGCCTGCTCTTGCCAACGGCATGCCAAGTCCGCTTTCCACGCTCCCCGTGGTCTCAGCCTGTCCACGTGGACACTTCCGGGGGAGGCTGGGGCCGCTAGCCTGACAACCACAGCTTCACAATGCAATTCAGGGCTAGTTGGTGGTGTCTTCGCATGCGGCTGTGACACAAATCTGCGCCCATCCCTGACCGAGGTCACCTGCGACAAGCATCAAACGCCGGAGCAAGTGACTGATGCCGCCAACCCAAAGACAGCAAGCACACCAGGGTCGGACACACAATTTCGGACACGTCTAGTGGCACAATAGAGGAACCAGTCCAGAGCATGCAGTCCATATTTCAACATCTGATTGAGTTCGTGATCATCTTCCCGGCGATCGTCTTGCATGAGATCTCCCACGGCTACGTCGCAAACCGGCTCGGCGATCCGACCGCCAAGCGCGCCGGTCGCCTCACCTTGAACCCGCTCGCCCACATCGACCCGATCGGCACAGTCGTCCTGCCGATCACGATGCTCGTGCTGTCGGGAGGGTCATATTTCTTCGGCTGGGCCAAGCCGGTGCCGATCGACCCGCGAAATTTTCGGGATGAGCGGACTGGGATGCTGCTCACGGGAATCGCAGGTCCGGCGATGAACGTCGTGCTGGCGCTCGTCGCCGGACTGGTGTCGCGAGCGTTTCCTGCGGCGGTCTTCGCGCCGGGCCAATTCACGAGCATCGGCTCGTTGCTGTCGTTCTTCTGCTACGGGAACCTCGTCCTGGCGTTCTTCAACCTGATCCCGATCCCGCCGCTCGATGGCTCGCGCGTGGTTCAGTGGTTCCTGCCGGACACCGCACGCAACACTTACAGCGCGATCGCACGCTACGGCTTCGTCATCCTGATCGGCGCGACCTGGCTGGTCCCTGGACTCTTTGGCGCTTACCTGGCCGTGACGGTCGTCCCTATCTTCGGCCTGCTGACTGGAGCACAATAGCAGCCTCGGAGGCAGCCTTGTTGCGCCATCATCTCCCCGCCTGGCTAATCTCCAGCTTCACATCCTTTCGCACGGGCAAGCGTCAGTGGCCATGTTCACCTGGTTGAGACGACGGCGCCGCGATGCGATTCGCCGGCGCCCGTTTCCGGCCGAGTGGCGCGCGTTCATCGAGAAGAACGTTCCCTACGTGGCTTGCTTGTCTGCCGAGGACCGGGAGGAACTGGTTGGGCACATCCAGGTATTTCTGGCGGAGAAGCACTTTGAAGGATGCGGCGGCCTGCAGATGACCGACGAGGCCCGGGTCACGATCGCCGCGCAAGCGTGCGTGCTGCTTTTGCATCGCCAGACGGACTACTATCCGAACCTCGTCTCCATCTTGGTGTATCCGACAACCTATTTGGTGCCGGGCGGTCAGAGTACCCCGGAGGGACTTGTCGCCGAGGGCACGCAGGCTCGGCTCGGGGAATCATGGGCACGTGACGTGGTGGTGCTGGCCTGGGACAGTGTGCTTTCAGGTGCCGCCGACATCCACGACGGGCACAACGTCGTGCTGCACGAGTTTGCGCATCAACTGGACCAGGAGAGCGGCACCGGCGACGGCGCGCCGGTTCTTCCCCGGCGCTCGATGTACGTCGCGTGGGCGCGCGTACTCGGCCACGACTTCGATCAACTGGTTCGCGACACGGCCCACCACCACCGCACTCTTATTGATCGCTACGGCGCGACCAATCCGGCCGAGTTCTTCGCTGTCGCAACCGAGACTTTCTTCGAGAAGCCGCGCCAGCTTAGGTCCAAACACCCCGAACTGTACCTCCAGCTACAGCAGTTCTACAGCCAGGATCCGGCTGCACTCGACACGCGTCGTCCGCCTGGCGTCGCTCGGCGAACCAGCCCTCGATGAGGACGACCCATGACCACTCGATCACCAGCCGTGGAAATCCGGGCTAATGTCCGCGGGCCTCATCACATTCCTATCCTGATTGGACGAGCGGGCCTCACGGTTGATGCCAAGGAGCAAGTCGGTGGTGGCCTGGTCAGCGAAAGGAAAGGCGTAGTTTTCCAGTTCCTGCATCCTTCTCGTGCCCTGCTTGCTCAGGCCTTGTCCCATCGAATTGACCGCCGTCAGACTCCATTCTGATTGAACCGGCCGGCCCGCTCGAACTGGCTGCAACGAAACTACCCACATTCACACGCGCTTGAATGTGGCACAAGAGATGCTGTGCCTGTCTCTGGATACGCGGGACCGCCCGCCGCGCCATTTCATCCACTATCGGAGGGTTCCATCATGTCGCATCACGGATCACACTTTTCTTCTCAAATGCAGCAGCCACACGGATCTTCGCCAGCCCCAGCCGCGCGGCACATTGACGTGAGGACTGCTTCCGATGCGGATATTGCCAAGCTGGCGTACGCAAAATACGAGGCTCGCGGCCGCGCCCATGGCCTTGACAAACAGGATTGGGCAGCAGCACGCCACGAACTGATCGGCTGATGAACACTCGAGGGTAGTGTTGCCGGCGGTGGTGACCTTTACGAAGGGATCTCCTTCTTCGGGGGAGCTGTGC